>OGOO01002005.1_pt1 | contig 15819 bp, 10 predicted proteins | sample 1552651 | NCBI WGS metagenome assembly OGOO01 (sample SAMEA2580118, study PRJEB22360) | human gut metagenome | biome: human gut; feature: human-associated habitat; material: faeces | place: Denmark | collected 2008/2010 | reverse complement strand
TAAATATTGCTATTATTTTTCAAAAGCCAATCTTAATAAAGATTTTGAATAAAAATCAAAAAAAGTTTTCTGTGGAATTTATTTTATCAACGACAAGCCATACGAGTTCCATATCAACCCACGCACAATTTCTACTTGCCCTGTATTACAAAACGACAAGACACTCCACAACAGAATATTATGGATAAAACGGCTTTACCGGAAGGGACATACAAAAAGGTAATCGATTAATCTCGAAATGAGTGATGCCGAAGAGGTTACCGAGAGGAGTCTCTTCGGCGTATCTTTTCCGAAACGTTTCAGAATTTCTGCATATCGACCAAGCGTTTATAATAGCGGTCGAGTTTTATCAATTCGTCATGACGACCCCGTTCCACAATTTCGCCTTCGTGCATGACGCAAATTAAATCGGCATCTTTTATCGTGGAAAGACGATGAGCTATTACCAGCGTAGTGCGATTACGCATAAGGTTCTCCAAAGCCTCCTGTACCAACCGTTCCGACTCGGTATCGAGAGCCGAGGTCGCCTCGTCGAGAATAAGAATAGGAGGGTTTTTCAGGATTGCACGGGCTATACTCACACGTTGTCGCTGCCCGCCCGAAAGACGGCTTCCCCGGTCGCCAATGCAGGTATCGTATCCTTGTTCGGTCGCCATGATGAAATCGTGCGCATTGGCGATTTTTGCCGCTTCGATGACTTGCTCCATCGTTGCGTTTTCCACCCCGAAGGTTATATTGTTGTAGAAAGAATCGTTAAAGAGAATGGCTTCTTGATTGACATTTCCCATCAATCCCCGCAAATCGTGCACTCTGAAATCTTTGATATTGATTCCGTCGATATAAATTCCCCCTTCATTCACGTCGTAAAAGCGTGGTAAAAGGTCGGCCATCGTAGATTTTCCGGAACCGGACTGCCCTACGAGAGCGACCGTCTGTCCCTTTTTAATGGAAAGGTCGACGTGCTTCACGACATTTTCGGTACTATACCGGAAAGAGACTCCCCGATATTCTATCCCCTCTTTCATTTCCTTCAATTCTACCGGATTCTTCGGGTCTTGTATGGGATTCACCGCCGACAGAATGAGATCGACCCTCACCATAGAGGCTAACCCTTTCTGTATGGAGTAAGCGGCTTTGGACAAATCTTTCGCCGGATTGATAATGCTGTAAAAAATAACCAGATAGTAAATGAACGAAGCGGCATCGATACTGCTCGTTCCCGACAAGATGAGCGAGCCGCCATACCAAAGGACGATACAAATGGTACACGTGCCTAAAAATTCGCTCATAGGATGCGCCAACGACTGCCGGCGGTTGATTCGATTGGATATGCGATAAAAACGATTGTTATCGTCGTGAAACCATTTTATCATTTTATCCTCGGCATTGAAGGCCTTGACAATGCGCAACCCGCCCAAAGTCTCCTCTATGATAGACATCAACAATCCCCATTGATTCTGCCCTTCGAGAGAACGACGTTTCAGTTTCTTACCGACTTGTCCCATAATGTATCCTGCCGTAGGAAGCAGAATCAAGACAAAAAGAGTAAGTTGCCAACTAATGGCGAACATGGTCGCCAAACAGACAATAATCATAATGGGATTCTTGAACATCATATCGAGCGATGCCATTATCGAATTTTCTATCTCTCCTACATCTCCCGACATACGGGCCATGACATCGCCTTTCTTCTCACTGGTGAAAAAGCCGATAGGCAAACTTACTACTTTTTCATACACATAATTACGAATATCGCGCACGATTCCCGACCGAAGCGGTATCATGAAATAGGAGCTCAAATAGGTAGCGGCCGTCTTGAAAAAGGTCATCACCATTAAAAAGACTCCCAATATCAACAGGGCGAAACCGGCTCCTTTTTCATCGATTATGGTTGTAATGTAATAATAGAAATTATTTATCACCACATCTTTAATGGAACCCGACCCCCATTCCATAAAAGTATAAGAGGCCTGTTTGAGCTTGAACAATATTTCCAATATAGGAATGATAAGGGCAAACGAGAAAAGCGTCAAGACCGACGCCAAAATATTGAAAAAGATGTTGAGGGCAAGGTAATATTTATAGGGGGGCACAAATCGCCGGAGTATGGAAAAAAAATCTTTCATGCTTCACATATTGAGCCCGGACAGAACCGAGCAGTTTACGGCTGCAAAGATAACACAAATACAAAGATAGCAGAAACAGGAGCTCAAAAAGTTTCCAACCGACCCGACAAAGAGCTTTTTTCCGGGGAATAACTATTGCACTTTTCTTTCGGAGACACCTCGAAAGGGAAAGAGGTTAATGCCTGTCTCTGTTTCTTCTGCGGGTATTTCTTTAACCCTCTCGCCCTACGGGCACTCCCCCTATCACATCTACGATGAGCAGAGGGAGAGGAGTCCTGACTTCTGCCACCTCCACTTCCAGTATTTTCCAACCCCTCCGTCACTGCGTGACACCTCCCCTATATTTTGCATAGCAAAACACCCCGTAAGGCTACGGGACACGGCAGGGAGGAGGTTTTAAATACCACACCAATGATGTCATTCCAATCCCTCGCTATTCTAAGGAAGGAGTATGAAATATCCAGCAATGCCACAATACAACAAGGAGAAAAGATTAAAATGGTAATTCCCATTTCGACACAAGGATAAATTTTACACCTCTTCCCTGTTTCTTTAACCTCACCGGCTCTACAAGTCTCCTCTCCTATCACATCTACGATGAACAGAGGGAGAGGAGTCCTGACTCTGTCACCTCCACTGTCGGTATTTTCCAACCCCTCCGTCCGACGGACACCTCCCCTATATTTTGCATAGCAAAACACAAAGGCAAACCAACGAACTATTTTTACATTTCAAAAATATCGTTATATTTGCCACAAATGCGAAAACAGGCTAACGCCTTTGTATAACCAGATAAACTTGCTATCTCGGCTTATTCTGTCTTCGTCCTCGACTATTAAAAAATTACTGCCTATGATTATATAAAAACATTCTATTACTTATAGAGAAAAAGACATATTAAAAAAGCGTTTTTTGCTTTATCCTTTCATTGAAAATCGGCAAAATTTTAGGTGCGGGAAAAAGCAGTCGAAAAATGCTTCATGCGTGTGTTATATTCCACCCCCTATGGGGAACCGATATAACGGCACGGCGTGGGGTAGACTGTATATCGCACAAAGGTGTTTGCCGATGCCTCAATGAATGTATACAGAAAATAATTGCCCTACGCTTTTCTTATTTTAAAACGCCGTCCGAAGGGGCATCGGCAGCAGCAAAACACCAACACCATGAAACTAAAAAAGTTTTTTCTCCAAGCGATGATATGTATACTATCATTGCCTCTCTTTGCAGCCAGTAACGGATCGCCCAATGCCATACGGGTTAATTGGCTAAAAAAATACAATCCGGACAAACTCTCGATTATCAGTTTCCACAACTTCATTTACATGGAAGATATAACCTGCGATAAAGAAGATATCATTCCCGCCAGTTTGGACTACATCATTGCCATAAACGGAAAAAAGACAGACTCCATAGCGACCGAAGATATATATCCCATACTCAACGGGCGCGATGGCCGGGTGGAACTGCTCATGCACTCCATCGCTCACGATGTCAATTATGAATTGGGATATGCTCCCATAAACCTGAACATGGAAGGTTTTGACGAAACCTTTGAAAACTTAGACGGACTGTTTATCTTCAATCAAGCAACAATAGACGCTTTTAAAAATAGCGGCGTGGAAATCAGAGCCGATCGCGATGTACCCGACTGGGGCAAATACAGAACAATATCCATCGTATTATCTTCGTCCGATCCTCTTTTGGAAAAAGAATTCGCCCAAAAAGCCCTCGACCATTTAACCAACAGCGGATTCCCATTAACCATCGACAACGAGAACCCCGACTTGATACTCAAAGTGTCTTTCAACGAAGAAGAATCGGTGACTTCGACCTATGTTCCACAGACAAATACCTACATAGACCAAGGCAGCAACACGTATGTCACACAAGGGAAATATGGAATCTATGTAAATTCTTTCAAACGCGCCCCTAAAAGAATAACCGAAGGCGGTTATACCCATGAAGACGTATCGAACACCCATTTTTTGGAGATAACGATACTCGATGCAAAGAAAATGTTAGATCCGGTACAAAACGTGCCTCCCATCTTGTGGCAATTACGCTATTCCAAACGATTGGATTATAGTCAAAGCCTCCGTTCGGTCAGCGATAACGTGCTTAAATATTGCCGTACTTTTCCGGGCACGAGCACAGTTATTCAACCTTGCAGGGCTTGGTCGGGTATCTGCTGGGACGAAAACCGGCCGATAGTCACAGACGTGTACAAGCACAGTCCCGCCGAAAAATTGGGATTGCAACCGGGTGATGAAATCCTGAAAATAAACGGAAAATCAAAAATCGGGATACGCAATCGAATGTGGCTCAACGGGAAATTAGTATGGGATAAAACATCGATGTCGGTTCAATTCAAGAAATATTGCTTGGGAAAACTCCTCACCGAGAAAACCGATGTATTTCCTCACGCGTTCCAAGAGAGTCCAAGTTATCAAAAAGTAGAGAATAACCCCTATATCGATTATGCTGAAATTTCATTTCCCGATTTTATCCACAAAGCAAATAAAAATGACTCTTTTGAAATCAAGCGTAATGGAAAAAAGATGACATTGACCGGCAAACTTTATGAAGCTACATACTTTTTCCCTGTCAACCTCACAGCATTGGACGAATAACTTTCATTCCCCATTCGGAGGAGTCATAAACCAGAATCGAGATGAACGGGAATAGGCCATAGTTCAACAATCACACTCAGGAAACCATGTCAAAACAAGATTTGACATGGTTTCCTATCTATACATACCCAGCAACGAGATTACTATCTTTTCTCACTCCTTTCGAAATAAAATCTTGCACAGGCAAAATTATTATAATATTTTTGCACGGATTGCGAAAATAGGCTTATCGTCACATCAAAAGACGGCCAAGCCGTCATTTTCGTTTATCTTATTTTTACCGATAGCGAATTATGGGCGAAGCCGTGCACACTTTATCGATTATCATTCCCGCATATAACGAGGAAAAGACTATTGCAGAACTGCTGCAACGGGTACTCGATGCCGATCTGGGGACCGGCATCGAACGGGAGTTGATCGTGGTGAACGACTGTTCGACCGATTCGACAGAACAAATCGTCGAAGATTTTATCGCCCGCCATGCCGACGCTCCTATCGTTTACTTGAAGCACGAAAGGAATTACGGGAAAGGCATGGCCGTACGCACGGGCATACGAGCCGTAACGGGCGATTATATCGTCATGCAGGATGCCGACCTCGAACTCGATCCGAACGATTTCAAGAAAATGCTTCCTTTCCTTTTATCGGGTGAATACCATGTGGTATATGGCTCCCGATTTTTAGCAGAGGAAAATTCACATACTTATTTCAGTTATCAACTGGGCGGGAAATTTTTATCGGTAATGACCAACATTCTTTATCGTCAGCACATCACCGATGAGCCCACTTGTTACAAAATGTTCACCGCCGATTTGCTGAAATCGATTCCTCTCGACTGCGAGGGATTCGAATTTTGTCCCGAAGTGACGGCAAAAGTTTCGAGACTGGGTTACAAAATCAAAGAAGTACCCATTCGTTATTATCCCCGCTCTATCGAAGAGGGGAAAAAACTGCGTCTAAGCGACGGTTTGAAAGCGATAGGCACGCTGTTGAAATATCGTTTCTGGAAAATACCCGAATCATGAAAAATAGCACCACAAGCAAAAAAAACACACCTTCCACCAAGAAGGGTACTGCAACGCCTCAAAAAGAGGGAATCTCTTTTTCATGGGTCGCAAAGAACATTTTTGCCGTTGTCATCGTATTGTTTCTGCTAAACAAATTCGTCCTCGACGTACAACCGGGTTACAACTGGGCATACAACATGCTTCAAAAAAACTTGGAGACTATACGTCATTACTCCCGTACGACGACAGACAACCGCTTTGAAATGAAGCTGGGACTTTCTCATGTGTATCTGCGGTACGTGAAAGAGAACACACCCGAAAACGCCGTTATCTTGTTACCGGGAAAAGAGGCTTTTTACCCCGAAGGAGAAGAACGTATATTCTCGGGCGAACCTTATAACAAACTATGGGCTATCCGGTTCTTATATCCGCGCCGAGTCATTATCCCATCGGAATTGGGTAAAACTCCTTGGAGCGAGAAAATCACCCATGTAGCTATCGTCAACGGTCGCGGATACGAATACCTCGACTACGAGGTTGAACAAAAAGCTCCTCATGCCGTATTGCCCATGCATCTAAAACCGTAACCATCATGTTAGTAGTATCAGGAATCATATTGACTTGCCTGTCGGGTCTTTTATTAACAGGAATCATCGGGACGCGTTTTTCGTGGACCGAACGCATAGGATTGTCTTTCCCTCTGGGTATGACGCTGCAAACCGTCGTGATGGCTTTGCTCGACTTAATGCATATTCCCCTGACCAGTTTTTCGGTTTTATCAGCAGGAGCCGTAACATTCGCCCTATTGATGTTTATCGTAGCCCGCTACCGAGGATTCGAAAGTTTCCGTATCACCTCGGCTATGCTCGATGACTGGAAACAAGCCAACTTGGTATGGGTATTGCTCATCATACTCATCGGTTATTGCGAATACATGAATTTCTCGAAATGCATGTTTTTCCCTCCCAGCGACCGGGACAGCCTTGCGGCATTCGATACCTTAGGTTTCGTGGCGGCACAGGACCACACGTATATGCGCATGAGCTTGTTCGACGCCGATTACAATCCCTCGATACACCGCGCCGGAGGTAGCATAGCATATGCTCCTTTCGTACAAATGAGTTATGCATACGTCTATATATTAGGAGCCGAAACATCGAAGTCGATACCGGCGTTGATGTATTTGTTCTTTGTCATTGCTTTCTACGGAATTTTGAGACGAAATACCGGGAAAACTGTCGCCGCACTGTCTACTCTGTTTATGATGATGGCTCCCGAAATGCTTGCATTCTCGTCGTTATCGACCACCAACGTCATGCAAGCCATTTTCGCAGGACTGGGTATCGCTTATACCGCCAGTTGGCTACGCAGCCGTAACGACGACGAATTGTATGCAGGCGCGTTATTGTTGGGCGCCAATATGTGGTGTCGAAACGAGGGTATCGTATTCATCGGAGCAGCTTGTGTGATATTGCTGATCGATTGCATACGCCGCAAGAGTTATCGAAAAGGATTGTACTTTACCGGATTGTCCCTGCTCCCGGCCATTATCTGGTTTATTTACATGAAAATCGGGGGCTTATATACCGAAGGAATGGCTATTACCCGCCTGTTCTGGGACGGGGAGAAAGCGGGATTGATCGTAAACGGCTTTTGGGCTTTGTTTACCAATCCCATATATTATGGCTGGACATTCTCGGTATTCGCCATTTTTATTCTCGGGAACAGCTGGTTCATGATTAAAAGGAAAGACAACCTCGCTTTATTGGGAATGATTGTACTGAGCATCGTATTCTACGGGCTCGTCGTTTACCACGTGGACTACGTATGGGATTCCATACAAAATGTATTGGCCTATTCGGCAAAACGATTCTTTTTCTGCTTCGTACCGATGTGCTGGTATTTCGCTGCCACCACACAAATAGCCCGAAAAGGATCGGAATACATAGAGCGATTTCTATCGCTAAAATAAGACACGGATTTAAGAAGCTGTTTTAAATTTATTGAGAATAATATTATCATTGCAAGTAGGTATGTTCCGGCCATATTGAGCCCCTGTCTCGCATCTTGAATCCCTTGATTTTTGTCAATAGCCCGCTATTGACTGCATATCTCGGACTCCAATCTGCTTCAAACATAGGTCTCAATCTGTCTCGGAATAAATTTAAAACATCTTCTAAATATTAGCCTAAAAAATGTAAAAAAGCGAGTGGGCATTTAAACTTTGGCGGGGTGTCAAGGTCTTATAAACGTTGTGATCAATAGATTGATTTTTTTAAGATGAATAAGAGAGGTTTTATTGCCCTATTTCTGTGTATTTTTTTATCGACCATCGCGCAGAGCGTAGCGGCACAATTTACAATTTCGGGTATCGTTAAAGACAAAAACGACAATCTGCCATTACCGCAGGTGAGTATCCGGTTGTTATCGGCGAAAGACAGCACATTCGTTACGGGGATTTCCAGCAAAGACAACGGAACATTTTCTCTGAAAGTCCCGAAAGCGGGGAATTATATTGCCGCATTTTCATTCTTGGGATATAGAACCGCATACGAACCCGTGCAGCTATCGAAAGGGCAGCCTCGAAGAAATTTGGGAGATATTCTATTGGGTAGCAACGATGTATTGTTACAGGAAGCCGTAGTGGTGGGTAAAGCTCCCGAAGTGGTAGTTAAAGAAGACACGGTGGAGTTTAATGCCGACTCTTATAAAACACAGCCCAATTCTGTCGTCGAGGATTTGTTGAAAAAACTGCCGGGCGTCGAGGTGGATAGCGAGGGAAAAATAACCCATGCGGGAAAGGAGATTACCAAAATATTAGTGGACGGTAAAGAGTTCTTCTCGGACGACCCCAAAGTGGCTACTAAAAACCTGCCCGTGGACATCATCGAAAAGCTGCAAGTCGTAGACCGAAAATCGGACCTTGCCCGCTTGACCGGAGTCGACGACGGGGAGGAGGAAACCGTTATCAACCTGACTATAAAAGAGGGTATGAAACACGGTTGGTTCGGTAATGTAACAGGCGGATACGGTCTGGACGGACGATATGAGGCCGGGGCTATGCTCAACCATTTCTTCGGTGACAACCAAGTGACTATCCTTGCAGGTTCGAACAACACGAATAATATGGGATTCACCGATATGGGCGGAAGCCGGTTTCGTCGATTCGGGGGTATGAACGGTATCAACATCAGTCACAATGTAGGCGTAAACTTCAATGTCGGCAAGGGAGATGCGTTCCGAGTCGGCGGAGATATCAGTTACAACAACAGTAATCGAGACGTTTTGCAACGCACCGAACGGCAAAACATGTTCGAAGACAGTACCTCGTATTACAGCGGGTATAACAAAATGAAAGACAACGGGCAAAACATCAGGGGGAATTTCAGACTACACTGGGAAATAGACTCTCTGAATACACTCGAATTCCGTCCGAGATTTTCCGTGGCTCTTTCCAAATCGGACAGCTATGATTCGGCTCTTACTACTGCCGGCGACATAGCCCGCAGTAAAGTAAATTTCAGCGAAAGCGACAACCACAATAAGGGTACAGGGTATGATTTATCGGGCGAATTGATTTATAATCATAAATTCCGTAACCGTCCGGGACGCTCGTTCAGTATACAAGCGCAATATAGTTATAGCAACACAAAAGAGGACGGGTGGACCAAAGCCCTCTATAAATATTACATGCTCGACAAAGACAGTACGCTCGACCAAATGGACGACAATCACACGTGGAGCAATGGCTACGGCGCACGGTTTACTTGGACAGAACCGTTGGGCGACGTGAAGAAAGGACGCTTTCTTACCTTTTCTTACCGGTTTCAAGCCAGTTTCAACAATGCCGACAAATACACCTACGACATACTTACCGATCCGCTAAACGCCGTAACCAACGACACGGTGCGAAACGATGAGCTGAGCAACAGTTTCCGTAACGATTACTATTCACATCGGGCACAAATCGGATTCAAGCAAGTGACGGCCAACTATACCTACGACATCGGGGTGGCTGCCGTCCCTTCGAGTTCTCAATCCATCGACTTGATAAACAGCGACCGTAATATACCCAAACGCACGGTATTCAACGTAGCGCCCTATCTGCGTTACCGCTACAAAATGGGAAAACAACGCTCCTTGCGTATCGACTACCGGGGCTACTCGTCCCAACCGTCGATGAACCAGTTGCAACCGGTCGAAGACCGTTCGGATCCCTTGCGTATCGTCGTGGGTAATCCCGAACTGAAACCGGCTTTTCAAAACTGGTTCCGCGCCCGTTTCAACGACTATGACGAGAAGACCCAGAGAGCTATCATGGCTATGGTCAACGGAGGATTCACGACCAACAGCATCATCTCGGAGACTACGTATGATTCCCAAACCGGAGGACAACGGACAACCTATCGCAACGTAAACGGAGTATGGAATGCCGCCGGAATGTTCATGTATAGTACCCCTTTTCGAAACAAACACTGGCAATTAAACAGTTTCAGCAGAGTCAGTTACAGTAACAGCGTAGGTTATAATAATGGTACTCGCAACGATGCCGGTTCGTTCAATGCCATAGAAAATTTAGGATTGGCATTCCGATCGGATTATTTCGATGCCGAACTTCGGGGAAACTATCGTTATGCTTTGGCAACCAACAGTATGCAAAGTCGGAACGATCAAAGCACCCATAATTACGGAGGCACATTCAATGTAAACGGCTATCTGCCGTGGTCGATAACATTAGGAACCGATATAACTTACAGCGGATCTGCCGGATATTCTGCCGGATACAATACAGAGAGCTGGTTGTGGAACGCACAGGCTTCTTATCAATTCCTGAAAGGGAAAAACGCCACCATCGCTTTGAAGGTGTACGACATCTTGGGACAAAGGAACAGCATACGACGAACCGTCACGGGTAACTATATCCAAGATGTGGAATATAACACACTCGATACTTATGGATTGATAACCTTCACCTATCGATTCAATACATTCGGCGATAAGAAACCCGATATGGATCGTTTCGACCGAGGGCCTCGCGGATATGGACCACCGCCGGGACACCCGGGTCGTCCGGGAGGGAGACGTTGGTAAAACGGCTCAGTAGAAAATCGGTGAGGATAAACATGAATTTTAACGATGAAATCTTTGTCGATAGCCATGTTCAGGTCTCTTAGGAGACGGGGTAAAAAAGATAGAAATCTTTGATCGTAGAATTTAACCCCCTCGTCCTGCGGGCACTCCCCCTATCTCATCTACAATGAGCAGGGGAAGAGTGTCGATACCTTGATGTGTTTTCTCTGTTGTGGATATTTATTTAACCCCTCCGTCCTGCGGACACCTCTCCTATATTTTGCTGTGCAAAACACAGAGGAGGAGGGTAATACTTTCCTATATATCGTGTTTGTTCTTCTCTCCTGCCGTGTCCCGTAGTATTACGGGACACGGCAGGGAGGAGGGGATATGTGAAAGTAATTTTTTCATATATACTTCTTACAAAATCAATTACACAACCGATTGCCTAATGTACAGTAACCATAGTCGCTCCGAAACCATATTCCCGGAACGAGGCATCCTGACAAGAGCAGTTCTTGTACTTGTCGCGAATCTCTTTCAAGAGAGCATTGCGTAATACGCCTTCACCCTTGCCGTGAATGAAAACGATTTTACGCCCCTTTGCATGGCGATATTGATCGAGGGTCTCCCTGACTTTCCCCAACTGGTAGTCGAGTATTTCGGAACTGGTAAGCCCCGCTGTCGTATCAAGAAGTGCGGAGGCGTGGAGGTCTACCTCCACAATAACCGTTTTTTCGGCATGTTTGACAACCGGTTTACGAAGGGGCATATCGGTACTCTTTTTCATCTTCATGGCTCTTTCGAGGTCAGAAGCATCGAACACCACAGGACGCACGGGCATATCGTTCTTCACGATATCGAGCGTCCACGAAGGCTCATCGAAATAGAGACTCTCGCGGAACGTGTGCAACTTGTAAAATTTGGTAGTATCCAAACGATACTCCACAGCGACAGGACTTTTCAACGAGAAATGCTTATCCTTTTTGAAAGCGATGTATTGAATACAGATACGTTCGAGCGAATTGACATCTTCCTGTCCGAACTCTTCGAGCATAACTTGTATATTCGGCTCTACCATACCGGCATAACGGGTACGCCACCCCTCATCGTCCCGGCTGAGGTACGAGAAATAGAGATAGTAATTACTGTCATTTACCAAATAACAGGAAAAGCGGGTCGTATTGAGATGTTTGCTTTCGTCGGGGATATAGGCAAGAGCTATATTCAACTTTTCTCCTTCGGGTCGTTCCTCCACAGCGAACAAATCTTCATCGTCTTCCTCGGGAGCGTATGCCTTTTCTACCGAAGGAACCGTCACGACTTTCGAGGCTGGAACAGAAGCGGCTTTTTTCACAGGTTCCGCCGGTTCCACAACGACGCACTCCCGTGCCAGTACGGGAGTCTCAAACCCGTCCTCATCGACATAAGCTATATCTTTCGCTATTCTTACCACGACTCCGCCCCCAACAGCATTGAGGTAACGGACTCTATCGCCAACTTTTACCATAATTTCATCATTTTAATATCGACCGCACCGTTGTACCGACATGCGATTTCGCTGTGGCAAACCGTGCTATATTCGGCAAAGTTGCTTATTTTTGCACGATATTCAAAACAGATTATGCAAAAAACTCAGAATATTCGTATCGAAGATTTCAATTATCCGCTACCCGACGAACGTATCGCTAAATTTCCTCTGTCCAAGCGAGACGACTCGAAATTGCTGGTTTACCGAAAAGGAGAAATCGAGGAACACCGATTTCACGAACTACCGAAGGTATTGCCGGCGGATAGTCTGCTGGTATTCAACAATACCCGGGTGATACAAGCCCGCTTGCATTTCAGAAAAGAGACGGGTGCGCTCATCGAGGTGTTCTGCCTCGAACCACTCGAACCGCACGAATATTCCCTCTCGTTCCAATCGACCGGCTCGTGCTCGTGGCTGTGCCTCGTGGGAAACCTGAAAAAATGGAAAAACGGCGTGCTGACCCAATCGGTGAACATCGATGGTAAAACCGTAAACTTCCGTGCCGAACGAGGATTGCCGCACGGTAATGCGCACGAGGTGCATTTTTCGTGGGACGACTCCGATGTAACCTTCGCCACACTGCTCGACCATGCGGGAGAATTGCCCATTCCCCCCTATCTGAACCGGGAAACGGAAGAGAGCGACAAAACGACCTACCAAACCGTTTATTCGAAAATAGAGGGTTCGGTGGCCGCACCGACCGCCGGACTACATTTTACTCCGGAAGTACTGAACAAACTGAAAGAAAAGAACATACCCACTCTCGAACTGACTTTACACGTGGGAGCCGGTACATTCAAACCGGTAAAAAGCGAAACTCTCGAAGGGCACGAGATGCACACCGAATATATCTCGGTGAGCCGCAACCTCATCGATGAGCTGAGCCGTACCGACCGCCGGGTGATCGCTGTGGGAACCACTTCGGTACGAACGCTCGAAAGCCTCTACTACATCGGGAAAATGTTGGAACATAACCCGAACATTTTACCGGACTCTCTCTCCGTGGGGCAATGGCAACCATACGACGGAAGCGAAGAAATAGACTCGCGACAATCGCTCCGCAACATCGTCGAATATCTCGACCGCCGGAATATGGACCGATTGGTAACTGCCACCCAGATTATCATTGCGCCGGGATACCGCTATCACATCGTGCAGGGAATGATCACCAATTTCCATCAACCTCAGAGCACTTTACTACTGTTAGTCTCGGCATTCGTAAACGGACGATGGAGAGAAATATACGACTATGCACTGAGTCACGATTTCAGGTTTCTCAGCTACGGAGACAGTTCGCTATTACTGCCATAAGCCAGTTCCATAGAGTGCAAACACAATAAAACGGGGGAAAAAACGTATCTATAATAGATCGGTACAGGATAAAAACGGACGAAAGGCCGTCCGCTTATCGTCGGTTGTATTCAATAAGATACATGAAAATAAAAACGGTACTTTGGGGATTGGCGACAGCCGCATTGCTGGTGTCATGTTCGGGGGCGAAACTAAGTGTCGCCAACGAACAGTATGCCCGGGGTGAATTTTATGATGCCGCCCAGACTTACCGTAAAGTATACAGCAAGACGAATCCCCGTAAAGAGCGGAAACTGCGAGGAGAAATCGCCTTCAAAATGGCCGAGTGTTACCGCCGCATCAACATGGCTCCGCGAAGTTCTGCCGCCTACCAGAATGCAATCCGATACGACTACCCCGACAGCATGGCTCTGTTTTATTTAGCCCGCAGCCAACAGTACGAAGGGAAATACAAAGAAGCTATCAAGAATTACCAAGCCTATTTGGAAACGAATCCGCAAAGCAGTCTCGCCAAAAACGGAATACGGGGTTGCAACTTAGCCCAGCAATGGAAGAAAACGCCTACACGGTATGTCGTAAAAAAAGCGACCATGTTCAACTCTCGACGGAGCGATTTCGCACCGATGTTTTTAGGAGAAGATTTCGACCAAGTTTATTTCTCCTCGTCTACCGAAAAGGCATTGGGCAAGAATAAAAGCGGTATCACCGGAACCAAAAACTGCGATCTATTTTTCTCTAAAAAAAACGAGCGGGGAGCTTGGCAAAAGCCCGAACCCATAGAGGGTGACGTAAACACAGAAGACGACGAGGGTGTAATCAGTTTCAGTCCCGACGGTACGACCATGTATCTGACCAAAGCTCGTCGCGAGCCTAACGCCGACACATCGGTAGAAATCTATACTTCCACCCGCACCGGCGCACAATGGAGCGCCCCGCAAAAATACGAAATAACGGCCGACACCCTATCGGCATTCGGCCACCCGGCGGTATCACCCGATGGAGAATTCCTTTATTTCGTGTCGGACATGCCGGGCGGTTATGGAGGGAAGGACATCTGGCGTATATCGTTAACCGAGAAAGAGGGTACTCTCGAAAATTTAGGTGTACAAATCAATACACCGGGCGACGAAATGTTCCCCTATATCCGGTCGAACGGCGACCTTTATTTTTCATCGGACGGTCACCCCGGTATGGGAGGACTGGATATTTTCAAAGCGAGAATGAACGACTCGGGCTTCTGGCAAATCGAGAATATGAAGGCTCCCATCAATTCGCAGGCCGACGATTTCGGCATTACTTTCGGGGAAGAAGAAAGCGGATTTTTTTCATCGAACCGCGGAGACGGACGCGGATATGACAACATATACAGTTTCGAGCTTCCGTCGATAAGCGTATGGATAAGCGGCACAGTCATCGACAAGGACGATGAACCCGTGCCCGATGCAATTATCCGTATCGTGGGTAACGACGGATCGAACCAAAAAGAATTTGCCCGAAAAAACGGCAGTTTCCGCTTCAAACTCGACCGGGGAGTGCACTATGTCATGCTGGCCAGCTGCCGAGGCTATCTGAATTCAAAACAAGAATTTATCTCGGACAACGAAGAGGCCGATGCCGAATACGGTGTTAACTTCGTACTGGCATCTATCAGTAAACCTATTCTCATCGAAAACATATTTTATGACTTCGACCGAGCGACTTTACGTCCCGAATCGGAAACTTCGCTAAACGAATTGGTAAAGATGTTGAACGACAATCCCAACGTATCTATCGAATTGGGTGCACACACCGATTTAAAAGGGTCGGAGCAGTACAATTTGCGATTGTCGGACCGCCGTGCCCGCTCGGTAGTAGACTACCTTATCAAATCGGGCATTAATCCCGACCGTCTGCAACCGAAAGGCTATGGGGAAAGCCGTCCCAAAGTCATCACTAAAAAACTCGCCACACAATATCCGCAATTTAAAGAAGGCGATGTACTCGATGAAAAATATATCAACGGGCTCTCTCCCGAAGATCAAGAAATAGCCAACCAGATAAACCGGCGTACTGAGTTTCAAGTCCTCTCTATTACGTGGAACTTATATTAGAAGCTGTTTTAAATTTATTGAGAAATAATATTATCATTGCAAGCAGGTATG
>OGOO01002002.1_pt1 | contig 15846 bp, 10 predicted proteins | sample 1552651 | NCBI WGS metagenome assembly OGOO01 (sample SAMEA2580118, study PRJEB22360) | human gut metagenome | biome: human gut; feature: human-associated habitat; material: faeces | place: Denmark | collected 2008/2010 | reverse complement strand
AGTGTGTTCCATGCGAAACTGGTTTTCCCGCCATCCCATTTCGTTCATGGCGTTTTATCTCCTGTTTTACCTTTCGGCGTTCCATTGGCTCGAAGTCCATATTGCCGTGCCCGATGTTCTGGTGCACTGCCATCTGGACGACCTGATCCCCTTTTGCAAATATGCCATCGTGCCCTACTTTGCGTGGTTTTTGTGGATCCCGTTCACCCTGTTCTACCTGCTGTGGAAAGCGCCCCGGGCCGACTTCTGGCGGCTCTGCCTGCCCCTGTTTGCGGGCATGACCATTGCGCTGGCCTGCTATGTCATCCTGCCCACCGGGCTGGATCTGCGGCCCTACCGGGTGTACGGCAGCGACATCTTTGCTCAGGCCGTGCGGATGCTCTATGCCACCGACACGCCCCTCAATGTCTGCCCCTCCATCCATGTGTTCAACTCCGTCACCCTGATGATGGCCTACTACCGCAGCCACATCTTTGAAACACCGGGCCGCCGCTGGATGCGGCCTGCCTCCGCCGTGCTCTGCGTCTCCATCATCGCGTCCACCGTTCTGCTCAAGCAGCACAGCTGCATTGATGTCTTGCTGGGCATCCTGCTGGCCATGGCGCTGGATACCGGCATGACCGCACTGGAACGCAGCGACGCAAGAGCCTTGCAGCGGCTCTGAATCTGTACGGAAAAACACCCATGCCGGCGCTGGCATGGGTGTTTTTGCATCTTGGGGCATTACGGAGCCGGAGCAGTGAACTCTTTCAGGTGCGCTGTATCCAGCTCTTCGGCATCTTTGGCCGCTGATGTATAGGAAATTTTCAGATATTTCAGGGCCGTATCATTTGCCAGCAGTTTTTTGCAGGTTTCCGTATCAAACGTGATGTTGTTGGTCAGATCCAGCCAGATCAGCTGCGGCATCTGGGTCAGGGGAGTATAATCCATGTCCTTGTAGGTTTCCTGTGCACCCTGAGAGAGGGACATACTCAGATACTGCACACTGCTCTCCGCCAGCGGGGCAAAGCTGTCGATCTCCGGCCCATGGTACAGCTGCAGAAAGCTCAGATTTTCCATCTGCTTCAGCGGTTCCAGCGATCCGATCCGGGTCACGTCCAGTCTTAGGACCCGCAAGTCAGCTCCGGCCAGCTGGGTCAGATCGACCTCACTGCCGGTGATCCACAGCATCTTCAGTGACTTCATCTGCGCCAGCGCCGAAAGATCGGAGACATTGGAATCTGTCCGGATCCCGCCACTGCCATACTTCAACTCTACCACGGAATCCAGCTTTGCAAAGGTCGGAAATGCACTGCTTTCCACACTGGGCACACTCAGAAGCATCAGATTTTTGCATTCTTCCAGACCGGTCAGATCGGTAATGGGAGAAGCTCCCATTTTATTACTGATATACAATACCTGCAAGCTGTCAAAATGCCGCAGGTCTGCCAGAGAGGTCACCGGATCATACGTTCCCTTTACGCTGACTGCGCAGGCTGCCAGCTGCTCATTGCTGCTGACGTTTCCCCCAATGTCCACCCCGTCCAGTGCATCTTTGACGAGGAGATCTTTCACGCCGGTTCCGGAGTTTATCGTAACCCGCTGATAATCCCAGACATCGCTGTGATAAATATCCCCTTTCGGGCGGTCGAGCCATTTCCGGACGTGCTGCTCCATCACCGGGTCCTGCCACTCAATGACATAATCCTCCCCATGCTCGGCGTGACTGGCCGGAACCGTAAGTGTCGTCTGCTGAACGAAAACATCCTGCATTTCCGAACGGAAAGGTCCCGGTCTCAGATTCAAAGAGCTTGCACATGCGCTGAACAAAAGCATTGCACAAATCAACAAACTCGACGCTTTTAACATTTTACGCATAACAGGCTCCTTTCCGTTTCGGCAAAATCTCTAGTTATATTTTACCATAGATTGTTTTTTTGTAAAGAAAAACCCACGATCTTTGCACAGGCATGGCAAAAATCGTGGGTTTGCTTAAAACAGATTTTCCGGCAGGCAGATATCCTGCTTTGGCACCTTGTCCCAGGAAAAGTCTGCTGCCAGCTCGATTGCCGTCACCGGCGCGTCCGTTGGCCGCAGACCCGCGAGCTTGGCGAGCTTTCCGGTCAACTGCTCGGGTGTGTATTTCTGCCGCAGGGCCTCCATGTTCAGGTCGCCCTCGCGCTTGGAGAGCTTGCGCCCGTCCGGCGCGACGAGCAGCGGCGCGTGTGCGTATTCCGGGGCCTTGCCGCCGAGCGTTCCCATCAGCCAGATCTGCCGCGGTGTGGAGTCGAGTAGGTCGCGTGCGCGCACAACGCGCGTGATGCCCATGTCGAGATCGTCCACGCTTACGGCGAGCTGGTAGGCGAATACGCCGTCCGAGCGCCGGATGAGAAAATCGTCGCGCCCGTGCCGCAGTTCGGCTGCCTGCAGACCGTAGTGCGCGTCAACGAAGGCAATGTCCGCGTCCGTGACCGCAAGCTTTTTCGCCGCGCGGCGACCCATGCGCAGGCGCTTTTGCACCTCCTGCTCTGACAGCGTCCGACAGGGGCAGCCGGCCTCGCGCGGCTCGCCGGGGTGCGGTGCGCTCGCGGCCAGACGCTCTGCGCGGCTGCAATAGCAGTCATACACCATGCCGCGCTCGGTCAATGCATCCAGCGCGGCGGTGTAGCGCTGTGCGCGCGTGCCTTGACGGCAGTCCTGCGAGCCGGGGCGCCAGCCCTCGTCCCAGTCGAGCCCAAGCCAGAGCAGGTCGTCGGCCATCAGGTCAGCATAGTGCTCCCAGCTGCGCTCCGGGTCGAGATCCTCAAGGCGGAACACCATCGTCCCGCCGCGTGCGCGCACGTCCAGCCATGCAAGCAGAAATGTCAGCATATTGCCCAGGTGCAGCCGCCCGCTCGGGCTGGGTGCGAAGCGGCCGCGGATCGTGTTATCCGGCATCGGTCATCCCTCCGGTTTCATACTGAGCGTATTATAGCATAACCGCGCCGGTTGGCAACGCTTTTGCGCCAAATCCCTTGAAACTATGCGGGAAATCGGATATAATAAAGTGTTATTATCAGCGGAGGAATGTCTCATGGCGAAATCATCCATCGAAAAAACAAATGTCATGCGTCTGCTCGACCAGAAGAAGGTGCCCTACACGCCGCACACATATCCGCACGGCGACGATGCGGTGGACGGCGTGACCGTCGCACAGATGACGGGCATGGACCCGGCGAAGGTGTTCAAGACGCTGGTTGCCCGCGGCGCGAGCAAGACGCCGTACGTGTTCGTCATTCCGGTCGCGTGCGAGCTCGACCTCAAGAAAGCGGCGAAGGCCGTGGGGGAGAAGTCCATTGCCATGCTGCACGTGTCCGAGCTCACGCCCCTGACGGGCTATGTGCGCGGCGGCTGCTCGCCGGTCGGCATGAAAAAGCAGCTGCGCACGGTCTTTGCTTCTCAGGCGCTCGCGCAGGAGACCATCCTTGTCAGTGCCGGCAAGATCGGCTATCAGGTCGAGGTCGCGCCGCAGGCGCTCATCGCGCTCGTGCGTGCGGGCACGGCGGAGCTGACCATAGAATCCTAAGCAACCACGGAGGCACCCATGCGGGATCATATTGTAATCAAAGGCGCGCGGGAGAACAATCTCAAGAACATTGATGTGGAAATTCCGCGCGATGCACTGGTCGTCATGACCGGCCTGTCCGGCTCGGGCAAGTCGAGCCTTGCGTTCGACACCATCTATGCCGACGGCCAGCGCCGCTATGTGGAAAGCCTTTCCAGCTACGCACGCATGTTTTTGGGCCGCATGGACAAGCCCGATGTGGACGAAATTACCGGCCTCTCGCCGGCAATTTCCATCGACCAGAAAACCACCAGCCACAACCCGCGTTCCACCGTGGGCACCGTGACGGAGATCTACGATTATCTGCGACTTCTGTACGCCCGCGTGGGCGTGCCCCACTGCCCGGTGTGCGGGCGGGTGATCAGCCAGCAGACCGTGGACGAAATGGTGGACGCGGTGCTCAAACTGGACGAAGGCACGAAGTTTCAGGTGCTGGCTCCTGTGGTGCGCCAGCGCAAAGGCACCCAGCAGAAAGAGCTGGATGCTGCCCGCCGCGGTGGCTATGCTCGTGTGAAGATCGATGGCAACCTGTATGATCTTGACGAAGAGATCAAGCTGGAAAAGAACATCAAGCATACGGTGGAAATCGTGGTGGACCGCCTTGCCATGCGCAAGGGCATCCGGGGCCGTCTGGCAGATTCGCTGGAAACCGCGCTGGCGCTTACCGGCGGCATCGCCGAAGTGGATGTGATCGGCGGCGATTGTATGACCTTCAGCCAGAACTTTGCCTGCCCGGAGCACGGCATTTCCATCAGCGACCTGTCGCCGCGGCTCTTCTCCTTCAATAACCCGCTGGGAGCCTGCGAAAAGTGTACCGGCCTTGGCACTTTTATGCGGGTGGACGAGGAACGCATCCTGCCCAACCGGAACCTTTCCATCCGTGAGGGTGCCATCAAGGCCAGCGGCTGGTACTATGCCGAGGGGTCTGTATCCGAAATGTATTATCTGGGCCTTGGCAAAAAGTACGGATTTACGCTGGATACGCCCATCAAAGAGATGAGCACCGAAGCTGTCAATGCGTTGCTGTACGGAACCAATGGCGAAAAAATTGAGATGCACCGCACGAATGAGTTCGGAAGCGGTGTGTACTATAATACCTTTGAGGGCATCGTGGAGAACCTTGAGCGCCGCTTCCGCGAGACCAACAGCGAGTGGATGAAGGAAGAAATCGGCAGCTTCATGTCCGGCGTGGAGTGCCCGGACTGCCACGGCAAGCGCCTGAAACCCGTGGTGCTGGCTGTGACCATCGGGGATAAGAACATCAGCGATTTCTGCGAGATGTCCATCCGGGACGAGCTGAAATTCATTGCCGAGAACGAACCGAACCTGACCGAAAAACAGAAGCAGATCGGCGGCCAGATCATGAAGGAGATCCGGAACCGCCTGCAGTTTTTGCAGAGCGTGGGTCTGGATTATCTCACGCTGGCCCGCTCAGCAGGCACTCTTTCCGGCGGTGAGAGCCAGCGCATCCGCCTGACCACTCAAATCGGCAGTGCGCTTTCCGGCGTGCTCTATGTGCTGGACGAGCCGTCCATCGGCTTGCATCAGCGCGATAACGACAAGCTCATTGCCACCCTGAAAAATCTCCGCGACCTCGGCAACACAGTCATTGTGGTGGAGCATGATGAAGATACCATGCGCAGCGCGGATTATATCGTGGATGTAGGCCCGGGCGCAGGCGTGCATGGCGGTGAGATCGTAGCCGCTGGCAGCGTGAAGGACATCTGCAAGGCAAAGCGCAGCATCACCGGCGATTATCTCTCCGGCCGCAAACGCATTGCCGTACCGCAGACCCGCCGCACCGGCAACGGCAATTACCTTACTGTACGGGGTGCACGGGAAAATAACCTGCGCAATATCGACGTGAAATTCCCGCTGGGAGAGTTTATCTGCGTTACCGGCATTTCCGGCTCCGGCAAGTCCAGCCTCATCAACGAAATTCTGTATAAGACGCTTGCCTGCGAGCTGAACGGTGCGCGTTCCCGCGCAGGCAAATGCGATGGGGTAGAAGGGCTGGAATTTGTGGATAAGGTCATCGGTATCGACCAGCAGCCCATTGGCCGTACGCCGCGCTCCAATCCGGCCACTTATACCGGGGTGTTCAATGATATCCGCACGGTATTCTCCCAAACACAGGATGCCAAAATGCGCGGTTACGGCCCGGGGCGTTTCAGTTTTAATGTCAAGGGCGGCCGCTGCGAAGCCTGTGAGGGCAACGGTATTCTGCAGATCGAGATGCACTTCCTGCCGGATGTGTACGTGCCCTGCGAGGTATGCAAGGGGGCGCGTTACAACCGCGAAACGCTGGAAGTGAAGTATAAGGAAAAGACCATCTCCGATGTGCTGAACATGACCGTGGAGGAAGCAGTGGTATTCTTTTCCAACCAGCCCAAGATCGCCCGCAAACTGCAGACCCTGTTGGACGTGGGTCTTGGTTATGTAACACTGGGCCAGAGCGCCACTACCCTTTCCGGCGGCGAAGCACAGCGCGTGAAGCTGGCCAATGAGTTGGCCCGCCGCAGCACTGGCAAGACCGTGTATATTCTGGACGAGCCTACTACCGGCCTGCATATTGCAGATGTGCACCGCCTGATCGAGGTGCTGCAGAAGCTGGTAGATGCGGGCAACACGGTTATTGTCATCGAGCACAATCTGGATCTTATCAAGTGCGCCGACCATATCATTGACCTTGGCCCTGAAGGTGGCAGTGCAGGCGGCGAGATCGTGGCCGAAGGCACGCCGGAACAGGTGGCAGAGGTGCCAGGCAGCTTTACCGGTCAATATCTGAAACCGCTTTTGGAAAAAGACAAGCTCCTGCAAGAAAGAAAGCAAAATAAATAAAGCGCGTACTTTCGCAAAAATCAGACTTTTTACGAAAAAAGCAAAGAAAATTGTAAAAATCTGTTGACAAAACTGCTGTATCTGAGTATAATATCTCATGTCGCCACGCTTCGGTAGGGAAGCGGCGGTCGATATCCGGGTGTAGCGCAGTTTTGGTAGCGCGCTTGAATGGGGTTCAAGAGGCCGTGAGTTCGATTCTCGCCACTCGGACCAAACAAAAATAATCCGAACTTGTTTCCGATAGGAGATGGGTTCGGATTATTTGTTTTCTTCGGAAAATTAGCGTTTGCGAAGCAATGAAAGCCCCAGTGGGGCTTTTAAGCGACGGAACGGTCTGCGTTAGCAGATGGAGGGGCTTTGCCCCGACAAGTTCCATGCAGGTGTCCGTGGAAGATGAAATCCGAAATCATAAATTGACCGATATATCCTAAAAATTTGTATACTTCAATATGTTAAAGAAAGTTTGGAGAACCATTCAAAGAAATGCTCTAAACAAAAGCGGAATACGGATATTTTGACATAGCAACGCTACTTATATAGAGTGAAGCACTACTTATAAATAGTGGTGTCAGGAATTGAGATTTTGTGATACCAAAAAAGACACCCGCGCTTTTGATAGGAATCTCATGCAGGGATGTCCTTATCTCAACGCGAAGGTGTCTTAATAACGAGGGTCAGATGCCACGGAACGTAAAGGTGAACTCCACAGGCTTGGTTACATCAGGAATATACTCCGGGTGGACATTGGCACCCCAGCTGTCATCACCGCCGACGCCCATCTGCTCGCCGATGGCACGAATCACCGTGTAATGGACCGGGGGCAGCTCGTAGGGATGCTTGGCACTCTCCATTTCATGGGGAGTGTAGGGCAGCGCAGAGAAGAACATGGGCTTTGCGGCATCTGCGGTAAACAGCAGCCCGCGACCCTTGCGGTCCACTACCTTTGCCCAGCGCACAGCGGTCTTTGCACCGCACTCCTGCGGCACAAGGTACTGCGCCATGTTGTCTGCGACCTTGTTCTGGTAAATGCCCAGCTTTGCACCATGCTGACGATCCCAGTAGGTCTCCGCAGGGCCGTTTCCGTACCACTCCACCGTGTCGTAGTCAGCGTCGATCTTGAACAGTACGCCGAACTCCGGCATTGCTGCAAGTCCTTCCACCGGGTCATAGTGCAGGGTGGTCTGGATGCGGCCATCACCGAACACACGGTACTGCAGGCTGCACTCTGCTGCGGGGCTGGTCTGGAGGTTATAGAGATAGGTCACGACCACGCTGTCGGCTTCCACCTCGCAGGTGGGGTTCTGGAGGATGGTGCCGCCATGAACAGACGGGATCTCCTTGCCGATGCCCTTGGCGGTAGCGTACAGGCTTGCCAGCTTCCACTGACCGCGAACGCCGCCCATGTTGTTGCCGCAGTCGTTGTCGGTGGGAGCGCGCCAGAAGTTGGGACGGGGAATCTCCTGAATCATCTCCTTGCCGGCATAGCGGTAGGAAGTCAGACCGCCGTTCAGATCGGAGAACAAAACATCGAAATTCTCACCCCGGACACCGATGTTGTGTGTACCGTGCGTAACGGTAAACGGCGTGACCTTCTTGCTGGGAATGGAACGAACCACAGCGATCACACCCTGTCCAAAGGCGACTTCATGACCTTTCTTTGCCCAGCTGGTGTCCTCCTTCAAACGGAAGCTGATGGTCACTGCATATTCACCGGGGAGCGCAGGAACCATAAACGGCAGCGGGAAGCTGGAACGCTCTTCGGGAGCAACATCAATATGGGTCAGTTCCTGCTGCTGATACAGCTTTCCATCGCGATGCAGCAGAGCAACGCAGTCGAAAGCATCCGTAGAGGTGAACAGGTTCTTATTCCAGACTTCGAAGCCAGAGTTGTCGATGGAAATGGCGATGTTCTGATAGCAGAACTTGACCTCCTGCATCTTGGGAGAAGGAGCACGATCACCACCGTAGGCAATGCCGTTTCCGCTGAAATTATAGTCGGTAGGACGCTCACCGAAGTCGCCGCCGTAGGCTTGGAACCACTTGCCGTAGCGGTCTTTTTTCCAGATGGACTGGTCGATGTAATCCCAGATAAAGCCGCCCTGATAGCCGCAGTCCTTCTGGTCGGCAAGTTCCGTGTACTTGTGCAAAGCACCGTTGGAGTTGCCCATAGCATGAGAGTATTCGCACTCGATATAAGGCCGCTTATCGCCCTGTGCCAGATACTCTTTAATGTCCTTGACCGTGCTGTACATATGGCTCTCGATGTCGGTGGTTTCGAGGAAGCGGGGATCATTGACCACACCTTCGTAATGCACCAGACGGGTGTCATCAAAGCGGCGGACCATCTCTGCCATCTGGAGCAGGGTCTCACCGCCAAACGATTCGTTGCCCAGAGACCAGATCAGAACAGCAGGATGGTTTTTGTCACGCTGGTAAGTGGAATTCATGCGGTCAAACAAGACAGCTTTCCACTCCGGCTTATCATTGGGCAAAACGCCCTCGATGCCGCGAATGCCCGCCTGATGGATGTCCCATGTGCCATGGGATTCCAGATTGTTCTCTGCGATCAGATACAGACCATACTCGTCGCACAGGTCGTACAGTGCATCCTGATTCTGGTAATGGCTGGTACGGATGGCATTGATGTTGTTCTGCTTCATGGTGATGATATCCCGAAGCAGTTCCTCATGGGTGTGTACGCCCACAGCACGACCCGTAATGGAGCTGAACTCATGACGGTTGGCACCCTTGAACACGATGCGCTTGCCGTTGAGCAGCATCCGATTGTTCTTCAACTCGAACTTGCGGAAACCGACTTTCTGCCCGGTCACCTCTACCAGATGGCCTGCATCGTCCAGCAGCTCGATTTCCAGTTCATACAGAGCCGGGTCCTCTGCACTCCACAGGTGGGGGTTCTCCACCGCATGGCTGAACAGAGCAGAACCGCCGTTCAGTGCGATTTTTTCGGAGAACACTTCCAGTTCACTGCGGCGCAGGGTCAGACGGGCTGCGCCCTTACCCTCCACCTGCAATGCAACTTCCAGCGTGGAATGAGTAAAATCATCCCCGGCAAACAGCGTTTTGACGGATATATCTTCCAGATGCACGGTGGGGATGGCGTACAGCCACACGCTGCGGAAGATGCCGGAGAAGCGGAAGAAGTCCTGATCTTCGCACCAGCTGGAGGAAGTCCACTTGAACACCTGCACAGCAAGTTTGTTCACGCCCGGCTGGAGATAGGGAGTCAGATCGAATGCGTGTGCGGAGAAGCTGTCCTCGGTGTAACCCACATAAGACCCGTTCAGCCAAAGAGCCATGCCGCTTTCCACACCCTCGAACTCGATGTGGACGGGCTTGCCCTGCATGGATTCCGGCAGCTCGAAGTATTTTACATAGCTTGCCACCGGATTGAACCGCTGCGGGATCTCACCCGGCTGTACTTCTTCACGGCCATCCCACGGATACTGAACATTCGCGTACTGGGGAATGTCGTAGCCCTCCATCTGGATGTGTGCCGGAACATGAATGTCATCCCAGCCGCTGCAATCGTAATCCGTCTTTTCAAAGCCGGGGATGGCACTGGTGTAGTTCTTTGCGTAGGCGAATTTCCAGATACCGTCCAGCTTCAGCGCCAAAGAAGAGGAGCCTGTCCGATATTCTTCGCGGGAAGCGTAAGTACGGAAACTTGCATGAGCATTCAGCACGTTTTCCTTGAAAAAGGTGGGGTCTTTTACTTTTGCAAAATCAAATGCAGCCATAGTATTTCCTCATTTACCGTTTATAATTTTATAATATTTCTCCAGCCTCCCCGGAGGAATCGCTGGATTCCTCCGGGGAACAGCAGATGAAGGAGAAATGATAATGGCTTGTTATCAGACTGCTGCACGCAGTTTTTCATTTGCTTCTTCGACCTTCATACGAGAGAGAATGAAGGTGATGATGGCATCCAGAGCAAACGGAATCACCAGATACATGATCTTCAGCATATTGATGCAGGAATCCGGCTGAACGGTCAGAGCGCTGTCAAAATGGCTTGCTGCCAGCAGCCAGCCGGTGATGGCAGTACCCAGACCGCCGCCCAGCTTCACACCGAGAGAAGTGCAGGAGTACATCGTGCCATCCACGCGCTTATGCTTCGTCAGCCAAGTATATTCAGAGCAGGCTGCGATTACAGCGTTCATATCGCCCTGCCAAGGACCCTGACCAAGAGCTGCGATTGCAGTAAAGAGCAGCATCAAGGTCACATTGCCGCTGCCCATGTAACCAGCTACAGCAACCAGTGCACGAGAAATCGTTGCCAGAGTATAGCTCATTACATTCAGCTTATACATTCCATTCCACTTTGCAACCAAGGTCGGGGTGAACACCAGTGCGATGATCAGAGGAATGTTGATTGCCCAAGAGAATACACCGAACAGATTCTGGTTGCCAAGGATGTAGGTTGCATAGTAGGTGCCCATGCTGATCATGGCACCGTAGATCTGCTGCAAAATGTAGGTGACGCAAATCATCATATAATATTTGTTACCAGCAAGCAGCTTTGCAGCCTGAACCAGATTGTACTTTTCGTCCTGCTCGATTTCCTTTTTGTCGGTGGTATCCACCAATTCGCCTTCCGGCAGTTCCTTCACGGAGAAAACGGAGAGGGTGTTGACAAGCAGACCGATGATGGCGTAGATGATTGCAACAGTGCGCCAACCGGCAGCACCACCGCCCAATGCCGTAACAGCACCCAGCGTGATGGACTGGATGAGCAGGCTGGTGGCAAAGGCGAACATGAAACGCCAAGAACCCATCTCGACCTGTTCGGCACTGTTCTTCGTGACGAGAGCAGTCAGTGCAGAGTAAGCAATGTTGTTGGCAGTGTAGAATACAGCGTTCAGCAGAGTATATGCGATCAGGAACCATGCGTACTGTGCAAACTGTCCCAGATTGGTCGGGATGGCGAAAATTGCCACCAGCGTAATGGCACAGCCAATGTAGCCGTACAGCATCCAAGGACGGGCTTTGCCCATCTTAGAATGCGTTTTGTCAATCAAAGAACCAAAGAAAATGTCCGTCACACCGTCCAGCAGTTTGGAAACTGCAATCAGAGTGCCGACAATACCGGGGTTCAGGCCAACGGTGTTGGTCAGATAGATCATGACGAAGGAGGACAGGAATGCATACACCACGTTGCCTGCAATATCGCCTGAACCATAGCCGACTTTATTATACCACTTTAGATAACGTTTCTCAGTCATTGTGCTTTCTCCCATCTTGCTTGTTTTGTGTGGGCGCGACCAATCTGCTGCGCACTTCAGACTGGAATTCTCATTACGCAAGTTGCCCAAATCTCTTGCGTTTCGTCTGAAAATATTATAGAATCTAATGGAACGAAAAGATATAGACAAGATGGAACAGAATATGCACAAAATCAAAGAGTTTGTAATTTTTTGATAGAACATTTCCCAAATCACTGTAAAATCTCTGAAGATGAGGAGGACGCAGGGATGTATTTCAACTCAGGATATTTGAACAACTCCCGTTTGGATTTCAAAGACTACTCAAAGCCGCTGGTCGTAGGCAGCTGCGGCACTTATCGCTTGAAAAAACGCCCTAAGCTACCTACTTTTTGGGCAAAGGGTCGCAGAGACTATCAAATCCTCTATGTGGCATCTGGTAAAGCACACTTCTGGTTCGATGGTGTTGAGGAAGTGGTGACTTCTGGACACATGGTGCTTTATCAGCCGAAAGAAATCCAGAAGTATGTCTACTATGTAGAAGATCATCCAGAGGTGTTCTGGATTCACTTTACAGGATACGATGTCAAAAACATCCTGAACTATCACGGAATACCATTGGACAAGCACGTTTTTTACAGCGGCACACTGCCGGATTACAAAATGCTGTTCCGAAAGATCATCCGGGAACTGCAACAATGTGAATATGGCTATGAAGACTATATTGCTTCTCTCTTCAACATCATTCTGCTTTTAGTAAGCAGGCAACAGCAGGAAAGCGAGAAAACAACTACAAGCATCCCCGAAGAAATCGAAGCCGCCGTTGCCTACTTTAACGAGAATTATAATACAAAGGTCAGTGTGGACGATTACGCAGAATCGCTGCATATCAGTACGAACTGGTTTATCCGTAATTTTAAGCTGTACATGAAAATAAGCCCTGCACAATACATCCTGTCCCTTCGGATGGTAAATGCACAAAGCTTATTGGAGAACACCGAATACAATATTGGAGAAATTGCAGAGATCGTAGGGTATGATAACCCACTCTATTTTAGCCGGGTATTCAAGAAAGAGTATGGTGTCAGTCCGGCACAGTACCGAAAGAATCTGGAAGAATCTACTGAAAAATGAGAAAGATTCCTTATAAATAAGGAGAGTAGAACCATGCTGATAAAAAATGCGATCCACAGCCAACAAGTCTACGACCCAACGGATGATTCCATCATGGCAGAGCAGGAACTTTGCATGGAGCGGCTGTATGCTTATAATCATACCCGCCCTTCCGAACACGCAAAACGGGAGCAGCTTTTGAAAGAAATGCTTGCAGAGTGCGGCGCAGGCTGCTGGATCGAGCCGCCGTTTCACGCCAATTGGGGCGGAAAGCACGTTCACATGGGCGATTATGTCTATGCCAACTTCGGGCTGACCTGCGTGGATGATACCCATATCTACATCGGGGAGCACACCATGATCGGCCCGAACTGTGTCCTTGCAACCGCAAACCACCCAATTTTGCCGGAACTGCGTGAGAAAGCATACCAGTACAATCTGCCCATCCGCATCGGACGCAACTGCTGGCTGGGTGCTGGCGTGATCGTGGTGCCGGGTGTTACCATTGGGGATAATACGGTGATCGGTGCGGGAAGCGTTGTGACAAAGGACATCCCTGCCAACGTAGTGGCGGTAGGAAATCCATGCCATGTGCTGCGCCCCATCAGCGAACACGACAAAGAGTATTTCTATCGGGATCGAAAAATCAACTGGAGAAACTTGTGATTTTAACGAACGATTCATTTTAGGCTGCAATAAACCGCAAACTAAAAAGGTGTCGATGACTTTTATGAGATATAAAGTCATCGACATCTTTTTTACGCAGTGATTGTATCAATCGTTTTGGTTACGCCGTACATTGAAGGGGATGATGCGGCAGCCTGCTGAAAAAACGGGCGGCAAACATTCCTTTTTGAAAATGGTGTAACGTCAAACGTTGGGGGTTGTATAGGAACCGCCTGAAAAAGCCTGAAAACGGTGCAGGCGAAGCAATGCAACCCCCCAAAATCGGCTTCGGCAAAAAGAAAAGCACCATACTTCCTACGAAGTACAGTGCTTTTTTGGTGGAGAATAGCGGGATCGAACCGCTGACCTCTTGCATGCCATGCAAGCGCTCTCCCGAACGGTATCGAAACACACCCCCACACGAAAGTGCGGGGACAGGCTTAATATCGCGTTGATACGTTCTATCCACCAAAAAGGTTCACAGCTGCATCCTGCTTCCAGGAATCATGCTCCGCCTACAAGGCAATTTTACCACCCAATTTTTAAGTGTGTCAATGGGTTTTGCTCAGAGAGAAGGTCATTTACGAGAAAAGTTTTTTCTGACAGCTTACTTAGCGCAATTTTGATTTTACACATCAAAGTTGCGCTTTTTATTTTCCCCAAAAGTATTGACAAGGAGGTTTTCTCAACGATGCCGATGTATTTTTGCTGTTTTTTATCCATAAACCAACCGCATGACCCTTGACTACTTCTACGGACAGACTGGAGAGCTTTTCTCCTTCTACCGCATTCCAAAGGCTCTTTTTCAGGAGCAGCGGTTCCAGAGCCTGTCCACGGATGCCAAGACGCTCTACGGTATCCTGCTGGATCGGATGAGCCTGTCAGCCAAAAACGGCTGGCTGGACGAGCAGAACCGGGTGTTCATCATCTTCACGATCGAGGATGTCAAGAGGTCATTGTGTTGCGCAGACAACAAAGCGACGAAGTTGCTGCGGGAGCTTGAAGAATTTGGTTTGATTGAACGAAAACGCAGAGGTTTAGGAAGGCCAAGTTTGGTGTATGTGAAAAACTTTTCGGCAGATTCTTCAAAAACACGATTCCAGAATCGTGAAAATCACGAATCTGGAGGCTTCAAAAGCGCAAGTCAAGACCCTGCAAAACCACGATGTAATAAGACTGATAAGAATAATACTGAGATGAATGAGACTTATCCCTTCAATTCGGAAGAAACCGACGGGATGAGCCAGCGCGAACAACTTGAAAAATATTTTTCTCAGTCCTTGGAGGTCGAGCTTCTTCTCCGGCTTTGCCCAGATGATGAGGATATTATCTACCAGATTGTTGATTTGCTGGTGGATACCTGTGCGACCAAGCGAAAGATGCTGCGGATTGCCGGGGATGACCGCCCTGCCGAGGTAGTGCGTAGCCGGTTTATGAAGCTGAACGCCGACCACATCAAATTTGTGTTGAAGTGCCTTGCAGAGAACAGCAGCCCAATCCGAAACATGAAACAATACCTGCTCGCTTCTCTGTACAACGCACCCACCACCATGCAGCTTTCCTATCAAAACCAAACCAACCACGACTTAGCGAATCGGAGGTGATGAAAATTTCAAAGAAAGCAACCACGATTGCCATCGTCAACCAGAAAGGCGGCACCGGCAAGACCACTACCTGTGAAAATCTGGGCATCGGGCTGGCGATGGAGGGCAAAAAAGTCCTGTTGGTGGATGCCGACCCACAAGGCAGCCTGACCATCAGCATGGGCTGGCAGCAGCCCGATGAACTGCCCACTACCCTTTCCACCCTGATGGCAAAAGCTATGAACGATCAGTGCATTCCACCCGGTGAAGGTGTGCTGCACCATGCAGAGGGAGTAGACCTCATCCCAGCCAACATAGAGTTGGCAGGGATGGAAGTTGCCCTTGTCAATACCATGAGCCGCGAAAAGATGTTGAAACAGGTCTTGGACAGCGCAAGGCAGGAATATGACTATATTCTGCTGGACTGTACTCCTTCCCTTGGGATGCTGACCATCAACGCGCTGGCGGCGACAGACACTGCTCTGATACCCGTACAGGCACAGTACCTTTCCGCGAAAGGTCTGGAACAGCTTTTGCAGACCATCAACAAGGTGCATCGGCAGATCAACCCAAAGCTGAAAATCGAAGGTATCCTGCTGACGATGACAGATAACCGCACCAACTATGGCCGACAAATCGACACGCTGATCCGGCAGGCATACGGAAAGCACATCAAAGTGTTCGGTCAGACGATTCCCCACTCCGTCCGTGCAGCGGAAATCAGCGCGGCGGGTAAGAGCATCTTTGTCCATGACCCGAAAGGCAAAGTGGCAGAAGCCTATAAATCTCTGACGAAGACTAACTATTAAAAGTCAAGCCCTAAAATGAAAAAATCCGC
>OGOO01001980.1_pt1 | contig 16005 bp, 14 predicted proteins | sample 1552651 | NCBI WGS metagenome assembly OGOO01 (sample SAMEA2580118, study PRJEB22360) | human gut metagenome | biome: human gut; feature: human-associated habitat; material: faeces | place: Denmark | collected 2008/2010 | reverse complement strand
TAAAAAATAAAATCTCCTTAATTAGTTAAAATGGAGATTTTATTTTTTTATATTATTTTTTTATAGTGACATTTGATTTTTGATAATTATTATTTTCTTTTTCAATAGCTAATTTTTCTTTTTGTTGTCTTTTTAAATTATCTTTTGCAACTGTCATTAATAATTTAATTCTATTTGTTTGATTTGCTTCACTAGCACCAGGATCATAATCAACTGGAGCAATATTTGCATCAGGGTATTTATCTCTAATAGTTTTTATAACACCTTTTCCAACTACATGATTTGGTAAACATGCAAATGGTTGCACACAAACTATATTGGGAATACCATGTTCAATATATTCTACCATTTCAGCTGTTAAAAACCAGCCTTCACCTGTTTGATTTCCAATTGATAAAATGTCCTTAACTTTAGTTTCTAGCTCAAATATATTGCAAGGTAATAAATAACCTTTTTTGGAATTTTTAAGAGCTATAACAGAATCTTTTTCTAAAATATCAATTAATTTAATTGCAGCTTTAAATAATTTAGCTTTCATTTTATCAGTTTTTATTAATTGATTAAAGGTAATTTTATGTGTTGCTATAAATTTAACAAATCCCATAAAATCAGGAAGAATTACTTCAGCACCTTCTTCTTCTAATTTATCTGCTACAAAATTATTTCCAAAAGGATGATATTTAATAAGTACTTCACCAACAATACCTATTTTTGGTTTTTCAACTGAAGTATCTAGCTCGATTTTTTCAAAATCATTTACTATATCATAAATACTTTGTTTAAATTCTTTCATAGTTGATTTTACAACTAGTGTTTTACATTTTTCCATCCACTCATCAAATAATTTTTGAGTTTCACCTTTATGTATTTCATAAGCTCTATTTTTAGTAAGCATTTTTTGTAATAAATCTGCATATACAACGCATTTAATCATTCTTTCAATCATTGGTATTGTAATTTTAAATCCAGGCATTTTTTCCATACCAACAACATTAAATGATATAACTGGAACATTTGCAAAGCCAGCATCTTTTAAAGCTTTACGAATAAATCCAATGTAGTTTGTTGCTCTACAGCCACCACCAGTTTGAGACATTATTAAGGCTGTTTTATTTAAATCATATTTGCCAGATTCTAAAGCTTCTATCATTTGACCAGTAGTTAAAATAGATGGATAACAAGCATCATTATTTACATATTTCAATCCGGTTTCAACAGTATGCTGAGTGCAGTTCCTTAATAATTCTACTTTGTAACCACATGAAGCAACTGCAGCTTCTAGTAGCTCAAAATGTATTGGAGCCATTTGAGGAATTAAAATAGTATAATCCTTTTTCATATCTTTATCAAAGATTTTTTTAACTTGCGCATAATTTCCAGAGCCTTTTTCTAATTCCTTATTTTGTTCTCTTTTCTTCATACTAGCTAAAAGGGAACGAATACGAATACGAACAGCACCTAAATTATTTATTTCATCTATTTTTATTAAAGTATACATTTTACCAAAGCTGTTTAATATTTCTTCAACTTGATCAGTAGTAACAGCATCTACACCACAACCGAATGAATTTAATTGAACTAATTCAAGGTTGTCATGTTTACCAACAAAATCTGCTGCTGCATATAATCTAGCATGAAATACCCATTGATCAACTACACGAATAGGTCTTTTAACTTCAGTTTGATTACAAATTGAATCTTCTGTTAAAACACATAAACCTAAGCTTGTAATTAAAGTATCAATACCATGATTTACTTCAGGGTCTACATGATATGGTCTTCCTGCTAAAACAATACCTTTTAAATTATTTTTATTCATGTATTCTAAGGTTTCTTCACCTTTATCACGAATATCTTGTTTACATTTTTGATACTCTTCTTCAGCTTTCTTTGCAGCTGTTAATAATTCTTTTTTAGTAAAGTTGTATTCAGCAAATTCTGGCAATTCCATAATTGTTTCAGCTAGTTTTTTGCAATCGAAAGGTAAAAATGGATTTAAAAATTTAATATCGTTTTCTTTTAATTCTTCAACATTATTTTTTAAAACTTCTGAATATGAAATTACAATAGGGCAATTATAATGGTTATCAGCTTTTTCATATTCTTTTCTTGAATATGGCATACATGGATAAAAAATAGTTTTTATACCTTGTTTTATAAGTCCTATAATATGACCATGAGAAAGTTTTGCAGGGAAGCAAACTGATTCTGATGGCATACTTTCCATTCCTTTTTCATAAGTTTTACGATTACTTTTTTCTGATAAAACAACACGGAATCCTAAATTTGTTAAAAATGTAAACCAGAACGGATAATCCTCATACATATTCAAAACCCTAGGGATACCAATAGTTCCACGAGAAGCATCTTTTTCATCTAAAGGTGTATAATCAAAGATTCTTTCATATTTATATTTCATAACATTTGGTAAATCTTTATGCTCTCCAACATTTCCAGCACCTTTTTCACAACGGTTACCAGAGATATATCTTGACCCATTACTAAATTTATTTATTGTAAGTAAACAATGATTTTCACAACCATTACAACGAACATGTGAAATATCAATTTTTAATTTATCTAAATCTTCAGGCTTGCTTAAAGTAGATACATATTCCATATCTAAATTTGCTTCATATTGTTCTTTTGCAAGTAATGCTACACCATAAGCACCCATTAAACCAGCAATATCAGGTCTTACAACATTTCTACCAACAATTAACTCAAATGCACGTAATACTGCATCATTGTAGAAAGTACCTCCTTGTACAACAATGTGAGCGCCTAAGGTTTTTACATCTCTAACTTTCATTACTTTTTGAATAGCATTTTTTATAACAGAATATGAAAGTCCAGCAGAAATATCTCCAACACTATAGCCTTCTTTTTGAGCTTGTTTAATTTTTGAATTCATAAATACTGTACAACGAGAACCTAAATCAACAGGTCTTCTTGCTTCTAAAGCAGAATTTACAAAATCTTCAATAGATAAATTTAAACTTTTAGCAAATGTTTCAATAAATGAACCACAACCAGAAGAACAAGCCTCATTTAGCATAATATTATCAATTGCGCCATTTTTCATACGAATATATTTCATATCTTGACCACCAATATCTACTATGCTAGTAACATTAGGCATAAATTGTTTAGCTGCTGTATAATGTGCAATTGTTTCAATTTCATTTAAATCAACATTTAATGCAGTTTGTATAAGTTTCTCGCCATAACCTGTAACACCACTATAACGAATTATAGCTTTTTCAGGCTTTTCTGCATATAATTTTTTAAGCATTTGAATAACACTTTGTAAGGGATTTCCTTCATTGCTTCCATATAATGAATAAAGAAGGGTTCCTTCATTGTCAATTACAGTTAATTTTGTTGTTGTAGAACCTGCATCTATACCTACGAAACAGTCGCCTTCATAAGTTTTTAAATTACCTTTTTTTACGGTTTCTTTATCATGTCTTTCTTTAAATTCTTTATATTCTTCATCTATAGAAAATAAAGGTGAAAGTGGGTGAGAAGTGTCATCATGTGAACTTCTTAACATTTCTATTTTACTTTTTAATTTTTGTGATGTAATTGCATGAGAAGATTCTACAGAGTCTAATGCAGCACCTTTTGCAACTAAAAGATGAGCTTCTTCAGGAATAATGATTGCGTCGCCCTCTAGTTTTAATGTTTCAATAAAACGATTACGAAGTTCTGATAAATAATTTAATGGACCACCTAAAAATGCAACATTTCCACGAATTGGTCTTCCACAAGCTAAACCACTAATTGTTTGATTAACAACAGCTTGAAAAATTGATGCAGCAATATCTTCTTTGGCAGCTCCTTCATTTAATAAAGGTTGAACATCAGTCTTTGCAAAAACTCCACAACGTGAAGCTATTGGATATATCATTTTATGATTTTTAGCTAACTCATTTAAACCAGTTGGATCTGTATGTAAAAGAGATGCCATTTGGTCTATAAATGCACCTGTACCACCAGCACAAGTACCATTCATACGTTGTTCAATTGACTTGTCAAAGTATATAATTTTAGCATCTTCTCCACCAAGCTCAATAACTACATCAGTTTGTGGTATGTACTTTTCAACTGCTCTCTTGCAAGAAACAACTTCTTGAATAAATGGTAAATCTAGAAAATTAGCAGCACTCATAGCCCCAGAACCTGTTAGGGCTATAGTGAATTCATAATCTTCATATTTTTTTGCTAAATCTGTTAATACATTGCAAACAGTATTCTTAGTGTCTGAAAAATGCCTTTGATAATCTGTATATATTGTATTTAAATTCTCGTCCATAATGACGATTTTAACTGTGGTAGACCCTACGTCTAAACCTACATGTAATAATTTTTCCATTTAATAAATATCTCCTAACTATTATATTGAAATCAATATAAATCACTAAATATTTTACATAAAAATTGATAAAAAGTCAATGTATTTGACATGGTAAATAGCACCAATTCACAGAAGTTTCACAAAAAGAAAAAATTATAGTTCTAAAATGAACAAGCCATACATAATTATTGATTAGTACAAGTAAATGAAAGGATGAGTTTTTATGAATAAGAAAACACTAATTATTATAATTATTTTAATAATAGCAATAGCTATTACAGTATTTTTACTATGGAAAAATAAAGATAAAAATGCTGAAAACAATGTAATTCAGCCACAAGAAGAAACTACAGATGAACAAATGAGAACAGCTTTAGTAACCTTATACTATGTGAATAAGGAAACTAAAGAATTAACACCAGAAGGAAGAATGATAGACGTGAAAAATTTGTTAACAGACCCATATGAAACATTAGTTAATCTTTTAATAGAGCAACCAAAAAACGAAAAGTTACAGTCAGCGATTCCAACTGGAACTAAAGTACTAGGAGCAGAACTAAAAGGAGATGTAGTATATTTAGATTTATCAAATGAATTTATTGAAAATCATGAAGGTGGGGAAAAAGCAGAACAAACAACAATAAAAGCTATAGTAAATACTTTGACTGAACTTAATGAAGTAAGTGGTGTAAAAATACTAATCAATGGACAAGAAAATAAAGAATTTAAAGATAGAAAAATTAATTTTAAAGATACTTTTACTAGAATTAAATAAAACAATTTTGGGCAATTCTGGGGACGAGATCAAAAGGAACCTTTTGCTGAAAAAAAGGTAACTTTTGACCCCGACCCCAAAATCACCATTTAAAAACTTTATAAAATGTTATTCCCTTTGCAACCTGTTTAAAATCGCGCAAAAAATGCTCTATTTCAAAAAGAGATTTTACAGTATTATCTTTCCTTTTTTTAAAATCAAACTTTTTTTTAGGTTCTTTTTTGTCTCCTCTATATTCAAATTCGTCCATGTACAATTCCTCCAAATATATGTAAATTATAATAATAACTTATGAAAAAAACGGCTAAATGTTACTGGAAAAATTGTAATGTTCGCTTGTTTAAAAAGTAAAAAAATAGTATAATTTAATAGATAAGCAAAACAGAGTGTGACGTATCGCTTTCTGAATGAAGGGAGGCGGTGCATATGTTATTAATACAAGTTTGTTTTATATTTATATACATATTATTTATTGAACTTGCAATTATAACTGTTGTCGCTATTGCCTTGTTTGTAACTTTAATTGTTACAACGAGAAAATTAGACAGCAAAAAAAACACATCTCTGTCTGGTTGTTAGAGATGTATTTTAATTCTTAAAAATACTATTTAGCGATACGCCACATTTCTGTGGTCGCTTATCTTTATATATTTATTATACTCATAAAAACAGAAAAAGTCAACAATTTATCTGTTTTATATAAGAATTTAATGTTTAGAGGGAAAATAAATGCAACGTATTTTAAGTTATTTAAGAAGAACAATTGATAATTATAATATGATAGAAGAAGGAGATAAAATAGCAGTAGGACTTTCAGGTGGAAAAGATTCATTTACATTGCTTATGGGATTAAAAGCATTACAGAGATTTTATCCTAAAAAATTTGATGTTATTGCAATTAGTGTAAATCCTGGATTTGAATTTTTTAATTCTGAATTTTTAAAAACTAAGTGTGAAGAAATAGGGGTAGAATATGTTGAAGAAGTTTCACATATTAAAGAAATAGTATTTGATATTAGAAAAGAAAAAAATCCATGTTCATTATGTGCGAATTTGCGTAGAGGAATAATAAATTCAGTGGCAATAAGAGAAGGATGTAATAAAATTGCACTAGGGCATAACCAAGATGATGCTTTGGAAACATTTTTACTTAACTTTTTGTATGCAGGTAATTTATCAACTTTTGCGCCAGTAAGTTATATGGATCGTTCTAAAATTACACTTATTAGGCCTTTAATAGATACACCTGAAAAAGAAATAAAGAAGTTTGTTAAAAGAAATAATGTAGAAGTAATGCCAAAGGTTTGTCCGATGGATGGAGTTTCAAAAAGAGAAAACATGAAAAACATGGTATTTGAATGGGAAAAACAAATTCCAACAATTAGAGCAAATATGACAGGAGCAATAAAAAGAGCTCACATAAATGGCTGGAAATAATTAAACTGGAGTAGTCAATGACTACTCCAGTTTATTACTTTTTAATATTAATTTTAACGAATTTAATTAAAAAGTATAATAGTAAAGGGATAAGGATTAAAGTTGCTACGAAACAGGTAATCATTACCAATTCACATACAAAAAGTAAGATGTCACACATAATCATTCTCCTTATACTATAATATAAAATATATAGGTATATATGGTATTATACCATAGTAATTAAGAATTTGCAATTTCTCTCATTGCAGTCTCTAATTCATTTAATTTTTTATCAGCATCTTCTAAACTTGTTCCTTTTACACCCATATAGAATTTAATTTTGGGTTCTGTTCCAGAAGGGCGTACACAGCACCAGCTATCATTTGTCAAATCATAATAAAGTACATTTGATTTTGATAGGTTTGTAGATTCACATTTACCAGAATCTATGTAGCAAATAGTTTGTGCTAAATAATCTCCAACTGATAATACTTTTTCACCTGCAATTTCTTTTGGTGGATTATTTCTCATATTTTCCATCATTTGTTTAATTGCTTCAGCTCCTTCAATACCTTTTAAAGTAATTGAAAATTGTTTTTCTTTATAATAACCATATTTTTCATACATTGCAATCATTGCATCCCATAAAGTCATACCTTTTTCTTTATAGTAACAAGCAGCTTCGCATAGAGTCATAACTGCAACAATTCCGTCTTTATCTCTAGCATGTGTTCCAATTATACATCCATAGCTTTCTTCATAAGAATATAAACATTCATATTCGTTATTATTTTCTTCAAAGCCTCTAATAATTTTTGCAATATTTTTAAAGCCAGTTAATGTTGAAAATAGTTTTACATTATATGCCTTAGCAATTGCATCTGTTAAATTAGAAGATACTATTGTTTTAATTACTGCACCATTTGCAGGTAATTTATTATGAGATTGTTTTTGAGATAAAATATATTCTGCAATTAAATTTCCTGTCATATTTCCATTAAATTGAATATATTCACCAGTTTTTGTATCTTTTACATACATACCTAATCTATCAGCATCTGGGTCATTGGCTAAAATTAAATCAGCATCTTTTTCTTTTGCTAATTCTAAAGCTAATTTGAATGCCTTAGGATCTTCTGGATTAGGATAATCTACTGTCGGAAAGTTTCCATCAGGTTTTTCTTGTTCAGGTACTACATAAACATTTTCAAAACCTAATTCATCTAAAATTGCATGAACCAAACGGTTTCCTGTTCCATGAAGTGGAGTATATACTATTTTAATATTTTTTTGATTATTTTTTATTGCTTCACCATTTACTACTAATTTTTTTAATTCAGCAATATATTTTTTATCAATTTCTTCTCCAATAACATTGTATAAGCCTTTATTAATAGCTTCTTGCTTATCCATAGTTTTAATTGTAGAAAAATCAGTAACAGCATTTACCTCAGCAATAATTTCTTTATCTGTTGGCTCAACTATTTGAGCTCCATCATCCCAGTAAACTTTGTAACCATTGTACTCAGGTGGATTATGACTTGCTGTTACAACTATACCAGCAGTACATCCTAAGTTTCTTACTGCAAAAGATAATTCAGGAGTTGGTCTTAAACTATCAAATCTATATGTTTTAATTCCATTTGCATTTAAGCAAAGTGCAGCTTGTTCACTAAATTCTGTTGACATTCTTCTTGAGTCATAAGCAATTGCAACACCTTTATTTTGTCCACCTTTTTTAATAATATAATTTGCTAAACCTTGAGATGCCTTTGTAACAGTATACTTATTCATTCTATTAGTACCAATACCAATAACACCTCTTAAACCAGCTGTACCAAATTCTAGGTCTTTATAAAATCTGTCTTCAATTTCTTTTTCATCATTTTGTATATTTCTTAAATCTTGCTTGTCTTCTTCTGAAATAACAGGATCATTAAGCCAAGCATTATATTTTACTTTATATTCTTCCATTTATTTTCCCTTTCTAAATATTAATTAATTCCGTGAAATGCTTTGTATAATGCTCTTGCAGTTTCTGGACTATCAACACCAGTTGCATTTTTTACAGGAGCAAATTCTTCTTCTCTTTTTACTCTTAAAATACTCATGTTATCAGCAATGCTAAAAGCATCAAATATAAAAGCTTCAAATTTATATGCATTTGGCTCAGTTGGTTCAACCAAATTGCCAGAAACATCTAAATAACTTGCTTTTTTGAAAGCAACATGATAAGGTAATTTATTTTTACTAATTTCTTCTAATAGTGAAATATTAAATTGATTACACAAAATATGAGATTCTCCATAAAGAAGTTCTCCATTTTTATCTAATGCTTCAGATAATTCTTTAGAAATTTCTGTGTATTCAATAACACTTGGTTTACCATCTTTTTTACAGAAAACACCAACTCTTTCTTCTGGGCATGCTTTTACAACACTTTTTCCACCAGATAAAGTGTTTTCAGAAACCATAAGTCCAGTTAAAACAGGATCAACCATTTTAACTAAAACATTGTCAACACCGCCAATAAAAATCCATTCAATTCCTTTTTCTTGCATATCATATAAAATGCCATTTTTTCTCATAGCTTCAAAAATTCCACCATGACCATCAGCAGCTTGTTTTATCATACCATGTTCATCTAATAAAATTTTTCCATTTGTATCAAGCATAGGAAGTTTTCCTTGCTTAAAGAATTTAACTGCAGTTTTTGGATAATCAAAATAATTGTGTTCTTCAAAAAACTTAACAGTATCATCATTATTTTCATCACTTGTCATTAAATACCAAGGAATATCAACTCCATATTTTGCTCTAGCTTCTTTTATATGCTCACATAAAATTTCAAAAATAGATTTGTGAGAGTCAAGTCCTAAATCAAAAGTTCCTTTAGGACCATTATGTCCAAGTCTAGTTCCTTGTCCACCAGCCATAGTAACTACAGCTAATTTACCTGCTTTAATAACTTCTTCACCAATTTCAGTATATTTTCTTAAGTCTTCATCAGAAAGTTCTGCTTTAGTTGTATGTGGAATTGGTTCTAACTTTACATTTTCAAAATTTGGTTTTGTTTTTGTACTTTCATATAAGTTTTGTACTTGATTAAAATCTAATGTTAAAATGTCATCTAATAATTTGTTTTTTTGTGCATCAGAAAGCTTGTCATAACATTGAAGTAAATGCTCTTGCCCATATTTAGCAAGCAATTCTTTTGCCATTGATAATTTTTCATCCATAAAAGATACCTCCTATAAAAATTACAAGTATATCTTATACGATTTGGACAATTAAGTCAAATTTATTAGTTATTATTTGCAACATTTTTGAAATCCTGATAGCCGTCAAATACTTCGGAAATCTCTCTTTCACCAGATGTATTTAAAATTTTATCATGTCCATCTAATATATTTACAATATTATTATTAAATTCAGTAACTTCAAAAAAATCTATAATTTTAATAGACTTAATATTAGCTTTTTCAAGCCACTTATTGATATTGTTATTTATTATTTCAATATAATTTTTATTTCCACTAATTAAAATTATATTTTCTGCATTTTTTGTAATTTCTGTATTTAAAATATTTTCAATATCAGTATATTTTTTACTATCTACACTTGTCCAACGAATACTTAAAATTTCATTTTTATTTTTCAAATTTAATTTTTTCATTAAAACTTTTATATTTTCTTCAATATTATTTTCTAGGATTGTTATTACTTTTGTTTTCTCATCAATTTTAGAATTTATATATGGCAAAATAGTTGTAGTTAAGTGCCAATCACTTACATAAAAACCACATAATTTCTCAACTTGATAATTTTTATTATTCATAAAATAACCCCCAGTTTTCATTTGCTTTACTATGGAAAATTTTACCATTAAATCTTACGGAAGTCAAGCAAAAAAACCAACAATCGTGCGTGTTTATTCGACATTTTATTATTAAATAAACATAATAAAATTTTGGAAGCAATGTATAAAAATTTTAAAAGTTGTTAATAATTGTATTAAATAAAAATTTCTTGAAGGAGATAAAAAATTATGAAAAAATTCAAAAGATTAAAAATTGGGAAAATATTTGTTATTTTAATATTATTAAGTTTATTTATTTTAATATCAGCTATTTCATATGTAGATGCAGTTTCAAATAATATAGCTGATAGTGTATTTCGTTTGCATGTTATAGCAAACAGTAATAGCAAAGAAGATCAAGAATTAAAATTAAAAGTAAGAGATGAATTACTTTCATATATGAATATAATTTCAAAAGACAGTACAAGTAAACAAGAAGCAATGCAAATAGCAAATGAACATAAAGAAGAATTTACACAAATTGCTGAAAAAGTAATTAAAGAAAATGGATATAATTATACAGTAAATGTTCAAATAGGAAAAGCAGATTTTCCAACTAAATATTACGGAGATATAACTTTGCCAGCAGGAACTTATGATGCTTTAAAGGTACAAATAGGGGAGGCAAAAGGTCAAAATTGGTGGTGTGTAATGTTTCCTCCTTTATGTTTCGTAGATGTAAGCACAGGAATTGTGCCAGATAATTCTAAACAAGAATTAAAACAAAGCTTAGATAATGAGGAATATGACTTAATAAGTAAAACAGATAATAATGAAATTTCATTTAAATTTAAAATAGTAGAGTTATTCCAAAATTGGAGATTAGGAAATAAATAGATAAAGGCAGAGAAAAAACTCTGCCTTTAATATTTATAAAAATGTCGAAAAAAGTCGATAGAAGTTAAAGAAAAGTATTGAAAATAAAAAAATGTTATGGTATTCTTAAGTAAGATATGTACAAGTATCTTACTTTATTTTTGTAAGATAAAAATCTGACCTTTGCACATTGACTTTTTAGCTGTGTGAAAGGAGGGAAACGACTGAACTACAGATAAAATATGCTTTGCAAAATTTAATATAGAGTAAACCTGCGAAATACAGTTAAAAATGAGTAAATGTGCATAAAAAGGAAAAAATTGTACATACCAAATACAAGAAGAAAAAAGCAGAATAAAAACACTTAAGAAAGAGGAGGAAGATAACCTTGAATAAAAAAGAGACTAAAATAAGTAAAGAGATAAAAATAAATAAAAAATCAGCAAGAAAAAATTACTCAAATCAAACAGGTATTACTCTAATAGCATTAGTGGTAACTATTGTAGTATTGCTAATTTTAGCAGGAGTAAGCTTAAATGCAATATTTAGTGAAAATGGAATAATAAAAAGAGCACAAGATGCCCAAAACAAAATGGACCAAGCAACACAAAATGACTTAGATGCAATAAATGGATTAAATGAATGGATAGACAGCAAAACAAATGGAACCACAGGTGGAAACGATAATCCACCAACAAGTGATTTGCCAAGTGTAGCAAATGAAACAATACCATATTATCCAGATGAAACATTTACAAAAGATCCAGATACAAACTTAGATAATGGTTTAATAATAAAAGATTCAATAGGAAATGAATATGTATGGATAGAGGTACCAAAAAGCTTGTATGCAAATAGTAGTTATAATACAGAAACAACAACAGGAGACCAAAAACCATCAAGTTCAACAGATTATGATAAAATAGAATATTGCTTGCATAAATATACGGATTATTATAGAAGAAACAAAAGTGGAACATTAACAAGGTTTACAGACACATACTATTCAGATGAAACAACAGGATTAACAAGTGCACAATATACAGAGTTAAAACAAAAAATGTTAAAAAGTGTATATGAAAATGGAGGCTTCTGGATAGGAAGATATGAGGCCGGAATAACAAAAAATAGAACTTCGAAAGATGAAGAGATAACAGTAGCTCCATTATCAAAAGCAGGAACAGTAGAAAACCCAGTATATCCATATACTTATGTAACATGTAGTCAAGCACAAACACTAGCAAGTAAAATATCAACAGGAAAAAGTTATACAAGTAGTTTAATGTTTGGAGTACAATGGGATTTAGTATTAAAACATATAGAAGTAAAAGAAGTAGCAAAAGGGACAGCATTAGCAACGATACAAAGTGCATTAAGAAGTGATAGTAAAGACTGGGGAAATTATAGAGATGCAAGTTTTGAAATAAATAGAGGAAAATATGCAAAATATGGAGCATTAACTACATGGTATAATTATAATAATGAAAGTGGACTAGCAAATTACGTAACATATGCAAATGGAAAAAGTACAAAACTTTCAGCAAGTTCTAGTAGTAACTCAATATTATTAACCACAGGAGCAAGTGATGCGTGTAAAAAAATGAATATATATGACTTAGCTGGAAATGTATATGAATGGACATTAGAATATACCGCTGGTACCAGCTATTCTTGTGTTCCTAGGGGTGGCTATTACGACAACACTGGCTTTAGCGATCCAGCTTCTAACCGTAGCACCGGCACTACGACCTACAGCTACAATATCTTTGGTTTTAGATTCTCACTTTTTAAGTAGTAGCACCGACCACTGGTTCAATGAACCAGAAAAAAATGAATAAATACGATGTTAGCGCTAATGCGTTTAACACGTACTTTAGAGCATCAAATATTATATTAGGCAGAGAAAAAACTCTGCCTTTTACATTTTACATACTAATATCTTGCAATAAAGTGTAAAGTATGGTATAAAAGTAGGAGAAAATAAAAATGGAGGTAATCCCTTTGGATAAATTAGTAATAAGCGGACCTACAAAATTAAAAGGTGAAGTAGTAATAAGCGGAGCTAAAAATGCGGCAGTCGCAATATTACCAGCCACTTTATTAGTTAATGGAGTATGCAAAATAGAGAACTTACCTAATATCAGTGATGTGAAAATGTCATGCAAAATTTTAGCTGAATTAGGTGCTAAAATCACATGGTTATCAGACAACGAAATTGAAATAGATACAAGAAATATTTGTTGCACACAAGCACCTCTTGATATGACTAGCAAATTTAGAGCATCATATTATTTGTTAGGTGCATTACTTAGTAGATGTGGACAAGCAGAAGTTGGTTTGCCAGGCGGGTGCAATTTAGGAGCAAGACCAATTGACCAACATATTAAAGCTTTTGAAGCTTTAGGTGCAAAAGTAGTAGTTGCACAAGGAAAAGTAACTGCAAAAGCTAAAAAGATGGTAGGAACATCAATATATATGGACGTAGTTTCTGTTGGAGCTACAATTAATGCAATGCTTGCAGCTGTGTTAGCAGAAGGAACAACAACAATAGATAATGCGGCAAAAGAACCACATATAGTTGATGTTGCAAACTTTTTAAACACTATGGGAGCAGACATTCGTGGAGCAGGTACAGATGTTATAAAAATAAATGGTGTAAAAGAATTAAAAGGAAATGCTACATATTCAGTAGTTCCAGACCAAATAGAAGCAGGTACTTTTATGCTTGCAGCAGTAGCTTCTAGAGGAGATATTACTATTAAAAATTGTATACCTGAACACTTAGACTGTATTACAGCTAAAATATTAGAAATAGGTGGAAACGTAAAAGATATGGGTGACTCAATAAGAGTTACTATGAATAAAAGACCTAATAAAGCAACTGTAAAAACTCTTCCATATCCAGGGTTCCCAACAGATATGCAACCACAAATGGGAGTTGTACTTTCAATAGCAGATGGTACAAGCATGATCCATGAAAGTATATGGGAATCAAGATTTCAATATACTTCTGAACTAAACAAAATGGGAGCAAAAATTACAGCACAAGGAAAATCAGCAGTATTTGAAGGTGTAAATGAATTAACAGGAGCACCAGTATATGCAACAGACTTAAGAGCAGGAGCAGCATTGATTATTGCTGGTATTGTAGCCAAAGGTGAAACTCAATTATATAACATTGAACATATTGACAGAGGATATGAAAATATTGAAGAAAAGTTTAGAAAACTAGGAGCAAATATACAAAGAGTTACAGAGTAAAGGACGAATACACAAATGTTTAAATTTTGTAGTTTATATAGTGGAAGTAGTGGAAATAGTTTATTTGTGCAAACTGATAATACTAAAATTTTAGTTGATGCAGGAGAAAGTGCAAAAAAAATTGAGACAGCTTTAAATAGTATAGATGTAGATATAAATGAAATTGATGCAGTTCTTGTAACACATGAACATACAGACCATATAAAAGGGCTAGCAACAATATCGAAAAAATTCAACATACCAATATATGCAAATAAAGAAACGTGGGAAGCAATGCCACAAGTGGCAGAAAAAACACAAAATCAAAATTTGTTTAATGTAAATGAAAATTTTGAAATAGGTGATTTAAAAGTAATACCTTTTAGCATACCACATGATGCTGCAAACCCATGCGGGTTTAATATATTTTATAATAATCAAAAAATTAGTATTGCAACTGATATTGGACATATGGACAAAACTATAATAAAAAATCTAGAAGGCAGTTCATTTGTATTATTAGAAGCAAATTATGATCCAAATATATTAGCATATTCAAGATATCCATATTCTTTAAAACAAAGAATAGCAGGTCCAAATGGACACTTATCAAATGAGGCAGCTGGAAAAACCATTTCATGTTTATTAAATTCTGGTTTGCAAAATGTTATGCTAGGACATTTAAGCAAGGAAAGTAATTTTCCAGAATTAGCATACAAAACTGTTATTGATGAATTATGTGCTAATAATTTTGATGAAAATAAAATTAAAGTTGGGATTGCAAACCGTTCAAATCCGAGCGAAATATTAAATTTAGAGGTATCATAAATGTTACATATTGACTGTATATGTGTCGGAAAATTAAAAGAAGATTATTTAAAAAATGCAATATTAGAATATTCAAAAAGACTTTCTAAGTATTGCATTTTTAATATTGTGGAATTACAAGATGAAAAAGTTCCATCAAATTTAAGTGAAGCTGAAAAACTAAAAATAATTGAAAAAGAAAGTAATAACATTTTAGCGAATATAAAAGAAAATAGTTATGTAATTGCACTAGATTTAAATGGAAAACAATATACATCTGAAGAGTTTTCAGAAAAAATAGAGCAAATCACACAATATTCTTCACATATTACTTTTTTAATTGGTGGAACACTAGGAATGTCAAAGCAATTATTATCAAGAGCTAACGAATTAATATCATTTTCAAAAATGACATTTCCACATCAATTAATACGTGTATTTTTGTTAGAGCAATTATTTAGAGGCTTCAAAATTCAACATAATGAAACTTATCATCATTAATATATTGGTATTGTAGAGGAAACTTCAAGGAACTTCAAAGTTATTATAAAAACGGGGCTCTGTAATTAAAATTAAAATTGGGAGATTGCCATTGAAAAAAACATATATAGGGGATATATGAATTAAAAAATTCCCTCTACAAAAATAAAATCATTAATCTGAAATTTTCTTTAGAATTCTTATAGCTAAAAATTTAGAAATTAAATTTTTAAGAATAAAATATAAAGA
>OGOO01001964.1_pt1 | contig 16142 bp, 5 predicted proteins | sample 1552651 | NCBI WGS metagenome assembly OGOO01 (sample SAMEA2580118, study PRJEB22360) | human gut metagenome | biome: human gut; feature: human-associated habitat; material: faeces | place: Denmark | collected 2008/2010 | reverse complement strand
AGCAAACGGACTGCGCGGCAAGTGCAGCTACGTTTCTCCTGCAAATGCACAGCCGGGTGACTTGATCTTCTTTGAAAAAACCTATAATACCGTCGGCGCGTCGCACGTTGGCATCTACGTTGGCAACGGCATGATGATTCACTGCGGCGACCCGATTTCTTATACCAGCATCAATTCGACCTACTGGCAGAACCACTTCCTTGGTTTTGGCAGAATCAAGTAGAGGAAAGGAGAGAAGCTAGATGAGCAAAAAGCTGAAGAAGTTTTTGAATGATGCAGAGAAAACCGAAAGCAAGATCGCGGAACTGGAAGAGTACCTGAGAAATGTCCGGGCTGCACAGAAAAAGGAAGAGGACAATGAGATCGTTCGGGCTATCCGCAGCACAAAGCTGGGCGGGCGTGACCTGTTGGCGCTGCTGGAAAATATCCAGGCGGGGAATGTGACGTTCCAGACAACCGTGAATAACGAGAATAAGACTTCAGAAGAAGCAGAAATGGAGGATGTGATTGCGAAAGATGCTTAAAAAGCTGGGTATTGTGATTCCCAGTGCAGTGCTGACCCTGCTGATGGCGGTAGGCTTTTCCACTCCGGCATTTGCCTATGTGGAGCCGGAAGTCAAGGAAGAGCCTGCACAGGTCATTGAGGAAGAGGAACCCACCGAGGAAGAGAAGATTCCGTTCACCATTGCGGGCAATGGTGAGGTGGAGGATAACATTACGGACGATTCCAGTAAGGAGTTCTTCACGGTCAAGACCAAGGGCGGCAATACTTTCTTTCTAGTGATCGACCGGGCAAGGAACAGCGAGAATGTGTATATGCTCTCCATGATCGACGAATACGATTTGCAGGAGTTTCTGACCGATGAGGAACGCAACGGCAAGGAAGAAGAGAAGCCGGCAGTCGTGCTACCGGAAACCAAACCTGAGCCGGAACCGGATGTCGAGATTGAAGAGCCGGAACAGGACGATGGAAAGCTGACCAAGATTCTGGCAATCGTATTTGTTATGGGTGTAGGCGGTGCAGGCGCATTCTTCTATTTCTACATTTATAAGCCGAAGCAGAGTGAGCCGGAAGTATCGAAAGAAAATCTGGAATATGAAGCTCTGCCGACAAAGAATGAGGATGAGGAAGCAGGGCAGGACGCAGAAACCGAAGAATAATAGAAAAACCGTATAATCTAGTGGTGCAGGGATGGTCTGATTCGGACTGTCCCTGCTTTTTTCAAACAAGCAGGAGGATACATGAAATATCTTGTGATAGCAGAAAAGCCGAGTGTGGCACGTTCCATCTCGAAAGTGATCGGTGCATACAAACATGAGGACGGGTATCTGGAGGGTGGGGATTGCGTGGTGAGCTGGTGTCTGGGGCATCTGGCAGAGTATGCAGCCCCGGAGTATTACGATGAACGCTATAAAAGCTGGCGGTTTGATGATCTTCCGATTCTCCCGGAAGAATGGAAGCTGCTGGTTTCGGAAGATAAGAAAGCGCATTTCAATATCCTGCGAAAGCTCCTCCGAAGCAAAGATTTTGATTATGTGGTAAATGCCTGCGACGCAGGGCGTGAGGGCGAAGCAATCTTTCGCCGCGTGTACGGTCTGGCAGGCAGCAAACTCCCGGTCAAACGGCTGTGGATTAGCAGCATGGAAGATTCCGCTATCCAGCAGGGCTTTGATTCCTTAAAGGATGGCGCAGAGTATGACAACCTGTTTGCCGCTTCGGAGTGCAGGGCAAAGGCAGACTGGCTGATTGGTATGAACGGCACACGGGCTTTTACCAAGAAATACGGCAGGCGGCAGACCATTGGACGGGTGCAGACTCCGACACTGGCAATGCTGACGGAACGGCAGAACAAAATCCAGAACTTTGTGAAAGAGCCGTATTACAAAGTAGAAATCACAGGAAATGGCATCGTGGCAGAATCGGAACGGATGGCACAGGAGCAGGATGCGGATATCATGCAGGCAGCTTGTGATGGACAGTGTGCCGTAGTTTGCAGCATCGAGCGCAAACGGAAAGAACAGTCTGCGCCGAAGCTGTATGACTTAACGACCTTGCAGCGAGAAGCTAACCGCTATTATGGTTTTACCGCCAGTCAGACTTTGAAGATCGTACAGGAATTGTACGAAGAAAAGCTGGTGACATACCCGCGAACGGACAGCCAGTACATCACGGAAGATATGCAGCAGACCATGGCAGATTTGCTCAAACACTATGGCGGCGAAGCAGATGGAGTAAAGCAGGTGGTCAATAACAAAAAGGTCACTGACCACCATGCGATTCTGCCGACACTGGAAAGCTGCAAGCGTGGGTCAAACAGCCTGTCCGGGGATAAGGAAAAGGTCTTTGCTCTCATCGTCTGGAAGATGCAACAGGCAGTACAGCCGTCATACATCTATGAAGATGTTCTGGTAACAGTATGCTGTCAGGACAGGAAATTCACTGCAAACTACAAAAATGTCTTGCAGGCGGGACATACCGCAATGCCTGTTCCGTTTGCAGAACAGGAAAAAAGCAAGGATATGGCATTCCCCAAGAAACTGGAACAGGGCGAGGTGATTCCTGTGGTGAGCGCGGAGAAAAAGCAGGGCTTTACATCTCCGCCGAAAGCATTTACCGAAGACACCCTGCTTTCCGCAATGGAAAGCGCAGGCAACAAGGAGTTTGAAAAAGACACGGAAAAGAAAGGACTGGGAACACCTGCGACCCGTGCAGCGATTCTGGAAAAGCTGGTATCTTCCGGCTATGTGGAACGCAAAGGCAAGCAGATTCTTCCCAGTGCAGAGGGGGTTACGGCAATCGCAAATATCCCGGATTACCTGAAATCGGCAAGCATGACCGCTGAGTGGGAAAATGAACTGCTGCGGATGGAACGGGGCGAAACAAAGCCCGCCGACTTCATGCAGGGTATCGGTGGATTGCTGGAACGAATGCTGGCAGACCTCCGGCAAATTCCGACCGTACAGGAATCACCTATTTATAATAAGGTATCTATCGGGAACTGCCCGGTATGTGGAAAGCCCGTCTGTGAAGGCAAGCTGAATTTCTATTGCTCTGACCGGGACTGTAAATTTGCCCTCTGGAAAGAAAGTAAATACCTTTCCGGCATGAAAAAGACGCTCACAAAGAAGATGGCAACTGACCTTTTGAAGAAAGGACGTACCTATGCAAAAGACTTCTACTCTGCCAAAAAGGACAAGACCTTTGCCGCAGACCTTGTTATGGCAATAGAAAATGGCAGGGCGCAGTACAGTCTTGAATTTCCGAAAACACCAGCTAAGAAGTAAGGAGGGAACGATTGGCGAAATTTAACGATATTCGGGAACTTGCCCAGCAGAACGCACGGTGGGTAAGCAATTCTCCGAAAGACTGGATGAACTATCTGGATGTGGCGGCACGGCTGTACCGCTATTCGTTCAAAGATACTCTGCTGATCCATGCTCAGCGTCCTGATGCGACCGCCTGTGCAGAGCTGGAAGTCTGGAACAAGAAAATGAACCGCTGGGTAAACCGTGGCGCAAAAGGCATTGCGCTTTTGGACGATGCCAGCCCACGGGCAAAGCTGCGCTATGTGTTCGACATTGCGGACACGCATCTGGTGCAGGGCGGCAGAACGCCGATCCTCTGGCGCATTGATGATTCGGAACACCAGCAGATGATCCTCGACCATCTGGCAGATACTTATGCTCTGACGCAGACGGACAGCATGAATGCTGCGCTGATGGAACTGGCACAGCAGTTGACCGCTGAAAATCTGGAAGAAGCGATGGATGGTCTGGAATATGAGGTGGCAGACACTTTTCTGGAAGGACTGGATGAAGATAACCTCCGTGTCCGTTTCCGGGAGTTAATGACCAACAGTATTTTCTATACCCTTTCCCGACGCTGCGAACAGGAACCGCTGGAAGTTTTGGAAGATGAGGATTTTATCCGTATTGTGGATTTCAACCAGCTTCCGGTTTTGGCGTTCCTGGGCAATGCTGTTTCGGAACAATGTGAAGCGGTTCTCCGTGACATCGGACGGGAAATGCAGAAAATTTACCGAAAAGAAGTCACAGAACATCTTGCAAAAACTGCCGACAGCTTGTATAATACCAGTACGGACTTTAGCACATTAAAGCGTGAAACTGAAACGAACATCACTGAAGGAGGAAAACCGTATGGAACTGACTTATCACCGCAAGGGGGACTACCTGTTTCCGAACCTGACCGTACAGGACGAGCCGATGAGCATTGGGAAGTACGGGATGCTGCGCAGGACTTATCTGAGGGAAAACAAGAAGAACTGGTATCAGAGTATGCTGATGAGCGGCAGGCTGAATCAGCATCTGGCGCAGATCGACGAGCAGGCGGAGAACCGGATGGAAGAACTGATCGAGAGCCTGAACGAGAAGTATCCGGCTCCGAACAAGGAAACCGAACAGATGGCATGGGTGGCACATCAGAACAATCTGACCGCGATGGCGGAAGAGATCGTGCTGAAGGAATTGGTGTACAACTAACCGCTGACACAACCGAACAGGATTTGAGCGAAGCAGAGGAAGAAATTGCCTCTGCTTTTTCTCTGCCCAGTCTGCCGACCGTGGAACAGCAGATTCGGGCAATCGAAGCCCCGATGCAGGCCCAGTATGCCGATGAGATCACGATTCCGGCAGAAGTTGTGGATGAAATCCTGCGGACGGGAAGCAATCGAAGCAAAAGCCAGCTCCGCCTTATCTATAACTTTATGACCGAACAGACCCCGGAAGAGTATACTGCTTTCGTCAAAAAAGAGTATGGCGAGGGCGGCAAGGGCTTTGAGATCGGTGGCACAAAATATGCGGTCTGGTTCGATGAGTTGGGTATGCAGATTGCCGTTGGCGATACGGTTCGGAACGACCCCAAAAACAAAGCATTTCTGTCCTGGGAAGATGTCAGCGGCAGAATCCATCAGCTTTTGCAGCAGGGAGAGTACGCACCAAAGTCTGTCCTGGATGCAGCCCGTGGCAATGCTCTGCATGAACACGCAGAAGCCCTGAGCTATATGGAACGCGATATGGCAGAGGGCGTGGCAGAGATGGTCTTTGCCGATACGTCCATCTTCTCCGGCGGATACCCGGAACTTACAGAACGACTTGCAAAGTTGATTGACCAGCCGGAATTTCTGGCTGACCTGAACGAACGTCTTTTGGGACTGGCAGAAGCCTACGCCGAAGATAAAAGCGTGATGCGGATGCCGTTCTATCGCCCGGACAAAGTATCCGAACAGTTTCAGAAGTTTGCCCTCCCGTTCCAGACGTATCAGGCAAGAGAGGGCTTTCAGTGGAATGAGCAGGAAGTCTTTATCACGGAAGATGAGATCAATGCTTTCCTTGCAGGCGGCGGGCCGTATTCGGATGGCAGGCTGGCAACGTACAGTTTCTTCCTTACCCATACAGAGAAAGCAGAACGCGCGGCATTTCTGAAAGACCGATACGGTGTGGGCGGCAGCAGTCATGCACTTTCCCGTGCAGATAATTCCCATGCCAGCTATGACGGCAGAGGTCTTGAACTGGCACGGGGCATCTATGGAAAGCCGGATGCGCTGGTAAAGCTGAACTGGAATCAGGCGGCTGAACGAGTTGCAAAGCTCATTGACCAGAGTTTGTATCTGAAGCCTGCGGATTACAGCCGGATGCCGAGTTACGAGCGTGAGCAGATGGCAAATCGGGTAATCGGTTTCTACCATCGTCTGCCCGATGAAGTAGAGCGTCCATTTAAGCGGGAATTGCTGAATGAGGATGCCAGAAAGAAACTGCCCACCATGCTGGCTGACCCGGAACAGGCGGTAGAGCTTCTGGAAAAGATGGATGCAGCACTTCTTTCCGTGCCGCTGGATTCCCCGGAATATGCGGAAAAATCAAAGACGCTTGCTGAACTGCACCAGTATGTTGAGGGAACGTACACGATCTTCCCGGAAAAGAAAAAGGCTGTTGAGATTTCTGTTTCTGAGACAGGACAAATATCGCTTTTCGATATTTGGGCGCAAGAACAGGAATCGAAAGAGCATTCAACCACCGCAGTGGTTGAAGAACCCCAGAAGCAGGCGGCAAAGTACAGCAGAAATGTCGGGGATTATCTCTATCTGGAAGATGACCGCCTTTATAAAATCGAACGTGTTACGGATTCTCTGATCTATCTGAAAGATATGGAGCGTCCTGCATGGGCGGCGCGGGTGCTTCGACCGAACCAGTATGATGCAGAACTGGCAAAGAATCCGCTGAATGATTATCTTCTGGCAGGGCAGGAATCTGCGCTGAAAGATAGTCGCTGCGTTTACAAGGAATGTCTGTATTCCATGCTGGATGCGGTGCAGCAGAGTGAAATCTATCCGTATCTCCGCGACCGCGATGTGGATGCAGACGAAGCGGAAAAGGAACTTCGGAACAAGATTGACGAGCTGTTAGAGCAGAATGCGAAAACTGCTCCGCTGTATCTGGAAGCAAGCCAGAACTGGGAAAACTTCAAAGACTGGTTGGTAGAAGATATTTTCCAGCGCACCTATCAGGACGTTATTACGGACAGACGGGATGCCGTTGCACTGTATCAGGATAGCAAGGACGCACCGCAGTGGGTGCGCGGCATTATGGTTCCGTATGCAGCGGAAGAAAAGGCCGTTGAGCCGACCTTGCAGCCCCTGCCGCTGGATGCCGTAAACGAATATAACGCGCTGAAAGAGCGTTACCCGGATGCTCTGGTCGGCTATGAGCAGTACGGCAACTTTGAGTTCTACGGCGAGGATGCAAAGCGCGTTTCAGAACTTCTTGGCAGCAAGCTGTTGGAAAAGGAAACCGCACTCGGCAAGGTTGAGGTGTCTGGTTTTCCACGTGAACAGTGGGCTTCTCAGGCAATGAAGCTCTGGAAGCAGGGGGAGAGCGTCTATCTGTCCGGCCAGCAGGAAGATGGAACCCATGCGCAGACAAAGTATTTCCGCAGAGAGGAATATCTGCCAGTCAATACCATCGTTGAACTGGACGATAGAGAGTTCCGTGTGGATTCGGTCAACTTTGAACAGGGAACGGTCAGCTTGCAGGACATGACCCTTGCAAAAGAAGCCCGGTATCCGATCTTCCGAACGGAACCGCTGGAGTACATTCGGCACCTGTATGAACAGGCCGATGTGCCGATGGAAGAAGCGGTGGAAATCACAGTCTTTACGGCTCTGCACAATGCTGGTGTGGCCTACGAGGATTTCTCCCCGGAGCAGATGGATGTGATCTATTCGGTGGCAGAATCGGGCGGCGAGTTAGAAGAACTGCTGAATCCCGACTTCTCGCCGGAACAGATGCAGCTGATCGCGGATGTGCAGACCCGGACAGATGCCATCCATCGTTCGGCAGTGGACGATGTTTTGAATCCTCTTACCAGTAAGCCTATGACCCCGGAAGGGGTCAACCATGCACGGCGGCAGCACAACCTTCCGCTGGACAGTGGAGCCGAAACGGAACAGCCTGTACAGCCCAAACAGGAGCCTATGAACTTCAGTATTACGGACGATGATCTCGGCGCAGGAGGAGCCAAGACAAAATTCAAAGCAAACATCGAAGCCATCCGGCTGCTGCAAACGCTGGATGCAGAACAGCGGCAGGCAACCGCAGAAGAACAGGAAGTTCTCTCCCGGTATGTCGGCTGGGGCGGCATTCCGCAGGCGTTCGACGAGAAGAATGCGGACTGGGCAAAGGAGTATGCGGAACTGAAATCTCTGCTCCCGGCAGATGAGTACAGCGAAGCGCGGGCATCCACGCTGAATGCTTTCTACACTTCGCCTACGGTTATCAAGGCAATGTATGAAGCCCTTTCCAACATGGGTCTGAGCAAAGGCAATGTACTGGAACCGTCCTGCGGTGTCGGTAACTTCATGGGTCTTGTGCCTGAAAGCATGGAGAACATCAAGATGTATGGTGTGGAGCTGGACAACGTATCAGGACGCATTGCACAGCAGCTTTATCAGAAGAACAAAATTGCAGTGCAGGGCTTTGAAACAATGCAGTTCCCGGACAGTTTCTTTGATTGTGTGGTGGGTAATGTGCCGTTCGGCAATTACAAAGTGCCAGATAAGCGGTATGACCGCCACAACTTCCTCATCCATGATTACTTTATTGCAAAAAGTCTTGACCTTGTTCGTCCGGGCGGCGTGGTGGCGGTAGTCACTTCCAGCGGTACGATGGATAAAAAGGATTCCTCTGTCCGAGAGTATCTTGCCAACCGTGCCGATCTGGTCGGTGCAATTCGCCTGCCAAACAATGCGTTCCAGCGCAATGCGAACACAAGTGTTGTAGCTGACATTTTGTTCCTGCAAAAGCGTGACCGGGCGGCAGTGGAGCGGGCAGAGTGGGTAGACCTTGGCACAACGCCGGAGGGATACCCCATCAACCAGTATTTTGAGCAGCATCCTGAAATGGTGCTGGGTGAGATCACGACTGAAAGTACACAGTACGGCAAACAGAAAACCACGGTCAAGCCCATCGAGGGCGCAGACCTTGCACAACAGTTGAAAGCAGCCGTTGAGAACATCCATGCGGAAATCACTGAGCCGGAAATCACGGACGATGAACTTGACCAGAACGCAGAACCACTTCCGGCAGACCCAAACGTGAAGAATTTCAGTTACACCAATGTGGACGGACAGGTCTATTACCGTGAAAACTCCTATATGAACAAGGTTGACCTGCCTGCGGTCACGGCAGAGCGTGTGCTGGGGATGATTGCCCTGCGGGAAACCACACAGAAATTGCTGGACTGCCAGTTGCACGATGGTACGGATGCCGAAGTGGAACTGCTGCAAGGAAAGCTGAAAGACCAGTATAAGCGGTTCACAGCGCAGTATGGTCTGATCAACAGCACCGCCAACAAACGGGCATTCCGGCAGGATAGCAGCTATTGTCTGCTGGCATCTCTTGAGATTCTGGACGAGGATAAAAACCTCAAGCGGCTGGCAGATATTTTTACCAAGCGCACCATTCGCAAGCCGGAACCTGTGACCTCTGTGGATACGCCGAGTGAAGCCCTGGCACTCTCCATCGGAGAAAAAGCAAAGGTCGATGTGCCGTTTATGGCTGAACTTTGCGGAAAGACAGAGCAGGAAGTAACCGAAGAACTGGCGGGCGTTATCTTCCGCAATCCTGTCACACAGGCGTGGGTGACGGCAGACGAATATCTGTCCGGCAATGTCCGGGAAAAGCTGGAAACGGCAGAAACCTTTGCTGCAAACCACCCGGAGTATCAGGTCAATGTCGAGTATCTCAAGCGGGTACAGCCGAAAGATTTGAATGCTTCGGAGATTGAAGTGCGGCTTGGTGCAAACTGGATCAAGGCAGAGTACATTACGGACTTCATGGAGCGGGTGTTCAAAACGCCGAGTTACTATATCGGAAGTTCCATCAAGGCAACCTATTCGGAGATCAGCGGTGCATGGAATATCAGCGGCAAGTCGCTTGACCGGAGTAATCCCCGTGTGACGAACACCTATGGCACAATGCGGGTCAACGGCTATCGACTGCTGGAAGATGCGCTGAATCTCCGGGATACCAAAATTTACGATACCATCTATGAGGATGGAAAAGAAAGGAGAGTGCTGAACAAAAAAGAAACCATGCTGGCGCAGCAGGCACAGGAAGCGATTCGGGATGCGTTCAAGCAGTGGATTTTCAAGGATTTAGACCGCAGAGAGGAACTTTGCAAGGTCTACAATGAGCGGTTCAATGCGATTCGTCCCCGTGAATACGATGGCAGTCACATCAAGTTCGTGGGCATGACCCCGGAAATCAGCCTGATGCCGCACCAGAAAAATGCAGTGGCGCATATCCTGTATGGCAATAATACGCTGCTGGCGCATTGTGTGGGTGCTGGCAAGACCTTCCAGATGATCGCTGCCGGTATGGAAAGCCGCCGTCTGGGTCTGGCGCAGAAGAATCTTTATGTTGTGCCGAACCATCTGACGGAACAGTGGGGTGCAGACTTCCTGCGGCTGTATCCGAATGCCAATGTGCTGGTGGCAACGAAAAAGGATTTCGAGCCATCCAACCGAAAGAAGTTCTGTTCCCGGATTGCCACGGGCGATTATGATGCTATCATTATCGGGCATTCGCAGTTTGAGCGGATTCCGCTTTCCCCGGAACGGCAGAAATCCATGATCGAGCGGCAGATTCAGGACATTACCTTTGCGATTGCAGAAGCAAAGGCAGAGGACGATGGCAAGAGTTTCACGGTCAAGCAGATGGAGAAAACAAAGAAAACCTTGCAGGCAAAACTTCAGAAGCTGAACGACCAGAGCCGCAAGGATGATGTAGTTACATTTGAGCAGCTTGGTGTTGACCGCCTGTTTGTGGACGAGAGCCATTTTTATAAAAATATGTTCCTCTACACAAAAATGCGGAACATCGCTGGTATTGCTCAGACCGATGCACAGAAGTCCTCGGATATGTTTGCAAAATGTCAGTATCTCGATGAAATCACTGGCGGCAAGGGTGTGACCTTTGCAACAGGTACGCCTGTATCGAACAGCATGGTAGAGTTGTATACCATTATGCGCTACTTGCAGTATGACACCTTGCAGAAACTTCATCTCGGACATTTCGATAGCTGGGCGGCTTCGTTTGGCGAAACCGTAACGGCAATCGAATTGTCCCCAGAGGGAACGGGCTACCGTGCAAAGACGCGGTTCGCCCGGTTTTTCAATCTCCCTGAATTGATTTCACTGTTCAAGGAGTCCGCAGACGTACAGACGGCAGATATGCTGAATCTGCCTGTGCCAGAAGCAGAGTACATCAATGAGGTGCTGAAACCCAGTGAAACGCAGCAGGAAATGGTGAGCAGCTTTGCCGACCGTGCAGAGCGTGTGCGGAACGGAAATGTCGATCCGAGAACCGATAATATGCTCAAAATCACAAACGACGGCAGAAAGCTGGCCTTGGATCAGCGGCTTATCAATGACCTGCTGCCGGATGAGCCGGAAAGTAAGGTCAACCTCTGCGTGGAGAATGCCTATCAGGTATGGGAAGAATCCACGCCCGACAAATCCACCCAGTTGATTTTCTGCGACTTATCGACCCCGAAAGCAGACGGAACATTCAATGTGTACGATGATGTCCGGGAAAAACTGGTGGCAAAGGGAATCCCCCGTGAGGAGATTGCTTTTATCCATGAGGCAAATACCGAAACCAAAAAGGCAGAACTGTTTGCAAAGGTGCGCTCCGGTCAGGTGCGTATCCTGCTTGGTTCGACCCCGAAACTTGGTGCTGGTACAAACATTCAGGACAGACTGATCGCCCTGCATCATCTGGACTGCCCGTGGAAGCCCTCTGATCTGGAACAGCAGGAAGGACGCATTCTTCGTCAGGGAAACCGCAACCAGAAAGTGAAGATTTTCCGTTACGTCACAGAGAATACGTTCGATTCGTATATGTGGCAAATTCTGGAAAATAAACAGAAGTTCATCTCGCAGATCATGACCTCGAAATCTCCTGTTCGTGCCTGCGATGATGTGGACGATACCGCGCTGACCTATGCAGAAATCAAAGCATTGGCAACGGGAAATCCCTACATCAAGGAAAAGATGGATTTGGATATTCAGGTCAGCAAGCTGAAGCTGATGCGGGCCAACCACACCAGCCAGATTTACAGCCTGGAATCGGATATTGCACGGCGGTATCCGGCAGAAATCACGGCAGCGAAAGAGCGCATAGCAGGTCTGAAAGCTGACCTTGCAGTGGCAAAGCCGTTGCTGGAACAGGACAAGGAGAAGTTCTCCATCACGGTGGAGGACAGGGTTTATACCGACCGCAAGGAAGCAGGCTCGGCAATTCTTGCAGCCTGTGCCGCAATGAAGATCGCTAAGACAGAGGGGCAAATCGCAGATTTGGGAGGGTTTGCAATCAGTTCCCGGTTTGATGCGTTCGCCCAGACATTCAAGCTGACCATCAAGCGGCAGAGCAGTTATACGATTGAACTTGGCAGTGATCCGGCTGGCAATATCCAGCGTATTCTCAATGCGCTGGCATCTATCGAAAAGACACTGCCGCAGGTGGAGCGCAGATTGGAAACCTTACAGCAGCAGTTGGCAGAAGCAAAGGAAGAAGTGCAGCGTCCGTTCCCGCAGGAGGCGGAATTAAACGAAAAATCTGCACGGCTTGCAGAATTGAATGCCCTGCTGGATATGGACGAAAAGGGGGATGATGCGGCTCTTGGCATGGATGAGGAAGTAACGGATAGCGAACTTCCTGCGCCGAAACGTGAGATTGAGCGGAGTGCAGACAGCGTAAAACGTCCGTCAATCCTTACACAGCTTCACGAAAAGCAGGCAGAACGCATGGCAGAGCCGAAAACGCAGAAAAAGAAAAGTCACGATATGGAACTGTAACTGAGAATGCCCCGTCAGATCTCCGAAAGGAAATCTGATGGGGCGGATTTTGTAAAGGAGGGCATGAATGGCAGATAAGCGGGCAGACCAGCTCAAAGAAATTACGGAACGGTTGGAACAGGGCGTAAAGGACATTTTTACTTCGGAAATGTATACGAAGTACCTGCTTACAATGTCGAAATTCCACAATTACAGCTTCAATAATACGCTGCTGATCGCAATGCAGCGTCCAGATGCTACGTTGGTGGCTGGGTACAATGCCTGGAAAAATAAGTTTAACCGCTATGTGAAAAAGGGGGAAAAGGGCATCCAGATCATCGCGCCTGCCCCGGTAAAGGAACGGGAAGAGAGGGAGAAAATCGACAAGGACACCGGGCTTACGGTGCTGAATGAGAGCGGGGAGCCGGAAATCGAAGTGGTGGAGAGGGTGATTCCCCGGTTCCGGGTAACAACGGTTTTCGATTATGCCCAGACAGACGGAGAACCGCTGCCTACGCTGGAAGTGAATGAACTGACTGCCCGTGTCAAGGATTATACCCTGCTGAAAGAGGCAATCGAACAGGTATCTCCTGTGCCAATTCGTTTTGGAGAGATCGAGGGCAACGCAAAAGGTTATTACAGCCACATGGACAAAGAAATCTGTGTTCGTGCCGATATGGGTGAGAGCCAGACCATCAAGACGATGATCCATGAGGTTGCTCATGCCATGCTGCATGACAGCGACCAGATGAAACAGCGCGGCGAGGAAAAAGACCAGCTTACCAAAGAAACAGAAGCGGAAAGCATTGCATTTACGGTTTGCTCGGCACTTGGCATTGATACTTCGGACTACTCGTTCCCGTATGTAGCAAGCTGGGCAAGCGGCAAGGAACTGAAAGAATTGAAAGATTCGATGGATACGATTCGATTGACCGCTGCTGATTTTCTTGAAAAACTGGAAACGGCGGTGGCAGAAAGGAGTGTGGAGCGCATGACGGCGATGGAATATGCTGAAAAGCTGATTGCGGACAAGGAACGGGACAAAACCGTTTTTGACAACAGCCAGCGAAATCTCATTGTAAACTTTGCTTACAAGCTGGATGACCGGGCGGCAACGGAAGAACTGGCCAACAATCTGGCGGCTGTGGTTGCGGCTGAAAACACGGAAGAAATCAATCGCCTGATGTGGGAAGCAGAGGAGAAGATCGAAAGTCTGCCGGATGGCATGATCGGTCTTTCGGAAATGCACGAATATGGGTATCTGAAAGATGATGTTCTGCCGCTGACAAAGGAAGGCGCACGGGAGTGGCATCGGCTGGGCGAACGGATTTACCCGCTGTTTCAGGGTGGGAGTACAACAAGGATGGCACGGCAGGAGATTTCGCCAGTCAGGAAGAGATCGAACAGCATGATGGCATTTTCGGAATCAAGGCTGACGCATGGAGTGCAATTTTGCTGGAAAAGAACGAAGAGTATCTGGAAGATGAGTATTCCCGCCCGGATGCCGCACTGACGGTGATAAGTCGGGAGCAGGCTCTGCGGCTGTTTGATGAGGGCAAGCAGATTTATCTTATCCGTATCAGCCCGTGGCCAGTTCTTGTCACAGGGCGTGAAGAAATCGAACGTGGAAGTGACTATTTCCAGATTGCTAAGGAAGATTTGGAAAAGGACAAGCAGAAAACAATGGAAAACGGCGAGAAAGCACCCGTTGAAAAGCTGGCAGTAGACCTTGACGATTTTGCCTTTGACTTCGATTTCTACCACTATAAGGACAGCGTAGAGGATCGGGAGCAGGCAGTTGAAGCACTGAAAGAACAGATTCAGGCTGGGGATGTTCAGCCGATCAGGGAATGGCTGCAAGCCGCAGTGGAGGAATCAGAGGGAGAGTCCGCAGAAAAGGCGGCAGAACTGATAACTCGTATGGATGCAGTAGTTAAGGAGCAGAAGCTGCTTTCCGGCAGCGAAAAGCAGTTTGGCATCTACCAGATCACTGCCCGTGACCCGGAACACGACTACCGCTTTATGAATCTGGATTTTGTAAAGCGGCACGGGATGGAAGTAAACTGTGCAGACTATGAACTGGTCTATACCGCACCACTTACGGAAAATGATACGCTGGAAGCTATTTACGAACGCTTCAATATCCAGCGCCCAGCGGATTTTACCGGGCATTCGCTTTCCGTCAGTGATGTTGTGGTGCTGAACGATGGCAAGTCGATCAAAGCCTGCTATGTGGACAGCATCGGCTTTGCAGAGTTGCCGGATTTTTTCAAGGAAAGAAAGATGGATTTGAAGAAAGAAACGATTCTGGATGAACAGTTGCAGGAAATTGAAATCTTTGATAAGCCCGGTCTTTTCAGCAACAGCAGACTGCGGGATGAGGATGTGCCGGATGGATTGTACCGCTATGACCTGCGCGGGTCGGACTATGATCCGGGGCAGCCGATTCTGGTGGAGAAAACAGTGATCGTAAACCATGCGGCATCTGTTCTGATGGCAGAAGAACTTGACCTTGGCGCAGGCGGTCGGCTGGAACTGGGCGAGGAAGGGCTGAACTTCACGGGTGGATTGCTGACTGTGCGGGAGTTTATGGAAGAACAAGAGCATAAAAAGGATGGCTTAATACACGGTGACTCCGACCAGATTGCAGTTGAGGGTCATGTTGGTACATGGTATGCGATTGATGAAACGGAGGTCGGCGGCGAGAAGTTCTTCCTGCTGGAGCATGAGGAATACGGGGATGAAGCTGCCTGCGTTGCGGTCAATGAGCAGGGAAAACTTGTGGCAGAAGATTTGTGGAATGGCTTTGATGAGGATTTCCAGGATGCCGTAAAGGAGTATTTTGCTGAAAAGAATCCGACTTCACAAAAAGAAGAACAGGTTGTGCCTGTGGAGGAGGAAAGCCGCACGGATGATTCGGATGTCCCGGTCTATTACGAATCTTTCGGCTATGCAGCAGAGAATGGCGAAGTGGATTTGTACCGCATTTCCAGACAGCTCAATGAAGAGTGCAGAAACGCCATTGAAGAAGCGATTGCAGACAACTTCGACGGAATGAATCTTGCAGATGATGCTACGAAGTCCGTCGTTGAACAGTTTGGCATGGAGCGCATGGGCTATATTCTGGCGTACACGCTGAATTATAACAATCACGACGGACGGTATTCGCACAGCAATAAGGAATGGGCAGACACCACCTGTAAAGGAGAACGGGGCAGCAATATCCGCACCGACTGGATCGTGCGCAGTCACCCGGCTGTGCTGAACGGGTTTGTGGATATGTACCGCAAAGAACTTGCGGCTGAACAGCAGCGGGAGCCAGAAAAACCGTTTGTCCAGCAGTTCTATGTTGTGACAGATTTGCAGACCAATCCGATGAAAATTGAGAAGTTCGGGAATCTCGATGATGCAATGTCCTGCTATCAGCAGGTTCCGAATTTTCATCTGAAAGCCCTTGGCGTAGAGAAAACGCCTGACCCACTTCCGGGCAGTCTGGACATTGTGCAGTGTAAGAACGGTATTGACACGATCGTAGAGGACTACAAGAAAGTTCCGGGATGGGATAATCCGTACATCCAGAACCATGTGGTCGCACTGGTGGCAGAAGCGTTGAAAGTGCAGGATGTGGCGGTAGCCTATGAAATCAACGATGGCTATTTTTACATCCAGACCAGCGAGGATGGCTACGACTATACCTTATATAATAAGGACTTCACGGTAATGGACGGCGGTATCATCGAAGTGGATGGATATAGACCTGTGCAGGAAATGATGGAAGAAGTTCTGGCA
>OGOO01001958.1_pt1 | contig 16193 bp, 14 predicted proteins | sample 1552651 | NCBI WGS metagenome assembly OGOO01 (sample SAMEA2580118, study PRJEB22360) | human gut metagenome | biome: human gut; feature: human-associated habitat; material: faeces | place: Denmark | collected 2008/2010 | reverse complement strand
CGGCGGGCCGATAAATGGCAGCAGCTCGCGGTCGGGGCAGGTGCCTTTGCCGCATTTTTCCAGGGCATACTGTACGCAGCGGATGATGCCGGGTGCCGAGTCGGTAAGGGTGCCGTCAAGGTCGAAAAGGATATATTTATACATTGCCTGCTCCTTTGAGTGTATTATGATAGTTTGATTTTGTGTTCACATTATACCGCAAGGGCATGTATGATTGCTAAATTCGAAAAAACCTCATTAAGCAATCAAACGATACCGCAAGGGCATATGTTCTCACTAGGCTCGAAAATATATTTGCCGACTTCGTCGGAAAAGGAAACCCACGACGCTCATTATACAATCGCGTCTTTTGGCTAAGTTCGCAATTTCGTTTATTCACTTCGTGACTAAACGGTGCTCACTTAACTGTTCACATTATAACATAAATTAAATGCTGAAGAAAACTGCGGCTGATATTGCTTAACCGTTGCCGGCGGCAGTGTTATAATAAAAATATAAATTTTATTGACGAGGGGTTTTTAAGATGACAGAAAAATTATATGAACAGGATTCGATGCTGAAAAGTTGCCTGGCAACGGTGCTGAGCTGTGCAGAAGATAAACGCGGGTATGCCGTGGTTCTGGACAGGACGGTATTTTTTCCGGAGGGCGGCGGTCAGCTGAGTGACCGCGGAACGCTGGGCGGCGTGAAGATGACTTATGCTGCGCAGCGCGGCAGCGAAGTAGTGCATTATTGTGAGCGGCCTTTGCCGGTTGGGGAGCAGGTCGAAGCGGTGCTGGACTGGCAGGCCCGGCTGGACCATATGCAGCAGCATGCCGGCGAGCATATTCTTTCGCATGCGGTCTGGAAGCTGTTCGGAGCTAATAATATTGGTTTTCATATGGGCGAACGTTTGGTGACTATTGACCTGGATAAAGAATTGACAGCGGCTGAGCTGGCGCAGGCCGAGGATTATGCCAACAGCCAGATCTGGGAGGATAAGCCGATCACGGTCAGTTATTTGCCGCATACGGAGCTGCCAGCGCTAGTGATGCGTAAGAAAAATGAAAAGCTGACAGGCACGCTGAGGATCGTGACGGTGGCAGACGGGGATATTTGTACCTGCTGCGGTACGCATCCGTTACGTACAGGTATGATAGGTCTGATCCGGATCAATCGTTTTGATAAACATAAGGATGGGATCAGAGTAGAGTTTTTATGCGGGCGCTGGGCACTGGAAGACGCACGCCGCAAAAATGAATACGTCTGGCAGGCCGGGCGCCTGCTTTCCATGAAGCCGGAGGGCGTACCGCAGGGACTGAGGAAGCTGCAGGAAGAAGTAACGGAACTGAATGAACGGTTAAAAGCACAGTCTGCCAAATTATATGAATTTTTAGCGCCGCAGCTTTTAGCGCAGGCTGCTGTCGATGAGGGCGGCATTAAATATGTCGCGGCGGAACAGGAGGATTGCAGCGCCGCCGATGCTAAACTGCTGCTGAATAAACTGCTGGCAGACGGGCGTACTGTAGCTGCGGTCGTGTACAGGTCCGGTGAGCGGATCAATTTCGTTTTGGGAAGCGGGGAACAGACGCAGGCTGATTGCCGCAGTCTTTGCAGAAAGGCAGGCGAGCTGTTTGGCGGCAGGGGCGGCGGGTCGCAGCATTTTGCTCAGGGCGGCGGAGCGTACAGCGATGACTGGCGGCAGAAGGTACTGCAGCTGCAGCAATTATTGAAGGAATAGTGATCTTTTATTTATAAAAAGAAGTTTTTATTGTGTAAAATACAAAAAAATAATATAATAGAACATATAGAATTGTGATGATTATGAATTTTACAGTTGCTTGCAATCTGTGATATAAGTAACCGCAAAAGGAGGCAGACAGGCTTGGAGAGGCAGAAAGATAAAATCCTGATAGTCGATGACGTTGAGCTTAACCGGGCGATCCTGTGTGAGCTTTTTGCCGGTGACTATGAAATACTGGAAGCAGATAACGGTAAAACGGCTGTAGATCTGATGGAGCAGTATCACGAGGAAATAGCGATCGTGCTGATGGATATCGTGATGCCGATCATGGACGGGTTGGAAGCTCTGGAAATTATGAACGGCAAAGGCCTGACTGAGAAAACGCCTATTTTTCTGATCACGGCCGAATCGTCCAACGATGCTATTTCCAAAGGCTTTCGTCTGGGTGTGGTTGATGTCGTTTTAAAACCGTTCAACCCAGATAATATTTGCCAGCGCGTTAATAATATCATCGAATTGTACCGTTATCGTTATAAACTGGAAAAGCTGGTCCAGGAACAGATGACGAAAATCGAAAAACAGAACGAACAGCTGCGTAATTTCAACGTGGCTATGATCGATACCCTGAGTACGATCGTTGAATTCCGCGACTGCGAATCAGGACAGCACGTCCAGCGTATCCGTCAGCTGACCAAGATCATGCTGAAGGAGCTGGGACGGCAGAATGCCGAATATAAAATGAGCGATAAGACCATCGAGGATATTTCGATGGCGGCGGCACTGCATGACATAGGCAAGATCGCGATCCCGGACTATATCCTGAATAAACCCGGTCGGCTGACGGCAGAAGAATTTGCAATTATGAAGGAGCATACGCTGTACGGCTGTGAGATTCTGGAAAGTATCGACAGTCTGAAGCAGAATAAAGAGCAGTACCGCTATCATTACAATATTTGCCGCTGGCACCATGAGAAATGGGACGGCAGCGGTTATCCTGACGGACTGATCGGCAAAGAGATACCTATTTATGCGCAGATCGTGTCGCTGGCCGACTGTTATGACGCTTTGACCAGTGTCCGCTGTTATAAAGGTGCTTTTACCCATGAAGAATCGGTGCAAATGATTGAAAAAGGCGAATGCGGCGCATTCAGCCCCGATCTTCTGCAGTGCTTTCTGAAAATCGCTCCGGGGCTGCCGGAAATTTTACAGTCAGACGACGGGCTGCCGGCGGTAGTGTATCACTATCAGCATCCCAATACCGAGAAATTCAGCGGTAAAAAATGCTATAGCTGTGATATGGATAAAAACAGCCGCGTTGCGCGTTTGCTGGAAATAGAGCGCGAAAAACAGAAGGCGCTGTTTGCCATGAGCGGCGATATAATTTTTGACTATGATCTTGAAAAAGACCTGATCATTTTCTCGGATGAATATAAAAATATTTTTGGCGGTGAATGTGTTGTCACAAACGCAAAAGAGGCCATTTACAGCAGTATGCCTATTTTACAGGAGGATCTGCAGCAGCTGGCGGAGCTGACCAAGGCATTGACAGAAGAGAACAGCGGTTATGTTAAAGATGTCCGGCTGATCAATAAGTTCGGCGAAGAAAAATGGTACAGGATCCATATAAATTCGATCTGGGATAAAGAAAATTATGGCGTCATGCTCAGTATCGTGGGCAGGATGGTCAGTATCGATAAAATGAAACGTGAGATCGGACTTTGGAAAAGGCAGGCTGAGAGTGATGCTTTGACCAAGCTTGGCAACAGGGCTTATGGCGAGCGCCTGCTGCAGCAGATGCTCTGCGAACCGCAGAAGGAAAAGGCTGCGGTCATGTTCCTGGATGTTGATAATTTTAAGATGGTCAACGACAGGCATGGGCATTTGTTCGGTGACGAGGTTCTCTGCCGGATCGCCAATGAGATCAGCAAGCAGTTCCGGATCGACGACATCGTCTGCCGCATCGGCGGCGATGAGTTTCTGATCATTATGCGTAACATCAAGGATAGCCGTCTGCCGCTGATGAAAGCGGATGAGCTGAGAGCAGGCATCGAAAAACTGGGACTTGAAGCTGATGTCCGGGTGCCGCTGTCGATATCCGTAGGCGTATCGTTTTATCCCGTAGATGGTACAGATGATGCAGTGCTTTTATATAAAGCAGATAAGGCTTTGTATGAGGCGAAAAAGCGCGGCAAAAATAATTGTGTCATTTACAGTAAAGAGCTGGAAAATGAACCGTTCATGTCGCAGATAACCGCTGCGGAAAGCGAATAAAAAATAACCCGTACGATAAAATCCGTACGGGTCATTTTGTTTATAAGCTTGTCTTAAAGTGCTTTGATCATGCTGCAGAGTCTGTCGACCTGAGTTGGGTCTGTGGCCCAGCTGGTGCAGATACGGGCGGCGATCCTGCCGTCGTCCATGTATTCCCAGGGTGCAAGGGCAAACTGTTTACTCAGTTCGTCGTACATTGACTGTGGGAAAATGATGAACTGCTGGTTTGTTGTGGAATCGGTCACAAAGCCCAGGCCGCGTTCCTGGACAGCTGCTTTGATCTGCAGAGCCAGTTCAACGCCATGACGGCAGATCTTATAATAAAGTCCGTCTGTAAAAAGAGTTTCAAATTGCAGGCCCAGCAGGCGTCCTTTGGCCAGTACAGCGCCGCCCTGCTTCATGATCGTGCGGAAATCGTCTTTTAGAGCCGGATTGATGATAACTGCCGCTTCGCCGAAAAGCGCGCCGCATTTGGTGCCGCCGATGCAGAAGACATCGCAGTTGTTTGTGATATCCGCCAGTGTCAGGTCATTGTCAGGAGCTGTCAGGCCGTAGCCCAGACGGGCCCCGTCGATAAAAAGATAAAGTCCGTAATGCCGGCAGACGGCATACAGCTCTTCCAGCTCTTCTTTGTGGTACAGGGAACCGATCTCTGTCGGCTGTGAGATATAGACCATTTTGGGCTGGACCAGATGTTCGCGGCTGGGGTCGCCTAAATACAGCTCGTGCTGCTGTCTGATCATGGCAGCTGTGATTTTGCCGTCAGATGTCGGCAGGTCGATTACCTTATGGCCGGTTCGTTCGATCGCGCCGGCTTCGTGCGTGTTGATATGGCTCTGTACAGTACCGTAAACGCCGTGGAAGGGGCGCAGTGCTGCGCAGATGATCGTCAGGTTGGTTTGCGTGCCGCCTGTCATAAAATGTACGTCGATATCGCTGCGGCCGCATTCTTTTTTGATCAGCAGGGCTGCTGTTTCACAGTATGGGTCGATCCCGTAACCGCCGGTCTGTTCAAAATTAGTTGCTGCCAGTGCTTCCAGTATTTCAGGAGTGCAGCCTTCTGTGTAGTCGCTGGTAAAATAATACATAACGCGCCACTTCCTTTACTTGTTTTTCCGTTTGGCCAGCCAGCCTTTAAGGTGTGTTTCGTAAAAAATCGGCAGCAGGGAGAAAATAATGATGCCCAGCGTAACATGGGAAAAATTGTTTTTGACCCAGGGCATATTGCCGAACAGATAACCGCCGCCGACGAATAAAAAGACCCAGGTCACAGCACCGGTCACATTATAGATAGCAAAAGTACGGTAATGCATACTGCCGATGCCGGCTACGAAAGGCGCCAGCGTACGGACGATAGGGGCAAAGCGGGCCAGGAAGATCGCTTTATGGCCATGTTTGGCATAAAAGGCTTCAGCCTTCTGGATATGCTGTGGTTTGATGAGTTTCGGATAATTCCGCAGGATCCGGTGCCCGAATTCTTCGCCGATCATGTAATTGCAGGCGTCACCTAAAATTGCGGAAACCAGAAAGATGATCACGAGCGTCGTCAGGTCAAGGCCGCCTGCTGTAGCTGCCAGGGCGCCGCATGCAAAAAGCAGTGAATCGCCGGGCAGAAAGGGAGTCACAACAAGTCCGGTCTCGCAGAAAACGATCGTAAAGAGGATCGCGTAGATCCAGTGACCGTATTGCTCCATGACGAGAGGCAGGTAGCGGTCAAAGTGCAGGATGTAATCGAAAAAATTAGAATAAAGTGCTTCCATTGTCAGAGGTTACTTCCTTTCGCAAAAAACTAAGTTTATTTTATCATAAAATACCTGAATTTGATATGAGAAAATTAGATGGATATGGTATAATGACAATATCGTAAAGCGACGGGAATTTAAGCTGCAGGTGCGGCAATGATCTCGCCTGATGCTGACCTGCAGTCACAAACAGCCTGCTCTTACATTTTACAGCAGGCAGGAAGCAGGGCACGTCTGTGATAATGGTTATAGTTCTTTATGGAAGAGGAGTGAAGTTATGACAACTGATTTATGCTGGTGCGGCAGCGGCAAAGCTTATGCCGACTGTCACAGCGAAATAGACTCTAAAATCGAATTGTACCGCAAGGCCGGTCACGAAGTGCCTGACCGGGAGATGATCAAAACGCCGGAACAGATCGCAGGTATTCGAGAGGCCTGTAAGATCAATACGGCAGTTTTGGACGAAGTAGAAAAAAATATCAAAACAGGCATGACAACGGAAGAGATCAATACTATCGTACACGAATATACCGTTAGTCATGGTGCGATCCCGGCACCGCTTAATTTCTGCGGATTTCCTAAAAGTGTCTGTACCTCGATCAACGATCAGGTTTGCCACGGAATACCGTCGGCACAGGACGTTTTGAAAAGCGGCGATATCGTTAATGTCGATGTTTCAACTATTTATAACGGCTACTATGCCGATGCTTCCAGAATGTTTATGATCGGCAAAGTCGATAAAAAGAAACAGGATCTGGTAGCGATCACTAAAGAGTGCCTGCGCCGCGGGCTTGAGGCAGCACAGCCGTGGAGCTTTGTCGGCGATATCGGCGCAGCCGTGTCCGGTTTTGCTCATAAGCATGGTTATTCTGTCGTCACTGAATTCGGCGGTCATGGTGTGGGTATCGATTTCCATGAGGAACCTTTCATCTGCCATGTGGGCAAACGCAAGACAGGAATGCTGCTGGTACCGGGCATGATCTTTACGATCGAGCCGATGATCAATACCGGGAAGCGCGAGGTTTATGTTGATGCCGGCAATGACTGGACTGTTTATACTCAGGACGGCGGCATGAGTGCTCAGTGGGAATATACGGTGCTGATTACGGAAACCGGCAACGAAGTACTGACTTATTGAGGTAGTGCTGTTTAAAAATAAAAACGCTCAGGGCTTAGGCTCTGAGCGTTTTCTTTTTAGTTAAGTGTTTTAAGGACGCGGGTGATCGCAGCAAATAACTCTTCAGGAACGATGGGTTTACTGACATGGTCGTTCATGCCGCTGGCGTAAGCGCGCCTGATATCTTCTGTAAAAGCATCTGCCGAAAGCGAGATGATCGGGATCGTCTGTGCCTGCGGGTGCGTACTGCTGCGGATCGCCTGCGTTGTCTGATAACCGTCCAGGACTGGCATCTGAATATCCATCAGGATCAGAGCATAGGTGCCGGGGGCGCTGTTTGTAAACAGTTCCAGTGCTTCTTTGCCGTTGACGGCGCAGTCGCTGCTGATGCCGCGGCTTTTTAAAAGCTCCAGACACAGCTCCTGATTGAGAGGATTATCTTCAGCCAGCAGCAGATGCAGACCATGCAGGTTTTGTTCAGCCGTTGTGCCGTCTTTTTCAGCAAGTTCTTCGGCGTAAGGCAGTGTCAGCTGTACGGTGAACGTACTGCCTTTCCCTTTGGCACTGTTGACGCTGATGCTGCCGCCCATCAATTCAACTAAATATTTGACGATAGAAAGTCCAAGGCCGCTGCCGCCGTATTTTCTGGCGGTGCTGCCGTCTTCCTGCTCAAAGGGCTGGAAGACCTGAGCGAGCATTTGTTCCGACATACCGCAGCCGGTATCTGTAACGACCATTGTCAGGACAGTCTGATCAGCGCTGTCGGCCTGCTGCTGAGTAATGTCAAGCGTTATCTGTCCTCCGGTGGCAGTGAATTTGACGGCATTTGACAGCAGATTGCTTAAAATCTGCTGCAGACGCAGGCTGTCGCCGAGCAGGATATCGTGTTTGAAGGCTTCGCTGTTCAGTATGAAACTGATATTTTTTTCGCGGCATTGGATGCTGTAAAGGCTCTGGAGTTCACGCAGTACTTGAGAAAGTTTAAAGGGAGAATTGTCCAGCTTGAGTTTTTGGTTTTCGATCGCGGACATATCGAGAACATCGTTGACGATACCTAAAAGCAGCTCGGACGAATAGCTGATTTTCTGCAGATATTCAGTGCTGCGGCTTTGTTTTTCCGGCTGCAGGGCCAGTCTGGTAAAGCCCAGGATAGCGTTGAGCGGCGTGCGGATTTCGTGGCTCATTCGCGACAGAAAGCTGCTTTTAGCTTCACTGGCGGCCAGCGCCTGTTTGGCAGCAGTTTCCAGCTCCAGATTTTTAGCTTCCAGCAGTTCCAGATATTTTTGCCGCTGCAAAGTGAAATAAAGCCAGGCGGTAAAAAGAATGATCAGCACGGCCAGCAAAGCAGCGATCAGATAGTTGTATTTATAGGCCAGATCAGACAGTAAAGGCTGGTAAGGCGATTGTACGGTCTCGTACATCACTATGTTATCCAGTGTTTTAGGATTCAGCGTGTCGATACATTTGTTGAAAATAGTCAGCAGCTGGTTGCCGTCGGCATTATTAGCTGCTGCCAGACAGAGATTATCGGGGAAATTAAATAAAGATAAAATCTTTAAATCGGTAAAGCGGGGATTTTGCAGATGATAGCTGATGATATGGCTGTTCTGCAGAGCAATGTCGGCCTCTCCGTCCGCTACTGCCATCAGGCAGTCTCTGGTATTGGCTTTATTGATAATGGAAAAATGGGGATAGGTATTTAAAATGAGATTTTTATAGGCAATATAATTAAAGGGCAAAGCTACCTTCTGGGGTTTGGTGATGTCGATAAAATTATTTTTATTGGCGACAGCCATAACGCGCCCCTGAAAGAAGGGCTTGGAAAGCCGGATCGAAATGTTGTTTCGGTAAGGCTCGTAATCCGTGATCCCGGCGATCAGGTCAAAACCTTCTTTCTGCAGGCTCTGGTCCAGGCGGGCACCTGCCGGCAGCAGCTTTAAAATGACCTGGGCACCGGATAAGCGTCCCAGCTCTTTGGCTATTCCGGGCAGGATACCTGCCGGCAGATTAGTTTCGGAACTGAATGCTGAAAGCGGTTCGTCGTTAGGGAGAAAACCGATGGTGATCGGCCCGCGGTGCGCCAGGAAGTCTCGTTCTTTTTTGGTAAGCAGCGGCTGCGTCAACAGAGAACTTTGTTCGTAATAGGTGGTATAAGTCGTATTTTCAAATTCAGGCGTATTGGCGTGAATGTTCATTAAAGCATCGTTTAGGCGCTGCAGGACGGCTTTATTGCCTTTAGTCGTAATAAAATAAATCGGGTCGGCCTGAAAGCGGGCCACTAACCGCAGATCTTTATATAAAGGCATGCTGCCGGTAACTACGGCATCGATCTGTTTATTTTGCAGCGATTCGACCATAGCTTTGCTGGAATCAAAAAGTACAGGCTGATAGGTAAATGTATTTTTACGGGCAACATCGCTTAAAATTTCTGTTTGGAAGTTACCCTTGAGAACGCCGATCCGCAGACCGTTGAAGCTCTGGTAATCGTTATAGTAAACTTCGTTATCGTCATTGCGCACGTACATGACCATGTATTCGACGCCGCTGGGCAGCGAGGCAAATTCGTAGCTGGCGGCACGCTCAGGCGTGTACTGGGCCATGCCTAAAAGATCAAGCTCGCCTTTGGCTAAACGCTCCAGACATTCCTGCCAGGTGGCATAAACATATTCATAACGCCAGCCGGTATAGTGCGAGATTTCGTTGAGATATGCAACGCCGTATCCGTCGACGGTTCCGGCAGCGGTTTTTTCGATAAAACCAGGGCTGTCGGTGTAGCCGACCCTGATGGGATGAGGGCGCATGCCAGTGGCAGCGGCGCTGAAAGGGTAAAGCAGCAAGAACAGGCAGCAGCAGAAAACGAGCAGATTTTTGTTCTTTTGGAAAATTGAACGCAGGTGATCCATTAAGAAACCAGCTTTCCCAGGTTATGGTTTGTTGATACCTGTTGTTTTAAAGAGTAAAACATTATATATATTTATTATATAATATTAATTTTAATAAAACAAATACCAACAAAGTCAAATGATAAAAGCGGTATAAATAAGGTGTTGTATAAAAGGATAAAACCCAAATCAAAGGAGGTTTTTAAGAGCGCCAGAAAAGAAGGAGAGAGAAAAACAAGAAAAAGAGAGAGCAAGAAAAGAATCGTCACACCTTTAGTCAGCGACGGCACTTGAAAGCGGAACTGAGGCCGGGATCTTTGGCACGGTTCCGTTTTTTTGCAGCGGCTGCGACTACAGGGCTGAAAGGTCGTGAAAAAATGATCGTTGTCAATCCGCAAACTGTTACAAACCGTGAGCTGGCTGCTTTGGCCATGCAGGCTAAGGGCAGGATCAGCAGGCTTTATCTGCACTGGACGGCAGGTCACTACGAAGATGTTTATGATGATTATCACCTGAACATCGGCCCCGGCGGTGAGATGTATCTGACTTGCAAAACATTTACAGAAGTGAAGGAGCATACCTGGCACCGTAATACGGGCAGTATCGGCATCGCGCTGTGCTGCGCTTCCGAGGCGCAGGCCTGCAGCGGCTGGGGTACTGATTTTTGTAACAGTTCGGGAATACTGTTTTGGCCGCCGACCCGCCGACAGTAGTGCAGATAGAAACACTGGCTAAAGCCGTTGCGGTATTGACGGCCTGTCTGGAGTTGGAGATCAATGTCCTGACAGTGACGACTCATTGCGAAGCGGCCTTGTTTGACGGTTACGGACCGCACAGCGGCGATCCGCAGCTGCGCTGGGATCTGTGGTATCTGCCTGACCTGCCGCTGGACAGCGTTCTGAAACCGGGCGGGTATGTTATCCGTGGTAAAGCCTTGTGGTATCTCAGCGAAATTTTAAGACAAAGGAGGTGAAAGAAATGGCGATCACTAAAACTGTTACCAAACAGACCCTGACACTGAATGTTGAAGACGGCGTCAACAGTCAGGGGGCTGCAAAAACTAAAGGTCATAATTATGCCGGCGTACGTCCGGAAGCTGAACTTGCGGCTATCATGCAGGCTGCTGCTGCTCTTGGCACTCTTATCAGTCATGAACTGATGGGCGTTGTTGTGACTGAAAAAGCCGAGCTTGCTCAATAAAAGCGGGCACAGGTACAGAACGTATATTTATTAGAAAGGAGCTGGAATGAATGGAAAAAGTTTTACAATTGGTATTTAAAAAAGCCGATGGCAGTAAAAAAGTTTTCAGCGTGACCGATCCTCGCGATGATGTTACTGCTGACGAAGCAAAAACAGCGATGGAGACAGTCATTGCTGCCGATATTTTTGCAGCGGACGGTATCGGTCTGACTGAAGCTGTTGAAGCCCGTGTGCGCACTACGGAAGTCAATGTTTTAGCATAAGATGGATATGGAAACGCTGCTGCCACAGGTCGCTAATTATGGTTTCCCAATGGTCCTGTCGTGGTATCTGCTGGTGCGCATGGAAGGCAGACTGGACAGACTGACGGACAGTATCAACAGCCTGGCCCGCAGTATTGCGGCCGGAAAAACAGCATAAAAAAAGACGCAGCTCAGGCTGCGTCTTTTTATTTTATATCATTGTTTACCAAGCGTCGATACCACGCCCGTCAGCCAGCGGATCGGGTCCGTAGCTGTTAGGACCGATCGTGCCGCGAAAGAACATCAGGTAGACAGCAAAGAAAAAGCTGATCAGCGGAATGAAGGCCAGCAATACCATGAGCGAGCCGTGGTCAAGGTCATGCAGACGTCTGACGTACAGCGACAGGCAGCTGAGCGCGGCGATAAAGGTCAAAGCAAAGGCCAGTATCTGGAACATCGTTCCGTCTGGCGCAAACAGACTGCCGATCAGATAGCCCAGACACCAGATGATGGCATTACGCAGTAAAAAGCGCAAGATATAGGGCTTACGGTTCAGGCGGCCGTCAAAACTGAAAAACATTTCCTGGAAATCCATAAAGATTCCTCCTTTTATATAACGTCAGATAAATACAAATATCACTGTTGCTGTCTTAATGATAACACAGACAGCAGTTTAAGTCGGATTATTTTAATTACTTTTCTGACGCCAAAAGTTATGGAATTTATCGGCCAGCTGTTTTTGACTCAGCTGTTCCGGCCACAGCTCCTGATTGGGAGCATTGCGCATAGCGGCGGCCAGATGGTCGTAGACTTCAGGGCTGAGCTTTTCCAGTTCGCGGATATGCTCTTTGATATCCTGGCGTTTGGTATGACCGTCGTAAGGGCAGGGATTACGCAGAGGCTGCAGGTCAAGCTGCCTGACCATGTCGATGATTTCTGCTTCGCGGTAATACAGCAGCGGCCTCAGTACTGTCAGACCTGTTCTGGACAGTGGTGTGACCGGTAAAAAGGTACGCAGCTGACCGGAGGTGAGCACGTTCATCAAAAAGGTCTCTACGGCATCATCGTGGTGGTGGGCCAGGGCCACTTTGTTAAAACCAAGCTCCAGTGCCGTACGGTTGGTAGCGGCACGGCGGAAATAAGCACAGGTGAAGCAGGGCGTATTGCCTTTATTCTGCCAGGCAGAGTTGACATCGACCTTTTCGCTGTAATGTTTCAGACCATAGTATCCGCAGAAAGCTTCCAGCTCTGCTTTGGGAAAAGCAGGTGAGAACATTGCGTCAACAGTATAACAGGCCAAGTCAAACGGCACAGGGGCATATTTTTGGATCTCGGCCAGTGCGGCAGTCAAAAACATACTGTCCTTCCCGCCGGAAAGTCCGATCAGGATCTTGTCACCTGCCTGCAGCATATCAAATTCGATTACAGCCCGCCAGAGCTTGCTTAAAAGCTCAGCAGGAACGAAGGGTGTACGGCTCATGGAGATTCTCCTTCAGTGCTGGTATATGATGTTGTTATTATACCACAAGGGTATGTATGAGTGCTAAATTCGTAAAAACTTCATTAAGCATTCAAACGATACCACAATGGTATGTGCCCTCACCAGGTTCGATAAGGGTGTTTAGTAGTGCAAATAAAAAAAGCCTGCTCAAAAAGAGCAGGCTTTTATGGTTTAGATTAAGCTACGCGAACGTTAGCAGCGCGCATTCTGCGGCTGTTTTTCGGATCAGCTTCTGTATCAAATGTTACAGGTTGACCTTCTTCAAGAGTTTTGAAGCCGTCGCTTACGATAGCGGAAAAATGTACAAATACATCTTCGCTGCCGTCAGCAGGAGTAATGAAACCAAAGCCTTTATCAGAGTTAAACCATTTTACAGTACCGTTCATCATAACGAGTACCTCCTAAATTTTATTATATTCACAGACCACACGCAAAAAACTCACATATTTTTGTAACTCATTCAATAGCAAATGACTTACAAAAATATGTGAGCACAATTTGTATATTCGGAATACTTCTATATATTATCATGGCAGAAACAGGAAGTCAAGCTTTTGTTAAAATATATTTTTGAAAATTTACAGTGCTGTTTTCAGGCAGCGCTGATGTGTCTGAATGTCTGAAACATTAAGGAAGCAGAAACTCTGCCCTGATTTTGTAAAAAAAGAAAAAAATAATGTAATTATTCAAAAAAGAGGATAAATTATTTAAAAATATGTTTTTGAATATTGAAAACCCTGTATTTAAATTGGCATTTACGGTACAATATAACTATAATAAATAATTGTGCTGACGAATAATCGTAATCTTTAAAGGGGTAGAAGCGATGCAGAAAAAATCCGAAGCTTTTCCTAAAAAAATATATTTGAAGCCGGCTTTGGAAGAACGTCTGGCTCAGATTTTGGCAGTGCCGCTGACAGTTGCGGCTGCCCCTTTCGGTTATGGTAAAACGACTGCTGTGAAAAAAGTGCTGCTTTCTCTTTCTGTAGATATGCTGTGGGATACCTGTTATACAGGAGCGGAAGCGGCTTTTTGGCGTTGCTTTGTCAAATCGCTGCAGACTGCTGGTGTAGATACTGCTTCGCTGACCTGGCAGGAACTGCCGCGTAATGCGGCGACCCGTCAGCGGGTTATCGAAGTGCTGCAGGCATCGAATTTGAAAAAAACGGTTGTTTTCGTCTGGAACAATTATCATCTGCTGGGCAGCGAGGACTGTGATAAGCTGCTGCTGGCGCTGGCGAAAGCTGATCTGCCCAACTGGCATTTTGTGCTGCTGACACAGCGGCCGCCGGATTTCACTTTGGATGAGCTGGTCCTGAAAGGTGAGTGTCTGTATCTGCAGCCGAAGGATTTTGCTTTTGAAGTGAGTGATATTATTGTTTATTATCGTAAAAACGGGATAGTTTTAGAACGTCGTGCCGCCGAAAATCTGCTGGCTGCTACAGAAGGCTGGGTCAGCGCCCTATATCTGTATCTGCGGCAGTACCACAACGGGCAGAGCCCGCAAACAGGCGAAGAACTGCTGCGGCTGGTACAGGCCGTGGCTTATAATTCCTGCAGCGAAGCGGAAAAAACACTTTTAACAGAGCTGTCTATTTTAAATGAGGATTTTAGTGGCCGCCAGGCTGCTTATATAACGGAAAATGATGCGGCGCCAGCTCTGCTGGAAAATCTGGCGCTCAGACATGGCTTTATCAGTTATGAGCTGCTGAGAGGACAATACCATATCCATAATGCATTCAAAGTCTATCTGCAGCGTCTGGGAGCAGAACTGCCGGATACAGAACGGCGTCGTTTGTGCTGGCGCAGTGGTCAGTGGTATGAGCTGCAGAACGATTTTCTGACAGCCTTTTGCTACTATCATACAGCCGGCGATTATGACAAGATGCTGACCGTTTTTGAAAAAGACCGCGGCTGCAGCTTTGAGAACAATTATAAAAATAAAATTATGGCTTATTTTGGCGAAGCGCCTGAAACGATCAGGCAAAAGCATATCAAAGCGGGATTGATTTACGCGCTGTGGCTGTTTTTGAGCGGGGAAAACGAACGGCTGCAGCAGGAAATCAGGAAGCTGCGGAAATATATTGGGCAGCTGGAGGACAGACAGGAACGGGAGCAGTGTCTGGGCGAGCTGGAGTTTTTGCTGGGTGAGACCCAGTATAATGATGTGAAAGCCATGGCGGCTTATTTTAAAAAGTCGCTGCAGCTGCTGCGGCAGCCGGTACGCTTTTTCTCGCCGCAGACTATCTGGGGCGGCGGTGCCAATTCTATTTTGTTTATGTTTTACCGTCAGGCCGGTACACTGCAGAAAACCCTGGATGTTTTTCCGCAGGCTATGGCATATTATTACCGTCTGGTGCAGAATCACGGCGCCGGTTCTGAATATGTACTGGCATCGGAAGCGTATTTTCAGCGCGGTTATTGGGAAAAAGCGTTTATTTTGGCAACGGAAGCACTGAATGTTTCACGGCGCAACGAACAGGTCAGCGTAGAGCTGTGTGCTGAATTTATTGCTCTGCGTATCAGTATAGCTTTGGGTAATAAAAAACGTGTCCGTGAGATCAGCAGACGGCTGGATGCTCTGCAGACGGCAGTGCAGGAGCATTTATACCGCAAAACTATCGAAGCCAGCCGCGCCTGGATCGATCTGCAGCTGGGGGACAAGGGCAAACTGCTCGTTAGCTGGCTGCAGAAGGGTGATTTTCAGAAATCGGGTCTGCTTTATTCAGCCTGGGGCTGTTTATATATCGTTTATGGACGCTATTTACTGCTGCAGAAGGACTATCTGCCGCTTTTGGGGCAGCTGCGTGAATTTGAAGCGGCGTCGCGGAGTTTTAATAATTTTTTACTGAGTATTTATGCTGCGGTCTACAGTGCTGCGGCACAGGACGGTCTGCAGCATGAAAACGAAGCTTTGAGCGAATTGAACCGGGCACTGGTGCTGGCGGCTGCAGACGGGATCGTGATGCCTTTTGTGGAAAATTTTGACGTGCTGGAACCGCTGCTCAAAAAAGCAGCACAGCAAAACAGCGGTGAACCGGAGCTGCTGGCAAAGATATTGGAGCTGGGTGCAGTATATCAGGAAAATTTAAAAAATATCAAGCACAAAGCTTCGTATATTATGGGCGGCAAAACTTTGACTGCCAGGGAGGCCGAGATCGCAAACTTTGTTGTGCAGGGCAGGACTAATGCGGAAATTGCCGCGGAAATGTTTATTGCCGAGATAACAGTGAAAAAGGCTTTGCAGGGGATCTACCGCAAATTAGGCGTCGATACGCGTCTGGAGCTGGTAATGGCCCTGAATGCCGATATGTAAAAATTTAGCTGATGTATTTTGAAAAATTAAAAACAGTTATTGCTAAAGTAAAACACCACCCAATTTATTGGGTGGTGTTTTACTTTTTAGGGGTAAATATATAGCTGACAAAGCAGTTGTTTAAAATGCTGCAAATATTGACGTGACAAAAAATATCGATTATCTTTTAATCACAAAAAGATAATAAATATAAATACAA
>OGOO01001935.1_pt1 | contig 16342 bp, 8 predicted proteins | sample 1552651 | NCBI WGS metagenome assembly OGOO01 (sample SAMEA2580118, study PRJEB22360) | human gut metagenome | biome: human gut; feature: human-associated habitat; material: faeces | place: Denmark | collected 2008/2010 | reverse complement strand
CGCCACCGCCGCCGCCGAAGCCGCCACCGGAGAAGGATCCGCCGGAGCCAGAGGATGAGGAAGGCGCGGCCGCGGAAATCGTGGAACTCACCGAAGCGAATCCAGAGCTGATCTGCGAACCGATGTCACCGATGCCGCCCATGAATTGCGTACCGCCATACATACCACCCGACATCATGCCATTCGTATTGATCGGACCGTTCCACGCCTGGGAACGATAGGTCCAATAGCCCAAGGAGTCATAACCGTAGGTGTCAAGCCATTGCGGGTCGTTGACTTCGGGGTAGGCGCGGGCGAATTCCCTCGCTACCTTCTCGGAGATGCCGAACGCCGCCGCGTAGACCATGTACCAGTTCCATAGCGTCAAATCAAGGGCTCCGCGATTGGAGAAATTGGAGAAATCTTCCATATAGCGTTTGAGTCCCAAGCATTCGCCGGCATACTGCTGGCCGCGTTCGGTGATGCCTTCCGATCGGCCCGCGGCCATGCAGAAGACGCCGATACAGATGAACGGCACGCCCAAGCACAGCGCCATCGCGATATTGCTCGCACCGTTGGCGAATATACCAATAGCGCCGATGACCATCAGACATAGGCTCGGCACCAACCACCGTCCGTTCACGCTCTTCACCGCGCCAAGCGCTCCGAATTCGAGGTCACAGGCGCTCTTGAACCGATTCAGGGACTGGTAGCCCTCCTCCCAGTCGGAGCAGGCCGTGTCCATCTGGTTGAAGTCGAACACCGGCGAGCCGACGCGCATGGAGATGCCGATCAGCAGTTCCAGACAGGCTTCCTCGGTCTGGGCCAGTCCGAGGGTGTTGCGATGGGAAAGCGCGGCCGGCATGATCACCAGAGTGCTGGTGGAAGCCGTGGCCTTGGCTCGATTGGGATCGGAAGCAATCATGCGGGCGAGGTCGGAGGCGTTGGCTTGGCTCAGGTCGATGCCTTGGTACAGGCTGGATGGCCCCGGGTAGACGGCAAGCGCCTTCTTGACCACCAACGCCAGTATCGTCGCCGTCATGGCACGCGATGATCGGTCACCTACGGATTCGTCCACCACGTCGATCAGATACGCGCTGGCCGCAGGGCTGACCTGCGGCGGATCGCGCCAATATTCGATGCCGCCTTGGTAACGGGCCTCGCGGTTCGCCGACAGCACGCCACGAATCGCCAGCACGCAGCATAGCACTCCGATTATCAGACAAATCAACCAGCCTGCGACGGTGAGCTGCGCCTTCAACCGTTGTCGGTCACGCCACTGCCGTTCCTTGGCGGCCTCCGTGGATTTCAGTTCGTCGAGATAATCGCCGGACTGCGTACGTTCGACGCCGGCAGCGCCTGTGTTGTCGAAGGCCGCGACGAGGTCGACATATTGGTTGGTGCGCAGGTCGCTGATGGTGAAATGCAATGTGCCGTCCGCATCGCGCGATGTCTGGGAGGTGGCTTCGGTATGCAACCACGCCCACGAATTGTTGGAGGCGATGCCTTTGGGGAAACGCACGGTGCCGGTGACCTTGCCGGCCGGCACCTGGTTGTTTTCAGGGAACATCTCCCACATGAGATTCGTCACGTCGCTATGCTGCGTGGCCATGTTGCGGAACGTCATGCTCACGTCGAATTTGAGGCTGCTCTGGTTGACGGTGGCGGGAATGTTCCAGCCGATCTCGATGTTCTTCTGCTCGCCGGAACCATTCGGGTCGATGCCGTCGGTAGTGGGATCGAACGGCTGCGGCGAGTCGGAACCGGCCGTGGTGTCGGCGATGTACCAGTGTCCGGCATAGGTCGAGTCCCATGTGCCGTCGGATATGCCGGATGGCAATTGTGGATCGGTCTGCGTATATTCCTCGCCTGTGGATGCGTTGGTCACGGAGATGTCGGTGATGTTCGTCAGATCTTGGTTGCGCAGTTTGAACGTCAGATACAGCTGTTTCCACGGCTTGGTGTCACCGTTGCCGTCCTCGCGACGCTTCAGCTGGTAGTCCAGATGCTCTGTGAATCTAATGTCGCCGTTGCTCTGGAGCCGTGCATCGAAGTCGACGGAGCGGTAGCTCAGGTCCGCCTCGTCGCCGGATATGACGAATACCGCAAGGATGATGGCAACCACCGCCACCAGCGCACTGAACGCGGCGATTAGCCCGCGTCCGTACCGTTTACCGTTCATTGTTCACCCCTTCCTGCTCTCTACGACTGGCCAATGCGGCCATGGTGCGTTTGCCAGTACGTCTGTTTCATCGGCCTCCGAACGAACCGCCGCCGGAGCCGCCGGACGATCCTCCGAAACCGCCGCCGGAGAAGGAACCACCGGAACCGCCGAAGCTTCCGGAACCTCCGGATGAGGAGGATGGGGCCGCCGCGGAGATCGTGCTGCGCACATCGGCGAAACTGGAACTCAGCTGCGCACCGAGATCGCCGAAATTCGCGCTGAATGCGGCCGGATCAATCGTGGAGGCGCCAAGCGACGTGCCGACGGATGCGCCAAGCAGGCTGCTGGAACGCAAGGGCATGTACATGTACGAGGTGCCGGCATGCTCATCCAACCACTGCGGATCGGCCACTTCGGGATATGCTCTGGCTAGCTGGGCCATCGCCTTCTTGGAAATGCCGAACGCGGTGGCATACACCATGTACCGGCCCCACAACGTCATGTCGAGCACGCCTCGGTCGGTGAAATCGCTGAAATCCGTAAGATAGCGTTTCAATCCGGCGACTTGCCCACCATAGCGTTGCCCCTCATCGGTCAGCACATAGCGTTTCCCGTATGCTGCGGCGAAAGCGCAAAGCGCGACCACCGGAACGCAGACGACCAGCGCCACGGCAAGCTCACCGTCCTGCACGTATTTCAACGCCAGGAAGAAGGCGAACGCAATACCCAGCCCACTGAACAGATAGCTGAGCAATCCCATAGGCTTGACGGCATGTAAGTCATCGAATTCCATGGAGCACGCGTTGTCGAAGGTTTCCAACAGCTTGTAACCGCTCGAATAGTGTTTGAAGGCCTTGCTCATCTGTTTCAAATCAAACACCTGCGCATCATGCAGACGCGATGACGCTTTAAGCAGGATGTCAAGCACCGCTCTTTCGGAGGAACTGAGCAGCAACGAACCGATGTCGTCACACACCACCGGCATGATAGCGATGGTGCTGGTCTTCTTCAGTTTGCGCGCGGACGCCGCATTGGAACCGAGCATGCCAGCCACCGAAGCCGCGCTCGTCGTGGTCAAATCAATGCCGTTATACAGGTCCACCGGCCCCGGATAGATGGCGATCGCGCCTTTCGAGGCAAGCGACATCACCGTGGCGGACATCTGTCTGTTGGCCAGTTTGTCGGCGTTCTTGGTCTTGCCGGAACCGAATATCGAGGAGGATGCGCTCATGATATCCTCCATCTTCGCGGCGGCTGCTGGACTTAGGTCAGGCAGGTCCCGCCAGTATTCGATATCGCCCTTGTATTGCGATTTGCGGAAGCTGACGATGGCGAAATACAGCGCCGCCACAGCAAGCGCGATGCCGATCAACGCCGCGAATATCCAGCCGGCCACCCGTTTGACGGCCTTCGTATGCTGACTGGACCTCCATTCCCGTTCCTGTTTGGTTTCATCGTCGATAAGCCGTTGCTTGTATGCGCCGGACTTGGTGCGTGCCACGCCTTGCGCTTGCGAGGCATCGAACATGGCCACGACATCCAAATAGTCGCCGGCGCGCACATCATTGGCGGAGAACATCAGGGAACCATTATCGCCGCGGTTCGTGGTGGAGGTATTTTTAGTGTGCAGCCATGCCCACGAATTCTTGCCGTTAATGCCGTTGGGGAATGTGACTTTGCCCGTCACCGTACCGATGGGAATCTGGTTTTCCTCGCCGAACGGCTCCCATTGGAAGGAGACGACGTCGTCATAGGCTGTGCTCACGCCATGCAGCGTCATGGATACATCGAATTTGAGACTGTCCTCGGATACGGTTTGTGGAATATTCCAACCGATTTCAAGTGTTTTGTCGGCCTGACCGTCATCACTTAACCCATCGGTCTGCGGATTGAACGGCTGAGGATCGTTCTCATCCTCAGTGACGTCCACGATGTACCACCGTCCCGCATGCTCGTCGTTCCAGTTGTCGGCATTGTCGGGGAAGACGAAGTCGCCCTGGCGGTATGTCTCGCCGTTGGATACGTCCTTGACCCCAATATCGCTGATATCCGTGAGATTCTTGGATTTCAGCGTATACCGCTGATACATCTGCTTCCAGTCACGGCCACGGTCCTTCAGCCTCATGTCGATATGCTGCGTGACTTTGAGATCGCCGTTCCTCTGCACCGCCACGTCGTAGTCAAGCGTGCGGTAGCTTAAATCGGGTTCCTCATCGGAGGTCTGCGCATTGATGAGCACGATGCCCAACATCGTCAACGTGACCACAATCGTGGACAGCAGACTGACCAACGTACGTCTGATATTCATCGGCGGTATCTCTGTTTTCTCTCAAGGGTCCTCAAGCACCAACGCATGGTCTCGGCGTCAACGGACCGTAATACAGGAAAGGGAGTGCCGGCAAGACATCACACCTCGTCAGCGCTCCCCTTTCTTGTATGGAAACGTTCAGAACTTGACTTGCGGAGCCTGACGGTCCGCTTCGTCGACCTGGAAGTACGCCGCCTGCTCGAAGTGGAACAGTCCGGCGATGATGTTGGTCGGCACGACCTCGATCTTGGTGTTGTACTTCTGCACCACATCGTTATAGAACTGGCGGGCGTAGGCGATTTTCTCCTCGAGCGCCTTGAGCTGGGCCTGCAGGTCCAGGAAGTTCTGGTTGGCCTGCAGCTGCGGATACGCTTCGGCCACGGCCTGGAGGTTCATGATCGCGCGGCTCAGCTGGTTTTCGGCTTGGATGCGCTGTGCCACATCACCGGACTGCGCCGCCTGGAGTGCGCTGGCGCGGGCCTGGGTCACCTGTGTGAACACCTGCGATTCATGGGCAGCGTACCCCTTGACGGTCTCCACGAGATTCGGGATGAGGTCGGCGCGCTGCTTGAGCTGCACGTCGATCTGCGCCCAGCCGTTTTTGACGCGGTTGCGCAATGTGACCAGACCGTTGTAGGCGGACACTCCCCACAGCACTATCAGGACGATGACAATGAGTGCAATAATGCCGAATATCATGTGAAAATCCTTGCTTCTTTGCTTGTTTATTTGTCTAATTTTCGCATGAGGGCTACACATTTCGTTGTATTGTCGGTTTTTCCATGCACCCGTAAATCGATTGATGCCAATATTCGCACAGCATGTCGAACGTACGAAAAACCCACCCCTTACGGAGTGGGTTTTTCGTTAGATTACCTATCGGCTTCGCTGCGAAGGATCCGTGAGAAAACGTCAATCTTCGAATGCTGAGCCGTCAAGCGAGAAGCCCAGTGGGCTTCTCGTAGGTGAAGTGAGCAGCTTCGCTGCGAAGGATCCGTGAGAAGACGTCAGTCTTCGAACGGATCAAAGTCGCGGCGCACGCGGCGACGCGGACGCTCGGAGCGCTCTTCGCGATCGGCACGGTACTCGTCGTAGTTCTCGTCGGCGGCGTAACGCGGGTTGCGGTCGTCACGACGGCTACCACGGCGACGGTCGGAACGGCGGTCATCGCGATCGTAGTCACGGTCATCGCGATCGGAACGACGGCGACGCGGACGATCATCATAATCACGATCATCGCGATCGGAACGGGACGAACGGCGGTCGTCACGATCGTAGTCGCGATCGTCACGGTCGGAACGACGGCGACGCGGACGATCATCATAATCACGATCGTCATCGCGGTCGGAACGACGGCGACGCGGACGATCATCATAATCACGATCATCGCGATCATCGGAACGACGGCGGTCGTCACGACGTCCACGGCCGCCACGGCGGTCATCGCGATCGCCACGGTCACGACGCGGAGCGGAGGATTCCTGATCCTCGAAGCCCGGGATGGCAAGGGAGATCTTGCCGCGATCGTCAACACCCTGCACGACCACCTCAACGGTGTCGCCTTCCTTGAGCACGTCTTCGACGGCGTCGATGCGCTCGCCGTTGGCGAGGTTGCGGATCTGGGAGATGTGCAGCAGACCGTCGGTGCCCGGGGTCAGGTTCACGAAGGCGCCGAAGGAGGTGGTCTTCACGACCTTGCCGTTGTAGGTCTCGCCGGCTTCCGGCACGTGCGGGTTGGCGATCTGGTCGATGATCTCCTTGGCCTTCTCGGCGGCCTCGCCGCCTTCGGAGGAGATGTACACGGTGCCGTCATCCTCGATGGCGATTTCGGCGCCGGTGTCTTCCTGGATCTGGTTGATCATCTTGCCCTTCGGGCCGATGACCTCGCCGATCTTGTCCACCGGAACGGTGGTGGTGATGATGCGCGGCGCGTACGGGCTCATCTCGGCCGGGCCGTCGATGCACTCGTTGATGACTTCGAGGATGGTGGTGCGGGCTTCCTTGGCCTGCTGCAGGGCGGACGCCAGGATGTCGGCCGGAATGCCGTCGAGCTTGGTGTCGAGCTGCAGGGCGGTGATGAATTCGGAGGTGCCGGCCACCTTGAAGTCCATGTCGCCGAAGGCGTCTTCGGCGCCGAGGATGTCGGTGAGCGTCTTGTAGATGTGCTGGCCGTCGACGTCGCCGGACACGAGGCCCATGGCGATGCCGGCAACCGGAGCCTTCAGCGGCACGCCGGCGGCGAGCAGCGACAGCGTGGATGCGCACACGGAGCCCATGGAGGTGGAACCGTTGGAGCCGATTGCCTCGGAGACCTGACGGATGGCGTACGGGAACTCCTCACGGCTCGGCAGCACCGGCACGAGGGCCTTCTCGGCGAGGGCGCCATGGCCGATCTCGCGGCGCTTCGGGGAGCCGACGCGGCCGGTCTCACCGGTGGAGTACGGCGGCATCTCGTAGTTGTGCATGTAGCGCTTGGACTGCGGGCCGGAAAGCGCGTCGATCTGCTGCTCCATCTTGAGCATGTTCAGCGTGGTGACGCCCAGGATCTGGGTCTCGCCGCGCTGGAACAGGGCGGAGCCGTGCACGCGCGGCACGATGTCCACCTCGGCGGACAGGGTGCGGATGTCGCGCAGGCCACGGCCGTCGATGCGGTAGTCCTCGGTGAGGATGCGGCGGCGCACGATCTGGCGCTGCAGCTCCTTGAACGCGTTGCCGAGTTCCTTCTCCTTCTCGGCATCGTCCATGTCGGTGAACTCGTTCGCGAGCACCTCACGCACGTGCTCCTTGATCTCGTGGATGCGGTCCTGGCGCGGCAGCTTCTCCGCGATGGACAGTGCCTCATTGAGGTCCTCGTGGGCGATCTCGTCGATGCGGGCGTACAGCTCGTCGGTGTACTCGGGGAACAGCTGGAAGTCCTTGGTCTCCTTGGCTGCCTTCTCCTTGAGCTCGTTCTGGGCTTCACAGATCACCTTGATGAACGGCTTGGCGGCTTCGAGACCCTGCGCGACGACTTCCTCGTCCGGCTTGATCTGGCCCTCGTCGTAGATGAGGTGCCAGGCGTTCTTGCCGGCACCGGCTTCGATCATGGCGATGGCGACGTCACCGTTCTCGATGACACGGCCGGCGACCACGATCTCGAACACGGCGCGCTCACGCTCGCTCCAGCGCGGGAAGGCGACCCACTGGCCGTCGATCAGCGCCAGACGCACGCCGGAGACCGGGCCTTCGAACGGCAGGCCGGAGATCATGGTGGAGGCGGAGGCGGCGTTCAGTGCGACGACGTCGTATGCGTCATCCGGGTTGACGGCGAGCACGGTTTCGACGACCTGCACTTCGTTGCGCAGGGTGTGCGGGAACAGCGGGCGCAGCGGACGGTCGATGATACGGCACGCCAGGATCGCCTCGGAGCTCGGGCGGCCTTCACGGCGGAAGAACGAGCCCGGGATCTTGCCCGCGGCGTACATCTTCTCCTCCACGTCGACGGTCAGCGGGAAGAAGTCGTAGTTCTCCTTCGGGCTGGAACCGGCGGTGGTGGTGGACAGAATCATCGAATCATCGTCAAGATAGGCTGCCACCGCGCCATCCGCCTGCTGTGCGAGACGACCCGTCTCGAAGCGCAGGGTTCGTTTTCCGAACGAACCATTGTCAATAACGGCCTCCACGGCCTTGATTTCGGGACCCTCCATAGGGTTCCTCCTTTTTTTGTTCTATTGTCTGCTGATATCTGTAATCCACATCGAGACGCCGAAATCCCGATTTGTTCAAGCTTGTCGGCTTTTCTCATTGACGCGGCCCGTCCCGGACCGCACCCGTTCATTCCAGATTCTTCTTCATCATCGGCCCTCAACCGCCGGGCCACAGTATGTCATCCGCGAATTCGCAACATCCTCATCCACATGCCGATATGCAAAACGCCCGAGCAAGGAATGCCCGGGCGGAAGTTCTCTTATCGACGGAGACCGAGACGCTCAATCAGGGAACGGTAACGGTTGATGTCGACGCGCTTGAGGTAATCAAGCATACGACGACGGTCACCGACCATGAGCAGCAGACCACGACGGGAGTGGTGATCGTGCTTGTGCTCCTTCAGGTGCTCGGTCAGGTCGGCGATACGCTTGCTCAGCAGCGCGACCTGGACCTCGGGGGAACCCGTGTCGCCTTCGTGCGTCGCGTACTTGGTGATGATTTCCTGCTTTTCTTCAGCCGTAAGTGCCACGGCATCCTCCTTATGGTTGCTGCGCGGTGCACCCGGCTTTATGCCGGTGCGCTCTCTATCCGCGGGCGAAACACGCCAGTGGGATAGTATAGGCAAGGGGTCGGACTACTTCCGGCCTTTCGCGGCAGGGTCTCACACCGCCGTCAGCAATCCGCCGAACAGCACAATGAGCAGCGACGCGGTCTCGATGGCGAAGAACAGGATGAACGAAGCCCAGCTGCGCGTCAGCACGTTCAGCGGAGAGTCCTTCTTGATGAGGATCAGCAGGCCGACCCACACGACCGCATACACCGCCACGCCGACCCCGGCCGCGATGATTCCCAGATTCGCCGCATTCGGCAGCTGCGCGGAGTCGCCGTACACCACGTACGTGGAGTACCAGAAATTCAGTTTGAGCAGGCTCAGGCCGGCGATGAACTGTTCGGCGGCCAGCCCGACCACGAACACGATGCGGCACAGCCAGTTGCGCGACTCCACCACGGCGAGACCGAGTCCGGTGAACGTTGTCAGCGTCACGGTCCACGACACGAAGGCCACGCCGCGCGGGGTGAACAGGTTCAGATGGGTGATCAGCCATTGCGTGTGGCCGACCGCCAGGGAGCGTCCGAGCCAGTACGGCGCGATGATGGCGGCCAGCACCGCCACGATGAACACCGCCCATGGCACCGGGTGCGACTGCCGCCGCTCGATATCGGCCAGAGACAGGTCGGTCACCGGGATGGATGGGTCCGGATGCTTGGAAACGTCAACGGTTTCGACGTGGTCACCGACCAGTTCCGTCGCCTCGTTGTTATTGGTTTCGTCCGCCATGTTCGCCTCGCTCGCCATATGTTCTTTACTGACTTCCATGCACGACAATACGGGCTGAAATAGACGGAATCCGGGATTCACCGTACAATATCGCCGTTTCGGCACCGCGAAACGTACCATTTCGTACGGGGAATCTTGGATTCCGGCCATTTCAGCCCGAAATTGCCAGCGTCGTCCGGGCCGATGCCCCGGCTCTCACGAGCGAGGGCGACCGCCCGGACTCATGCCGAATCAGCCGATCCGCTTGCGCAGGCCGGCCATCGTCACGCCCGCCGCGGCCAACATCGTCATTGCGGCGATGAGACCGAAGACGTCGGCGCCCGTGTTGGACAGCTTGCCGTCGGCGCCGGGCTTGTTGACACCCGGCTTCTCACCGGGCTTGTTCTCGCCGGGCTTGTTCTCGCCGGGCTTCTCGCCAGGCCGCTCCGGCTCGGTGCCGTCGCTCTTGACCAGGCCCTTGATGGCCTTGTCGAGTGCAGCGCACAGCGCGGTGTAGGTGGCGGGATCGCCCTCGCCGTTCGGGTCGGCCTTCAGCTGCTTGCTCAGGGCCTCATACGCGACGGTGAACTTGGCATAGCTGTCCTTGGTGTACTCGGAAGCCTTGCCCGCGTAAGGCTCGGCGTCGTTCAGCGCGAGCTGCGCGTAGTCGCGTGCGGACTGGTCGTAGCGCAGCGTGGACTTCGCGGCGGTGTAGGCCGCTTCCAGCGCCTCGCCGTCGGCCTTCGCCAGATCGTCGGCGTTGGCCAGCGCGGCGGCGAAGTCGTCGTACGCGGACTGGTACTTGTTGTAGCTCGCCTCGGTGTAGGTGGCATCGTCGTTGGAGACGTGCTCGGCCTTCAGCTGGTCGGCGGTCTTCGCCGTGTACCGTTCGACACCCTTCATCGCCGATTCGAGCGCGGCGACGGCGGCGTCGACCTTGGCCTGCGTGGCGTCCTGGTCGGCAGCGACGGCCTTGGCGGCGGCAATCGCGTCGGCGAGAGCCTCGCGGCTCGACTTGGTCCAGTCGGCGGAGTCGACCTTCTCGGCTTCGGCGATCTTGGCGTTCAGCGCGTCCTTGGTCACCGTACCGGGTTCGTCGATCTTGGTGGCGGACAGGTCGTACACCTTCCACCACTTGGAGGTCTGGGACAGGTTGGTGATGCGCACGGCTTTGACGGTCGCGGCGGAGTCCAGCGTGAAGATCTGCTTCTGGTCGCCGTTCACGTCGCCGATCTTGGTCCAGTTGCCATCTGCATCCTGGTATTCGATCTTGCCGTTGACGATCGTGTCACCGCCCTTTTCCGCCTGGATGAAGCGGAACTCCTTGGCCTTGCGGGCCTCGGCGTAGGTGACGGTGAGGGCGGCGTTGGCCTTGACACAGTCGCAGCCGGCGGACTGCATCCAGAAGAACGTGCTGTCGTCACCGTCGATGACGGCCTTCGGATCGACGTTCTCATGCCATGCCGCGGCACCCACGCCGTTCGTGCTGACCGTGGCGTCGGAGGGCGTCGGGGTGACGCTGCCACTGGTCTTGGCCTTGACGAAGGAATCGAGCGCCTGCACGGTCGGGCGCACGATGACCAGGCCGCCACGGGCGGGCTTGTTGCGCTGGTAGTAATCGGCGATCGTATGCGTGTCGGACTTGGCGAAAGCGGCCTTCGCGGTTGCGTAGGTCGCCTTCGCGGCCTCGGTGTCACCCGCGAGCGCCTGCTTGGCGGCGGTGATGTAGTCGATGGCGGAGGCGGTCAGGTCGTCCCAGTAGCTGATCCACGGTTCGATCTGGTCGAACATGTTCTTGTCGCCGGGGTTCGCGCGGTAGTTCTTCGCGGCGCGCTGCAGCGTGGTGTAGCCGGTGAGCGCCTGGCTGAAGTCGGCCGCGGTGGCGGTGCCGCCGTCCAGCTTGCCCTTGAGTTCGGTCAGGACGCCCTTGACGTCGAGCTTGCCGGTGTAGTCGACGGACTCATTGTTGATCCACCACTTGTTGACGGCGTCATACTCGGCATCCTTGTGAGCGCCGTCGATGCCGCCGTCGTTGAGGATGCGCATGTTCATGGCGAGGTCACGCAGGCCACGGGAGCCCTTGGACGCGATCGGCGAGTTGTGGTCGATGTAGCTGAAGGAGTCCTCCCAGGACTGTTGTCCGTCCTTTTCGCTCTGCCACAGGTTCCAGCTGTAGTCGGCGGCCATGAAGATGCCCTGCTTGCTCGGCTCGGACTGCTGCATCGGGTTGAGCATGATGCCGTCGTAGGTGCCGTATGTGGCGCCGGGCTTGAGGAAGTTGTTCTGGCCTCCCATGACCAGGTACTGGTAGGCGGTGTTGCGGTTCATGTCGGAGCACGGCCAGTTGATCCACATGAACGGGGCGCGACCGGTGTTCTTGGTGAACGTGTCGGCGAAGTCCTTGCTGGCCACGCCGAAGGTGCGGCCGCCGGTCATGACGATCTGCACGTTGGATGGGATGTCCTTGTACCAGGCGTCACCGGCTCCGGTGTAGCTGTACAGGGCCGGGCAGTAGAGGATCGTGTCCTTGAGGCCCTCGTACTTCGCGGTGCCGTCGTCGTTCTTCTCCTGCTGCAGCTCGTGGATCCAGTCGGTCAGGTCCTTCAGCACGCGCACGTAGGTGTTGTCGTTGCCGTACTGCGCACCCCAGTCGGTGGAGTCGTCGGCGAGCAGTGCGATCTGGCGTACGCCGGCGTCAATGGTCTGCATGTACTTGGCCTTGAGTTCCTTGAGGTCCTCCTGGTAGTGCTCCTCGGTGTCGAAGCGGAAGTGCTTGCCCCTAGCCTCGCCGTCGTTATGGAACGGCGCGAGCGCGTAAACGAAACGCACCTTCGACTTGTTGCCGGCCTCGGCCTGCGGCTTGATCTCGTTCTCGATCTGGTCTTCGGTGTACAGGCCGCGCCAGTTGTTGCGGTGCAGCGGATCGTCCTTGGGGGCGTACACGTAGGTGTTCATCTTGTAGTAGCCGCCCCAGGTCATCAGGTTCACGCGGTCCTTGGTGCTCCACGGGCTGCCGTAATAGCCCTCGATGAAGCCGCGGGACTTGACGTCGGCCCAGTCGCTGAAGGTCAGGTTGCTGACGGCGCGGCCCGGCAGCTGCTGGAAGATCTGGTACAGGGTAGTCAGGCCGTAGAACGCGGAATCGGTGTCGCGGCCGAGCACGAGGATCGTGTCGGGCGTCTTCGCGTTGCCCTGACGGACGGCAAGCACATAGGAGTCGTTCTTGGAGAACGTGCTGTCGTCCACCTTCAGGGTGCCGTCGGCGATCAGCTGCTTGGCGTACTTGTCGACCACGCCGTTGGATCCGTTGATGCCGACCAGCACGTTGAGCTGGTACGCGGTTTCGGGCACGGCGTCGGCCGCGGTGGTCTCGATGCCCTTGAGCTTCAGGGCCTCGTTCAGACGGGCCTTGGTGGCGGAATCGATTCCCGGTTCCACGACGGTGTTCGCCTTGTCGCGCAGAATCAGACTGCCGTCGCCATACTCGGTGTTCTGCGGCTGGGGGTAGATCTTGTACTGGCCCGACTGTTGGGTCGTGCCGGAATCGGCCGCCGTGCCGCTGTCGCTGGCCGCCATGGCCGGAACCGCGAACGCCGCGGTCATGGCGATCGACGCGATGGCCGTCACGATTTTGCCTAGAATCTCATGCGTGGAATTACCATTCGCTCGCATTTGTTTCCTTATCTGTTCTTGTGATACTGTGCACCGCCCGCGCATATGCCTCATCACATGACCAAGCCCACATCCCGGTGGGCCTGTCCTCGTCGCTGCGGTATATCTGGCGTGCGGCGAAACGATTGCGTTCCCGCGGGTTTTCGCCAGATGCCGCGATCCATATTTCAGCTTCTCGTGGCAGTCGTCATCGACGACGCGTTCTCTCAACCGTTCCGATTAGTCATGCTAGTTTTACTATCGAATCACGTCAAACGCGATTGGACGGCCGGACTTGCCGGTGAAGTGGCAGTGGAGCGGATGACGGGAATCGAACCCGCGTAATCAGTTTGGAAGACTGAGGCTCTACCATTGAGCTACATCCGCGAGAATGTCGCTTTTGGCGACTTGAGCTATTATACACATCGCCGACGCTTTGGCAACTCCCGTGTCCATGCGGAACGGGACCGTCAAAACAGGACCGTCGGAACAGGCGTCACACCATGAGACCGATATCGCCGGTGCTCAGCCTCTCCGTCTCCCCTGATGCCGTGCGCACGCTGATCGAAGCGTCATCGTTGAGCGATACCACCTTGCCGGCGATCGTCCGGCCGTCGATGAGCTGCGCGTCGATCTGCCGCCCCATCATCCAGCAGACGTGGTGCATCTCGGAGCGCAACCGGGAACTCTGGATGAGCGGCATCTGCACGAACGCCTCCAGACGGGTGCGCAGTGAAGCGACCAGGCGCGCCGCGATCATGTCAATCAGCTCCGCGGTCGGCGGCAGCGGTGCGACGTGCATCCGCAGCGACGTGGATTCCGGCGTCGGCAAACGATCCGCGGGCACCGACAGGTTGACGCCTACGCTGAAGATCACGGCGACGTCACCGTGCCGGTCGGGCGGCGAGGCGACCTGGGTGAACGTGCTGCCGAGCTTGAGTCCATGGCAGTAAATGTCGTTCGGCCATTTGAGATGGAACCCGCATTCGGGGTCGAACGGGACCGCGCCGCACTCGTCCAGGGTTCCTTCGATGGCGTCCAGAGTGGCCAGTCCGGCAATCATCGACATCCAGCCGTTGACTGCGTCATCGGTCGCCACCGATTCGGGGATGGTCACGATGAACGATATGGCGAACGAGTGCCCGGGAACGCATGCCCACGGCCGGCCGAGCCGTCCTCGGGCGTCGTCCATGGCACCGGCGGCGACCACGGTGATGGCGATGCCGCCGTCATCGTTGCGCGCGAACCTCCCCCGCTCGATGAGTCGGCGTGCCTTCGCATGGGTGGAATCGATGCGTTCATAGGCGGCCACCTCGTCCGCCGCTTTTGCAGTCCGGTCAAGTCGCGGCGCTGCGACTTTGTGTAAGGCAATCATGATGATACTGTACGCCGGAAGATATGGCAGCGTCAAAACGGATGTATCGTCACACAAGCGTCGGCCGCATACGATACGACCCGCTGGTGCGTCTCCCGGGAGTCTTGCCCGAGCCTCGCACCAGCGGGCCGTAAACAGCCGACGAGCCCGATGTCGGATTCTGCCCCGACATGGATGGCGTACACTCGCCAGCCGATGCCTGCGGACGCCCCAACGAATATCCGACTGCATACATACCTATGACGCACGCTTATTTCGAGCGTCGTCTTCAAAGAGTCTGAGAACTGTCCGTATAGCGGCGTCATGACTGCCGAAAACCACCGTCACACGGTCAACATGGCGACGGCCGAGGCGATACCGCCATCATGGCTCAGCGAGACATGCCACCGAAAAACCAAGGAAACCGATGCGCTCGACGCCGCAGCCGGCGCGGAACCCGTGCTCACCGGAGTCACGATCGGCATCCGCATGACCGCAGGCCCCATCCTGACCAACCCGGGCGCGCCCGACATTTCATCGGAGTTTCTGGAGGCTGCGGGGGGCAGCGACGCACGCAGCTTCCGCTCGACGTCCGGCCGCAACGCAACGCACGGTCGGCCGCGCGAATCATCCACGATTTCAATGCCGTTCCACGGGAAATTCTCGATGGTATACGGGTTCGGCATGTCGCCGAGCGCGTCGCACCAGGCTTTCAGCACCGCTTCCTTGCCGGCCCACTTCGCCGCCAAGTGGGTGGACTCGTCATCGTTCTTGCGTCTGGCCCGCTCGCCGGCCTGCCTCACCTCGCGCACAGAGAACAGCCCTCGCATGCGCGAACCCGGTTCCGCAAGCTGTTCGGCGAACGCCGAGACATCGACGACATCGTGCCCGAGACCGAGAACCGACATACCGCGCCACCTTTCCGAGAGACCTGTTCCAGTGTATGACGGGTCCGGGCCGCTTTGCGTCCTTAAGTGCGCGCCGAAACGACAAGTGTGCGCACTTAAGGACGCAAATGGGCTGGTTTGCGTCGCTATGTGCGCGGACACGTCGTTTCGGCGCGCACTTACGAACGCAAAATGGGCCCACACGCGGAAACGTGCGGGCCCATCATTCAGCAGTCAGACGTGACTCGGCAGATCAGGCCTCGAAGAAGCCAGACTGACCGAGGCGGGCGTCAGGATTCAACAGCATGGCCTTTTCGACTTCGTGGCCGTTGTAACGATTGCCGTCGGCGAGCTTAGTGCCGTCCTCGCGGAAGCGACGGTTGTCGATCGGCTCGTAGAGCGCGGCGCGACCCATCATGCCTTCCTCAAGGTGACGCTGGCCGGCAGCCAGACGGGCGTTCGCGCGCTCGCGCCAGGCGTTCAGCGCGTCCTCACCCGCGGTGTGTGCCACGGCCGCCTCGAAGGCGCCCGGGTTCACGATCGCGGCGAAACCACTCACGTGGCCGAAGCCGAGCGAGGTGGCGAGGCCGGCCTTGACGCGGCCGACGTGCAGCGGCTTGGTGAGCCACACCATGTGGTCGTCGCGCTCCAGCTTCGGGTCCACGCAGTCGAGCGAGGCGTTGGCCGGGATCACGCCGGACTTGAACAGCTGCGTCAGGCCGTTGACCTGGAAGATGCAGGCGCCGCCCTTCGCGTGGCCGGTGAGCGTCTTCTGGGAGATCACGAACAGCGGGTTGCCGTTCGTGCGGCCGATGGCGTGCGCCAACGTGTTGTGCAGCTCGGACTCGTTCGGGTCGTTCGCGTTGGTGGACGTGTCGTGCTTGGAGACCACGGCGATGTCGTCCGGGGTGACGCCGAGCGCGGCCAGATCGTGCACGAGCTTCGAGTCGCGGCCGGCCAGGCCCGCCGGCCAGGCGGCGGGGGAATCCGTGAT
>OGOO01001929.1_pt1 | contig 16386 bp, 12 predicted proteins | sample 1552651 | NCBI WGS metagenome assembly OGOO01 (sample SAMEA2580118, study PRJEB22360) | human gut metagenome | biome: human gut; feature: human-associated habitat; material: faeces | place: Denmark | collected 2008/2010 | reverse complement strand
TCGCGCTCCTGCGGCGTCGATGGGGACATCTTGCTTAGCCGCTTCCGGGCTTGGCTCTACGAGGGCGCGTACACTGCCGACGGTCGCGCCTTCGGGGTCGGCAACGCCACCGCTACTGCGCTTCTCCAGGGATTCGGCTGCGACGGCGAGCGTTCTAACGGCAACGGGTCGCTCATGCGCATCGCGCCGCTGGCCCTTACGGACGCGACCGACGATGAGGTCAGGGCGGTGTCGGCCATCACGCACGCCCATCCGATATCCACGGAGTCCTGCGTTTTCTTCGTGCGCGCCCTGAGGGATGTGCTGGAAGGGGAGGGGCTGGAAGAGGCCATCGGGCGCAACATTCCCGGCGACGAGCGCTTCGCTTTCCTGGAGGGCATCCGGGGACTGCCCCGCGACGAGATCCGCTCGACGGGCTACGTCCTGGACACCTTGGGCGCCGCGCTCTGGTGCGCGTGCAACACCGACAGCTACGAGGAATGCGTGACGGAGGCGGTGAACCTGGGCGGCGACTCCGACACCACCGCCTGCGTCGCTGGCGCGCTGGCAGCCGCCCTCTACGGCTACGATTCCATTCCCCGGCAATGGCTGAACCAGCTCCGCGGGAAAGAGGTTATCGAGCGGTGCCTATTCTGATGGCCGGTGAGGCAACGATCATTCGTGGGTCTTGAGCGCTGGAGGCCATCGGTGATAGACACCCGCGAAGCCCTCGATGGACCCTGTTGCCGTGGGCGGGAATGGCATCACCCGTCTGAGGCTCATCGGCTTTCTCAGTGACGAATCGTTGTGCCGCTTGGGTCTCGTGCATTGGGCGCCCGATTCATTGTTTGCGTCCGTGCAACTTAAAAGTGTCGTTAGCTCGTTTGACGCTTTGTAACGACAAAATTTCATGATAAAGTGTCGTTAGAATACTATACAAGACTTTAATAGCTTTAAAGTGTCGTTAGGATGCGCTATGAAAATAGAGAACAACGGGCAGGGCTTTCTCAGGAAAAACCTTACAGGAGAGCTGGAGTACTCTTCATTCGTGCCAACCCCGCTATCGAACGTGGCCGCCCTGGAGCTTAGCTCTGACACTGTAAAGCTGCTCAGCGCCTGCTCGAGGAAGATTGGCGAGCTTGAAGGTATGCTCAGATTTGTTCCGAATGCCTCGATGTATCTGGCGATGTACGTTCGCAAGGAAGCCTTGCTGTCGGCGCAAATTGAGGGAACGCAGTGCACGTTTGACGATATTCTCGACCCGTCCAATGTCGGACTTACTCGCAAAGATGTGTCCGACGTGGTCGCCTACGTTAAGGCGACGGAGTATGCGGTGAAAAGGATGCAGACGCTTCCTCTTTGCGCGCGTCTTCTTAAGGAGACGCATGAAGTGCTGCTTGAGGGGACGCGCGGACAGGAAAAGAATCCCGGACAGATGAGAGTCTCTCAAAACTGGATAGGTCCCGCTGGCTGCACGCTGCGCGATGCATCGTTCGTTCCTCCAAACGTCGACGATATGGCTGATGCTCTTTCAGAAATGGAGGCATTCGTAAACAACGAGCATGGAATTGACCCTATTGTGAAAGCGGCGCTCGTTCATTATCAGTTTGAGACCATCCATCCGTTTCTCGATGGCAACGGAAGAATCGGAAGGCTCCTGATAACGCTCTCGCTAATGAACGATGGCGTCCTGGGCGGTGCGGTTTTCTATCCTTCCTACCAGCTGAAGCTGCGGCGAAGCGAGTACTACGCCATGCTAACCAAGGTGCGCGAGTGCGGCGCCTACACAGAATGGGTCGAATTCTTCTGCGACTGCTTGCTGGCAAGCGCCGAGGATGCGGTTAGGGCGATGGAGTTGCTTGTCAACCTGAGGAACAAAAACGCATCCCTCATCAACGAGGAAATGGGACGGTCGGCCGGCAACGGTCAAAGGCTTTTGGAGCTGATTGAAGGCAATCCGATTGTCGATGTGAACTTCGTGGCAGAGCAACTCGAGATTTCAAGGACAACTGCGGTGAAATTGGTGAAGTCTTTCTGCGACCTGGGCATATTGGCACAGCTTGAGGCTAACAAGCAGCGATATCGGGTCTATCTGTACGAAGATTATCTTGCCATTCTTCGGCGCGGGGGAGATCCGTTGTAGACGCCGTGGAGGGAAGCGCCTTATTCGCGGGGCGTTGCGCCTGTCAAGCGCCTGATGGCCTAAATGCGTCGTTAGCTCAGTTGCCAATCCTCTAACGATACTTTATCTCGGTAGTCTTTCCTTAGATGATGGCCAGGGGCTGCAGCGACTTTAAGCTGTCGTTAGAAAAGCCTGAGTCGATAGTTGCGGCTATCGGCTCAGGCAAGAATTCAAGGCATGCCGGATCGGGTGGAATGCCCCTACTTGTTCTCCTCCACGATGCGCTGGTAGGCCTTCGTGTCGGCGTAGATCTGGTCCTTCAGCGGGTTCAGCTTCAGCTTGCGGATGCGATGGAACTGGTAGACCGCAAGCGCTACGTTCGATGCGAGCGCGAGCAGGCTTACCACGAAGAACGCCGTGGGGTTGTGGGTGGTTGGAATGGGGGCGAGCACGTCGGCGAACTGGGGTACCGTCATCACGAACATAATCCAGAGGGCCAGCGTTTGCGCCCGGTGCTGCAGCCACGCGCCACGTTTGATGAAGAACGTCGGGATGGTGCACGCCAGAAGCAGCGCCAGGCCGCAGTAGGCGGAGTGGTCCGAGATGCAGTTGTAGGTGTAGGCGAAGTTCCAAAGATCGTAGGCGATGATCCAGGCCCAGATCATGTCCGGCCAGATCATGTCCTTCGAGGAGTCCTTCGAGATGAAAATGCCGAACCAGCCGCAGATCGTGATGATGTTCAAGATGCCCGCGATGCCGTTCATGATGTTCCACGGGCCCGAAATGGTCCAGAGGTTCTCGACAACGCCACCCTCCCACAGCGCGAAGCCGAACACCTGGAAATCGCGGATGACCGCCTCGGCGATGTTGATTGCCAGGATGAGCGGCGGGAAGCAGAGCGCCCAGCGCTTCTCGTAGAGGTAGTGGGTCTTGCCGTCCGCGCCGCGCCATTTCACGAAGCGCAGCGCTATGAACCCGAGGCATCCGGCCAGCGCGGAGTAGGTCTTCACCCAGTTGAACCAGGTGCCCGTGCCGTATTCGTTGCCGGGCGCGGCGGTTTCGGGCCATACGAAGAGCGTGAGCGCAATCGGCACGAGGGCGAACAGAACGAGCCCGCACCACAGCTTGACGCGGCCCAGCTCGTTAAAGGCCATCAAAGCGAAGAGAACGAAAAGCCAGATGACCCAATAGATCGGATCGGCTGCCTGGTAGAGGATGCCCATGAGGTCTCCTTTCGTCGTGCCTCCGCGTGCTTTGCGAGCGGGGGTGCGGCTTGCGGTGCGCTCTTATGCGAACCGATTTGCTTGGAGTCTAGCAAATGCCCGAACTGCGATATTTCACAAAATGCTATGATTTGTGAAGGACATTTTGAGGAGGAGAGGCGGGGCGAGCCAAAGGATGGCCACCAAGCGCGATTACGGGAAGATGACTCCGCTGCAGGCAGCTGGTTGCTTGCGGGAAAGGCGTCGCGACCTGATGGAATCGCGGCGTTTGGCCGACACGCCAGGTGCGATTGTGGCCGCGGCGCGCAAGCTCTTCGAGCGGCAGGGAGTGCGGGCGACGTCCGTTGCGTCCATCGCGCGGGAGGCGAATGTTACGCGCGAGCTCGTCTACTACCACTTCGCGAACCGCAACGGCGTGATCGAGGCGGTCATCGACGACTACGTGGAAGATTTGGTCGAAAGCGTGATCGTGTGGAACGAGGCGAGAATCTTCGGCGACACGCCCGGATCGCTGAAGAAGTGCATCCGGACATTTCGGTACTCGCTCTACGACGGGGCGGGAAGGCCGCGTCCGATGATAGCCGTGCTCGAGGAGCTGGGCGTGAGGGATGCCTTCGACGTGCGCGCCACGCGCGAGGCGGCGGACTGCCTGGCGAATCACATCGCGAAGGAATACGCAGCCTATCATCAGGTCGAAATCGAGCTCGTGCATGAAATGTTCTGCGTTGTGATTTTCGGTTTGGTGGGCCTGATGAAGGTGAATCCCCAGATAGAAGACGACGTTCTCATGAAGGTGGTAGAGCAAACCCTCCGCCTCGACATGGTGCCGATCGAGCCGGGGGAGGGATAAGATGAGCGATGTTTGGGGCGAGAGTCTGCCGATTCTGTATGGTAGAAGCACTGCGACCGGCGAGCTCGTTCATGTCGATGATGCTCCTAACGGAAAGGCGTGCGGGTGCGTGTGCCCCGATCCGGGATGCGGGCAGCTACTCATAGCTCGCAACAACGGCAAGAAGAGGATCCACCATTTTGCCCACATCGGTGGTACCTGCGCCTGGTCGGCCGAATATCTGCTGGCCGAATTGGCCCTGGAGGTCATAAGCGAACGCGGGCGCATCTGGTTTCCGGAGTTGTCCCACGAAGCGCCTGGAACGCATCTCCCGGAGCTGATTGCAAAGGGCATGGAGTTGCCGGTGAACTACGCGGAGAAAATCGAGGTAGAGGGCAGAAAAGCTCCAGCTATTGCCGTGGAGATTCGAACCTCTCGTGGATGTGCTCGATACGTGTTTGTCCCCGAACTTGTGCATACTCTCAGCGGCGAGCAAATCGCAAACCTCAGAGAAGAGTGCCGGGGAATCGTCAAAATCGACCTGCGTGGCCTGATGCGTGCGATGAAGACTCTGGAGGGAAAGCACTACGATCGCGAAGAGCTCGCGGTTTGGCTCCAGAGCAGGGAGACCATGAAGGATCTGCTCTTTGGGAAGCGACGGAGGCATTTGAATTGGGCGTGGAGCGCCAAGGCAAAGGAGCTCAGCGACCAAGCTTGGAAGGCCTACATAGAACGCAAAGAAGATGAAAGGCGAAGGGCGAAAGAGGAGAGGGACCGAAAGGCCGCTATCGACCTGGCAAATCGGGAGAGGGAGCGCCTGGCGGCTGCCAAGAAGGCTGAAGAGGAGCGGAATGCTCTAGCTCTGGCGGCAAAAGCAGCGGCAGATAGGGAAGCGGCGCGTCTGGTCTGGGAGGAGGAGCATCCCGTGCAGGGGAGGGCGATACGCGATGAGGCGCGTCGCCAGAAGGCTCTCAGTAGCATGGACCGCGCCCGAGAGATAATGGCCCCTATTGTGGACGATACGCAAAAGCCAGCGAAAGGCTTGGGCGGTAAGCGATGGTACCGATGCGAGAAATGCGGCAAAGTGGGCCCAGCCGAAGAGTTCGCCGTCGGCGATGTGGGCGGCGTCTGGAACCGAGGAGTATGCTGCGAATGCGCTTGATGGACGAGTTGGCTTTCTCATTGTGGAGATAAGAGAGCCTCGTGCGTGACGGCTGCTGCATAGTCATCTGGGGATAAGCTAGATGCTTAGGTGTTTCTATCGGTAGGTGGCAAATCGCATTGCGTTGAGGTGCTGCCACCATGTTTAGATATAGAATGGAAACACGGAAAGCGATGAACTGAGGGGGCTTCCCTATGCAAACACTTTTGTCTCCCCTTGTGGTCATGAAAGAAGGGGGCTGTGCTTATGGTTGAGGCTGAGTGGGATAGCGAGTACTTCTCGTTGGATGCGCGAAGAAATCGAGAACTATTTGCGCGATATGGATACGCCATGCATAACGCTCAATGTCTAGAAAAACAGTTAGCTATTATGCTTGCTCTTGCGGATCCGGAGTTCTTTACTAAATGCTCCCAAGTGCGCGATTCGCTCTTCGATGCAGCTCTCTCCGAAACTTTTGGTGCTATTTGGAAGAAGCTCAGTGCGGTTGTTCCGTTTGGAAAGGACGTAGCCGACCGGATTTATGAAGCAAAAACTGTGCGAAACTACCTTGCGCACAACTATTTTTGGCAGCATGCTGCTGATTTATTGGATCCGCGCAAACAGGAGTCGCTCATTGAGGAGCTAACTGCGATGGCGAATCGATTCAAAAAGTTAGATGACGAGTTGGTGCGCATAACTGATGCGTATGCGTATCGCATGGGAATGACTGAAGAGCAGATCTCTCATGAAGAAGAGCTCTTGAAGAGTCAGGACGGTTAAATGGCCTGAACCGAGTCTCTCTAAGGCAAACGCTGCTGATGCGCCCCGTCCCGCTCTTGGTGTCCATAGTGGCCATGGCTATTGGTTTCGGTTGCAGTTATCTGGCTCTCGCTGCTCTCATTAACAAATCGCCAAATCCGTCCCTTAGATCTTCACTCTGGCGGCTGCCGTTTAAGTGGTGCTGCCAATCATTGCAAGTATGCTAGGTTTCAGCGTCTCTCCGCGTAGGTATGCTTCGTAAATATCTTTTGCGGGCAATATCCACATATCCACATAATTGCTAAACGGTGCTGACTCCCCGATCAATACGCCAGGAAACGACACGTGTGCCATCTTGCGTGGGGCGTCTATATTGCCAGGAACCAAGAAAGCATTCACTACAGAGGCGAACTTATGGTCAAGTATAAAGTCGCGATATGCGCTTTGATACGAGAATTGCTTGAGCACTGGCTCAACGCCTGGTTGCCCTACCATTTTACCAACATCGCTTGGTACATAGTATTTTGCATCGTAGATGCAGAATTTCATCGCATCGCCATCGCCGAAGAACGCGATCGTGTCAGGAATGAGTGTGGCCACATCGCCGCAGAAAGCATATCCATCATCATGTACGCGCTCCCAGATTGGTCGCGGTATGATACCCAGAAGCGACTGCTCGCTTTTTTCGCGCCAGCTATCAGCCAGCGGTAGCGGTAGCTGCCTTAGTCTCTTGGGCAATAGATCGCCGAAAGCGATTTTGCATGCTGCCTCCCATAGATGGCAGAAGGTTGATGTTCCTAGGCTCTGAACCGTTTCATGCTCTATGTTTGTCTTGCGATCAAACAAGTAAAGCATCATTGCGTCCAGGACGTCCTGTTTCCATGTTATGAACTGCGTGCTGCGCTCTCTCTCGATACGCCATCTCAGTGATTCGTCATCGCCCAGATCTTCGACTCTCTCGTCGCTTAACCAGATCTCGGAAAGTCCCAGCATTTCGACTATGCCGCATTCGGCAAGCAGCTGTGAGCATTCGGTCAAAATGGCGCGATGCAAACGTGTAATATAGTCCGAGTTGTCGCGGTGTGTTCTGCGCGTCTTGAGATCGGTATAGATGGGACGTTTGTGGAATATCGTCGGTAGATGTTCGTTTATGGTGCGGTTCCAGTCGATATTTCCCGTTCCATTAACCTCGTAAGTGCGTTCGTAGTTTGAGTACTCGCCATGCTCGTCGAGTAATTCCAGCAGTCGCAGCATTGCAGGAAGTTTGTTGCTACTGCGCAAGTCTCCTACAGCCATTCGTTCCATACGATCAGTTTTCTGCTGGTGTCGCAGCACTTGCAGCACTAGAATCATGTGCCGTTCGATTTCTTTCTCGGTAAGGCTGTCGTTTTGCAGGTACTTTGGATAGCAGACGAAAATCCAATCTTCTACCATGGCGAGACCTACCCAGTTAAATTGGTATAATTCGTCGGCGCTTGTCGCGTTTTCTTCGGGAAAATCAGGGCTGCCGGATGGGTGGCCCGAACGATAGCAAATAATGCCACCGGCCAGTAGGCGCTCGATCGCGCTTCGAGCGCGATCTCTGTTTGCCTCCATAAGTCGAGCAATGTCGGCAACCGAGTAGGGCTTGAGTTCGCGGACGAAAACCCGCTTCATGGTTTAATCCTCAGACTCTTCAATGGATTCACGTGTCGCATCGTAGGCGGCAAGGTCAGCAGCTTCGATTCCTTTGAAAACGGCGACCCCCTCTTTCTCGAACTGTTTGCATAGATCCGAGTAGGTGGCTCCTTCATTGGCAAAAAGCCCACGGCGCTTCATCTTGCCTGCATCTTCGTATAAATACAGCAATACCTTGTCCTTGAAAGTGGCGATAAAGCGCTTATCGTTGAGGGTGTCAGGTGAAATGAAAAATGGGCCCAGGAGCTTGTCCTCATTGATTTTGTTTTCGATCATGAGGTCGTTGATTTTTCGACGCAGCTTGTCCCAAACAATGGTGGCGCCCGCAACGGTGACAATTTTGTCGGCAATGACAGATGATCCGCCATTTATGTCCATGTATCTGAATTCCCAACGACGTTTAAAGGCCGTATCCATTGGAAATACGCCTTGATCGGCGCTGTTCATTGTTGCCCAGATATACATATTGGAAGGTAATCGCAATTCGCTTTCAATGACGTCGAGCATTTCCTGCTGATTACTGAATCCGTTGACTTTTGCGGCGTATTCCTTCTCCTTGAAGGAGAGCTCGCCATCCGTAAGCCAATACCTGGTTATCGCATTCTTCATTTCGAGGGGAACAGTAATACTGTACTCGCTGCGACCATTGGCATCGCGATCAAGTAATTGGAATACATCGCCGAAAGTTGCAGCAGGGTTGGCGCGATTGATCTCTTCGATAATCAGAAGATAGTTCTGGTTTGGGTGGGCTAAGGCGGCCAGATACGTTTCCATGAAAGGGCCTGGCACAAAGCGATAGGTGATGGACTCTTCATTTGTTGTGTCATCTTGAGAAATATGGGGTTTGAAGCTCCCCACGAACTGTGAGTACGTATAGTCAGGATAGAATGTGACACGACGGATGTTCTTTTTGTCAAAGCTTTTTTGAGCGATCTTGTTAAGCAAATACGACTTTCCGGTACCAGGAGCACCAAAAAAGACGTAATTGTAAGGATAGTTGATTTCTTGCGCAATGTGCAGAGACGAACGCTTGTCTGACCCTTCGCGGTAAAACAGGCTCATTAGCAGTGGAAGGGGGTCGGAAATGCCCGAGTATTGCTCCGGGTATTCGTGAGCTAGCTCACTCATCATTTCTCTGATGTTTGAGGTGCAGGCATCGTAGTCGAATCGCGTAATACCTGAATAGATTTCTTTGAAACATTTCAAAGCGGCGGCCGTTTTTGGGGGAAGGGTGGAAGCAGCGTCGGATACAAGCAGAATGTCATTTATCCGTCGCTCATAATTGAGCCGAAAATAGACCGGTATACCTTTTACGATTCCGTCCGATGACACATCTTTTTTCTTTGAGCATCCGCCCTCAAATATATAATCTAGAGGAATAAACCAGGTGGTTCCATCAGGATCCCGATCCAGTTCGAGCCGCATAGACCTCAGCCAATAGTTTTCGGTCGTAAGCGGGGAAACGTTAAGGGAGTTTGCCATGTTGCGTCCACAGGTGTCGGGCATCATGAGGAAGGCTGGAATAAGAAGACTGGGTCGAGTCTTGTTTTCTAGAGAGAGCTTCATGTTCTGGCTTCCCGCACCTCGTGGCGTTATTGGAAAGCGCGTAGTTTCATCGGCATCAAGGTTGATGCACCGTATCTCGTCATTGCGGTCGCGAAAGCGGATTCTGAAAGATGCCGTAGATCCTGCCAGATTTTTTGGTGAGTGTGTAATACCGTTTTTGTCTACGAAGGTACCTCCCAGGAAAGCCTGGCCACCACCTGAATTGGCATTATAGTCATAGTGAAAGTCGGAATCGTATCCATTGTAGGTGTCGTAGCTGTCCACTCTCTCAAAATAGGGCATAGCATGCTCCTTAGCTCTCGAAAGGGTCTTTTGCGTAAGCAATGATTTGTTTTGCGATATGTTTCGCTAAAGACGGGGGTACGGCATTACCTATTGCTAGCTCAACGTTCGTTTTTGCTCCCGGAAGCTGAAAGCTATCCGGGAATGACTGCAGATAGCTTCGCTCTTTAGTGGTTAACGCGCGTACACCATCTTCGACAGCCGCTGCATCCGCGTGATGGGGTTTATAGTTGGCCGGAATTGGTCTGTTGATTCCGCGAATGGTGGCAGAGGGTTCGTCGACAGAAAACACTGCTCGACGAGCATAGCTGCGAGGGTGCATGTAGTAGTACTGCGTGTCCAGCTTGTCTCCAAGGTAGTCTCGGACAGTCATCTGTTTGTCGGAAAGGCCCTCAACAAAAGAGCTGTCGAAAAACCCGTCCTTTGCACCGAGGAGGCCAACGAGGATGAATCGTTTTCGGGCTTGAGGAACACCACATCGGCTTGCGTCAAGGATAGTGCAACTGATGCCGTAACCTGCTTCCCTGAGCATTTTCTTCATTATCGGCAAAGTGCCAAACCGTTCAATGTTGTAAACATTTTCAAAAACTACCCATTGCGGTTTGATACTGGTGACGATTTCGGCAAATCGAATGGTTAGATTGGCCCGCTCCCCTTGTTGGCGCTTCCCTGCAATTGAATAGTCTTGGCAAGGTGGGCCACCGATAATGAGATCAGGCTCAAACAATTCGATGGCTTCGATGCTGTCGCTGTCGCAAAGATCCTTCTCGAAAATAGGGTGGTCGAAATTTGCTCTATAGATCTCGACAGCGGGTGCCCACTTATCAAAGGCGGCAACAACATCGATGCCAGCCTGCTCAAAGCCGAGCGTCATGCCGCCGCACCCGGAAAAAATATCGACGGCCCTCACTGTCGCTCACCGCTATTGCGCTTAATATACTTTGCAAGGGCAGAGGCTACGTATTTTGCAAGGTTCACCGGAACAGCATTGCCAACCATGGTGTTAATGTCGGATTTTCCGCCAAAGAACTCGAACTCTTTGGGAAATGTTTGAATATAACTTCGCTCCTTGGGAGTCAAAGCACGCGCTTCCGAAATTGGTGCGGAGTCGTTTGGGTTGCCCTTATATCCAGGCGGGATTGGGCGGTCAACGGCACGAATCGTCATAGACGGTTCGTCGATGCTGAAGATCCCACGGCGACTATAGTTGGTGGGTACACGAAAGTAGTGATCGATTCCTAGGGAATCGCCTAAATAATCTCGAATGCTCATTGGGGTGTCGGAAAGTCCGGAAGTCAGGATGTCTTCAAGAAAGTTTTCTGGTTCGTCGTAGCCACCGACGATGAACATGCGTTTTCTCGTTTGAGGAACGCCGCAGTAAGCGGCGTCAAGCACCTTGCAAGTAAGTCCATAACCTGCATCGCGGTAAAGGGAGCACACTGTTTTAAAAGCATTGGTGTTCTTGATCGTGGCCACGTTCTCCATGACAAACCAACGGGGCTTAACGCGTGCAACAATCTCTGCAAAAGAAACGGATAAGGCAGCACGACCTCGCGATTCATCTTGGAAGCCCGCAGTAGAAAAATCTTGACAAGGCGGTCCGCCGAAAATTAACGCAGGCTTAAAGTTTAAAACTTCTTTTGCGGAGACGTCGACATCAGATAGATCCTGTTCAAATATAGGATGTTCAAAATTTTTGCGATATACGTCTATGGCTGGCCCCCATTTGTCAAAAGCGGCACGAATGTCGAACCCGGCCCTCTCGAATCCAAGCGACATGCCACCGCACCCAGAAAACAAATCAACAGCAGCAATGCCGTTAGATATGTTTCGTTTTTCGATCAAAACGCGATCCCAGCCTCTCCAAATCAGTCGATCTCGCATCTCAAAGATTGCTTAAGTTCATCATTTTACCATCCGGCACGATGTGCCCCCAAGATGCTTCGCAGAACAGTATCAACTTCCCGTGAAAGGTTCGAGGCGGGCGAGGCCAAAAGCGAATCTTTCCGCATTCGCTTTTGGCGATTGGGGATAAACGCGTCAGTGCCCTTTCTCTCTTGCTAGTTCCTTGGCAAGCTGGAAGACGCTTTCGTCGTAGAAGGGCCAATCGACGAGATTTTCCAATCCGCCCTTCTTTGTTGCGATCATAAGCTCCTCATTAATTTTGAGGGTAATACAGATGAGCAAGCTCAGCAAGCGATAGTAGTCGGTTCTGATTTCCTTTGCGTTGGGGTCAGTGATTGCGGCGTGCGCATGATCGTATCGGTTTCTGAGGGCTAAAGAGTTTGGGAAGGAGGCATCGTTGAACATATAGTCAAGATACGCGGCTTCTGTTGGCGTGAATAAGGTGTCGCAATATGCGAGAATATCGCGATCCACCAGTTCTTGCACAAGCTTTAGTTCGGTATTTTCCAAAGATCGTAAAACCAAGGCGTCGTTATCCCAGACGCATTTAAGACAAACGGCGGCCAAGGATGGTTTGAGCCCCTCTGCTCTCTTGGCGATAAAGCCATTGTCTTCCAGCCGGCTGATGCCAGAGCGGAGTTGTTCAGGGTAATCGTTTTGGGTGACGTTATGCCGCAGCATGACATCGTAAAAGCAGGATTCGCTCTCGTTTGACTCGGCTAGGTACGACAGCATGCATTGGTCTGAAAAGAGGGTAAAGCCCCATTGTTCAAAACCGGATCCAGCAATGGCGTATTTAGGTTTTATTAGTGCCGGTATCGACGAAAAAGTCTTCATGCTCTCGAACGGAAAGTAGTCGTGGTCGATTTCTCCGCGCTTGACGTAAATAGAGTAAGCCTTTACCGCTCGCTCGATCTCAGGACCAATAGCTTTGCATTTGTCTAGCCAGGTTGTTTCTTTTGTGGGCAGTGCAAGAGAAAAGCCTTTGATGTCGAACTCATCTGCAAAATATTCGTTGTAAACCCATTCTAGCGCGGTTTCTAATCGGGCATCATTGCTCTCTAGGAATTCCGAGTAAGCCGCCGTTTCAATTAAAGCGAGACTGTCGCGTATGTGAGACCCCGTAAACGAACGGTATTCTCCAATTGCGTGCAGGCCAAGAAGCCCCATGATGCCGTGCGCCTCGTGCCTGCGTGCTGGCATGGTCATTAAACCGCCAGGGCCTACGTAATCGAATATGTAAATTAGATTGTTCATAATCGTAGCGGGATCCGTGAACTTCTTTAGCCAAGGTCCGCTGAAAGAATGCGTGATCACGAAGTCTTCGTAGGCCACCCCTTTACAGGCGATTTGCGACATGTCGATGTTAACTCCTGCGCCATAGTGCAGCCCAGTCCCGTTTTCAAACATGGTTTGAATGGACTCTTCGTACTTGCGTTTTGCTCCAACGCGAATTTCTGCTGAGGGGATATATCTGTTTACCGTCCCGGATGGCCAGTTGCGTAGCACCCATAGATAGTTTGGATTGGCCTTCTCGTCGTTGATATAGCTCAACATTATTGAGTTGATATCCTCATTATGAAGTTGTGAGGGTGGAAATAATTTCGTGTTGTGGGTTGAGTCGGATGCAAGACGGCTGATTATCGTTTCTGCGGAAAGAATCGGATTTCTTCGCATTGCGTCGGCGATCTCGCTGTCAAATTGATTTACGAACTTCTTTCTTTCCAGAGCGGAAACAATGCATTCGGGATGAGTCTCCAGCAGTTCCGCGAAAGCGGTCGAGCTAATCATTTTGTGCGCACCGCATGCATCCATTAGTTGCCAAAAGGACTCGTGATACTGAAGTTCGACCTGATCGTACATGGACGCAACGTTGTCACGCGAAAGAGCTTTGCTGACATATGCGCATGCATGCGCGAAAAGCTGTCGGGAAGCTTGGCTTGCGTTGACGGAATCCTCTTCCTCGAAAAGCTCCGGGATTCCCTCAACAGTAAGCCTGCATTGATGCGCCTCTATGGCATCGTTGATCGACTCGATCTGTCTTTTCTCGCTGTCTCGTAGAAGTTCTAGGCACCTATCTCGATAGTGACCCGCAGCCAAATCATTGCGCCCAAAATATCGCACTCTGTTTTCGTCGTATTCTCTCATCTTGGCCTCATCTAATTGCGGGTACGTGTTCTTTTTATCAGCATTGCACAAAGATTGAAATACGTTAACCCCATTCAAGGCAACTGGATTTCTAATGCAACGACTGCTCTCTTCTTTCGGAAGTGATCTTTGCGCGGGGTCTGCGGTGCGTATTGTGCCGAGATAGGCCGTGGGTGTGATAGCAGAGCTAAAAGTATCAATCTCAAATCGGACTAGTGGGACTGTTGAGTGCGACTGCTGGCACCTGGTATGGTGGAGGCCATCGAATGGTCGGCGCGAGAAAGAGGTGGTCGCGTGGAATTCACATCGGCTAGTGCCAACAAGTACCTGCGGAGGCTGCAGGACGAGAAGGATCGGCTCCTGCGAACCGAGCAGGAGGTGAGCACCTACGTGCTCGCGGAGGGGGAGGCGGCCGAGCCTCCCGCCTACGACTACGGGGCCGTGCGCGAGAAGGTCGCGCAGATCGACGGGCAGGCGCGAGCCATCCGCCACGCCCTGCACCGGTTCAACATGCAGACGGTTCTGCCCGAGCGGGGCATTACCATCGACGAAGCTCTTATCCTGCTCGCGCAGCTGTCGGGGCGTAAGGATCGCCTGAACGGGCTCGCCTCGCGGCAGCCCAAAGAGCGGCTTGGAGACCGGTACTTCGGCAGCGGCAACGGGCCCATCGAGTACCGGTATGCGAACTATGACGTCGCCCAGGCAGAGGCGGACTACCGCGCCGTCGCCGACGAGATCGCCGCGCTGCAGCTTGAGCTGGACCTGGTCAACCAGACGGAGGTCTTCTCGGTCGAGCTGTAAGGGCTCGCCTGTTTTCCGGATCTGCGGCATTTCCCCGCAAAGGATACTTTGGAACGTTGCGGTTTCGCGTTGGAGTTGTCGGGTAGTTCGTTGTCGGCAGTGCCGTGCGGTTTGAGCGTTGGCATCTTGCTGGAAGATCTGGCTTCCACCCATTCCGCCGCAGATCGAAAGCTTCAGGCGCCTCCCCGCGAGGCCGCCCGCGATGCCGAAGCACGGTCATAGGCATCACTTTCCGCAACGGCTCGTGGCGGCTAGCGAGATCTTGGCTGAGTTCGGCCGCATCGAGTTGTAGGGGCAGCGAGCCGCCCCCTGTTTTAGCGTAAGCGGTACCTTGTCCCGCGCGCTGAGCCTTCGGACGCAATAATGCCCATGCCCAGCAATTCGGCGATGAGCCCCTTGGCCTTGGTCGCCCCGCAGTTCAATGCGGATTCAACATCTCTACGTGTGAAACCTCCCTTTTCTTGGGCGACTTCTACGATTTTTGCGAGATCGTGGGAGAGGGCAAGTTGTGGAGCGGGCACGGATGGCTGGGCAGAGCTGGAAGAAGCCGGCGTGTGGTTTGTCTCGGAGGGAGAGCTATTGCTGGGTGCGTCGGTGTCAAGATAGAACGCAGACAGCTTCCCTGTGTGGACTTTTACCATTACGCGGTCTGGGTTGAAAAGCTCCTCGATTTCGGGCGGGGGAGCGCTTGCCGCTTTCGCAGCGTTGCTCATTACGTCGAATCCGCTTCCCATTCGCTCACAAGCGCTGATAAGCCCGAACATTCGCATCAGAGTCGGATTGCGCGCATCTGAAATTCCGCCCGCTCTCACCACATCGAGCGCTACGCGTGAATTGCCGGGATTGGCTATTTCGATTCGGTCAGAATATCTCAGAGCGACGATGCCTCTTCTTCCATAGTAGTCCGAATGAACGAGTGCGTTCGCGAGTGCCTCTCTTATTGCGGCGTGCATCTCGGTGTCTTCGATGCGCTGGAGATTGTTGTCGAGCGCAAACGGCTTCTTAAGGCCGCTTGTCAGTCGCGGTAGCGCTTCCGTCCAAAAATCGAAAAGGTTTCCCGTCCATGTTCCGTCTTGCGATGTGATACGGTCTGCCCATCGGCGTTCTTGATCTGCTTCGCGATAGTCTAGGAAGTAGTTCGCATATTCCTTTGCGATTTCGTACTCGAAACCGAACATGAGAAGACCGGCACGTGTTGGATGAAATTCTCCCTCTCCATTTGTTCGTCCAATGGCATTCAGCTTCACGAGGAACCCCTCATCATCGAGCTTGAGCCACGGATGATTCGGTCGGGCAGCTGACACCACGGCTCGATATCGGCTTACCGTGTCCCATGAAAGAGCATCTAACGGGAACTCTTCAAGCACGGTGTCGTCGAGCGGCTCGTTGCTCGCATCGCGAATCATGGCAACGATTTCTTCGGATGAGCAGCGATAATCTCCCTCGCCATCTCGACGGTAGGTTCCCTTTTCCCGATTGCCGCAGATGTAGATAGGTCTCAAATGACGGTTGGCGCGAGGAACTTGAATGCGGATAATGTCGCAGTCGTTAATTGTCTCAATGGTGATCGAATCATCTGTGAGAATGTTGGCGCTGACTTTCGAGGGATTGTGCACTCCGTCCCAGAATTTCTTAACGAGCTGTTCAGGGTTCGGGACTCCGACGTACTCTACCTCTCCTTTTGGGCCTTCTTCTGCGCCGAGGATGATCAGCCCGCCGTTGGTGTTCGCGAAAGCGGAATAGGTTTCCCAGATGCTCTCGGGCACACCGCCTTTGGCGCGTTTTGCTTCCAGCTGACCATTCTCGCGCAATGTCATCACGGTGCCATCTTTCATGTTGCCCCATCTCGTAGTTAAAGTTTCGATGGCATTATCGGTCGTTATCGGTCGTTATCGGTCGTTATCGGTCGTTATCGGTCGTTATCGGTCGTTATCGGTCGTTATCGGTCGTTATC
>OGOO01001928.1_pt1 | contig 16389 bp, 17 predicted proteins | sample 1552651 | NCBI WGS metagenome assembly OGOO01 (sample SAMEA2580118, study PRJEB22360) | human gut metagenome | biome: human gut; feature: human-associated habitat; material: faeces | place: Denmark | collected 2008/2010 | reverse complement strand
CGTTCTCTTGGGGGTCAAAGGGGGCCATTCTCTCACGTGAGAGAATGGCCCCCTTATCCGCATCCCCACACGGTGTGGGGCAATCACAACTTAGTAATATGTACCCCCGCCGTTTTTAGCATCAACTTTTTGGTGCCAACGGTATCAAACGCCACCTCAAGCAGCGCATCGCCGCCCATAGGGGTGACGGAGATGACCAGTCCGTCACCGAACGTCTTGTGGTGGATCTGGTCGCCGGAGGAAAGCTGAAGCAGCGGCGCGGAGGCGGCGGGCTTCTGCGCCGCGAGTTTTTGCGACGCCTGCGATTTTGGTCTGCGCTGCATGACGCTGTCGTAGCGCGCCGCGCCCTGACCGTAGCTACCGTAGCCGCGCGTAGAATACGAGCTTCCCTCGTCAAAGCTCGTGTCGCCAAAGCCGGACGCGCCCTGCGCCTGACGGCCGACCCAGTCGGCATTCTCCGACGGGACCTCCTCCAAAAAACGCGAGGGTTCACTGACGCTCGTGCGGCCAAACAGCATGCGCTGGCGCGTGCAGGTCATCGTCAGGCGCTCCTTTGCACGCGTCATCGCGACATAGCACAGTCTGCGCTCCTCTTCGACCTCTTCATCGTTGTAGCGCACGCGCTCGCCGGGGAAGATGCCCTCCTCCACGCCGACGACATACACACACGGGAACTCAAGACCCTTTGCGCTGTGCATCGTCATCATCGTCACGCAGTTGTCGCTCGTCGCGCTGTCGAGGTCGGTGTAGAGTGCGATCTCGTTCAAAAAGCCCGAGAGCGTTGCATCCTCCGGATCGTTTTCGAGGAACGAAACGATGTTCGACTTGAGCTCCTGCACGTTTTCAAGCCGCCCACGGCTCTCCATATCGCCCTTTTCCTGCAGCGTGCGTACATAGCTCGTCTGCTCGCAGACCGCGTCATAGAACTCCGCGAGCTCCATCGTGTCCGCCATCTCGCGCAGCGCGGCGATGAGCTGGGCGAAGCGCTCGAGCTTGCCCGCCGCGCTCTTGAGCACGGCGTACTCCCCTGCGTGCTGCAAAACGGCCATCATCGGCACGCCCTGCTCGCTCGCGAGATCCTGCACGCGCTCGATCGTCGTATTGCCAATGCCGCGCGGCGGATTGTTGATAATGCGGCGAAGCCTCAAGTCATCGCTCGGGTTGTTGATGACCGCGAGGTACGCGAGCATGTCCTTGACCTCCGCGCGCTCGAAGAACTTCGTCCCGCCGACGACCTGATACGGCACGCCGTTGCGCTTGAACGCGTATTCGAGCGCGTTCGACTGCGCGTTCATGCGGTACAAAATGGCATTTTCCTTCCAGTTCCGCCCGCGGTTGTAGTCCATCATAATGCTGCTGACGACAAAGTTCGCCTCGTCCTGCTCGTTGAAGACGGTCTTGATGAGCACCCTATCGCCCGCACCCGCATCGGTCCAGAGGGTCTTGCCCTTGCGGCCCGTGTTATTCTTAATGACCGCATTCGCCGCGTCGAGGATGTTCTGCGTCGAGCGGTAGTTCTGCTCCAAGCGGATCGTGCGGCAGCCCTTGTACTCCTTTTCAAAATTCAGGATGTTTGTGATATCCGCACCGCGGAACTTGTAGATGCTCTGGTCATCGTCGCCGACGACGCAGATGTTTCCCTTCTCCCCCACGAGCTGCTTCATCAAAAGGTATTGCAGCCGGTTCGTGTCCTGATACTCGTCGATGAGCACATAGCGGAACTTGCGGCGGTAGTAGTCGCGCACCTCGCCCTCCTGCTGCAGCAGAGTGACCGCGTGGAGGATGATGTCGTCAAAGTCGAGCGCGTTCGCCTCGGCCAGACGGTGCACGTAGCGCGTATAGATCTTGGCGATTGCCTCTTTGCGCCAGTCGCCGCTGTCCTTCCAGCGGCGGGAGTAGTCCTGATGCGACTCCATCGCGTCCTTTGCGTTCGAGATGGCCGAAAGCACCTCGCGCGGCGTGAGCTTCTTCTCGTCGATGTTCAGCTCTTTCAAAATGTCCTTGATGACGCGCTTGGAGTCATCCGTGTCGTAGATCGTAAAGTCGCGCGAAAAGCCGAGGCGGTCGATATCGCGGCGCAGGATGCGCACGCAGGCGGAGTGGAACGTCATCGCCCACACGCTCTCCGCACCCTGAATGCCAAAAGCGGACAGGCGTTCGCGCAGCTCGTTTGCCGCCTTGTTCGTGAATGTCACCGCCAGCACCGACCACGGCGCGGCGGGCTCAAGCGCGCAGAGGTGTACCATGCGGCTGCGCTCGTCGCTCGTCGGATGCTCGGGATAGCTCTCCAAAAATGCAAGGTCGTCCTCCGTCGCCCACGCCGGCACATCCGCGCTGTCGCTCCCCCGCCCGTAGGTCAAAAGATTTGCGACACGGTTAATGAGAACCGTCGTCTTACCGCTGCCCGCGCCCGCGAGCAGCAGCAGCGCGCCCTCGGTCGTCAGCACGCCGCGGCGCTGTTCAGGGTTGAGTTTTGCAAAATCCCGCGCAATGGCCGCTTTTCTCGCAGCGGCATAGCGGGCGTTAAAATCGCTCATATTGTTTTCACCTTTCCTGATCTTTCCACATCTTACCCTTTTTTCGTGCTCCGGTCAACTCCGTTCGACAAAAATCGACTTTTTGTTCGATTTTTTTGTTGACAAGAACGTTTGTTCGATTTATAATCATACTCGAACAAAGATTCTATTTGTCAGGAGGAACTTTCCATGGCTGCTTCCACATTTATTTTCGTTTTCATCGGCGTCAGCGTCGTCACCACCAAGGTGATGAACACGCTGCTCCTGCTCGACCAGCCCAAGCGCCGCAGAGCGAGATCCGCCCGCTGAGAACATGAACCTTCTCGACAAGCTCACGATCCTTTCCGACGCGGCAAAGTACGACGCCGCCTGCACCTCGAGCGGGGCCAGGCGCGGCTATCAGGAGGGCAAGATCGGCTGCACGTCCACGTCCGTCGCGGGCTGCTGCCACACGTTTTCGTCCGACGGCCGCTGCGTGACGCTCTTGAAGGTGCTGCTCTCGAACGACTGCTGCTACAACTGCAAATACTGCGTCAACCGCTGCACGAACGACACGTCGCGCGCGACCTTTACGCCCGAAGAGCTTGCCGAGCTGACGATCGAATTCTACCGCCGCAATTATATCGAAGGGCTGTTCCTCTCCTCCGGCGTGCTACGCTCGCCGGACTATACGACGGAGTTGATGATCCGCGCGCTGTCGATTTTGCGCAGCGAGTACCGCTTCAACGGCTACATCCACGCCAAGGCTATCCCCGGCACGTCGCCGGAGCTTGTCGAACAGCTCGGCTTTCTTTCAGACCGCCTGAGCGTGAACATCGAGCTGCCGAGCGAAGCGGGACTCAAGCTGCTCGCCCCCAATAAAACAAAGCAGGCCATCCTGCGCCCGATGACGCAGATCCGCGACCGCGCAAAGCAGAGCAAGCAGGAGCTTGTCAAATACAAGCACGCACCGCGTTTCGCCCCCGCGGGGCAGAGCACACAGCTCATCGTCGGCGCGACAAAGGAAAGCGACCTGCACATTCTGAATCTCACGCAGGCGCTTTACGATTCCTATCGGTTAAAGCGCGTGTTCTACTCAGCCTATGTGCCGGTAGTCGAGAACACGCTTTTGCCCGCGCTCGACACCAAGCCGCCGCTGCTGCGTGAGCACCGGCTCTATCAGGCCGACTGGCTGCTGCGGTTTTACGGCTTTCGCGCAAACGAGCTGCTCGACGACAGCGCGCCGGACTTTGATCCTGCCCTTGACCCCAAGTGCTGCTGGGCGCTGCGCCATCCCGAGTTCTTCCCCGTCGAGGTGAACCGCGCGGACTACGAAGCGCTGCTGCGCGTGCCGGGCATCGGCGTTGTGAGCGCCAAGCGCATTTTAGTCGCGCGCCGTTCGGGCGCGCTGCGCGCGGAGGACCTCAAAAAGCTCGGCGTCGTGATGAAGCGTGCGCAATACTTTCTCACCTGCGGCGGGCGCTATGCCTCGCCGCTCAAGCTGTCGCAGGAGGGCATTTTGCAAAACCTGATGGCCGTGGAGCGCCGCGCGCTCCCACAGGCCGAGGCACAGCAGCTATCCCTTTTCGATCAGGTCGGCTAAGGAGGCCGCTATGGCATGGCGCGAGATCATCTATCAATACGACGGCAGCTTTGAAGGGCTCCTCTGCTGCGTGTTTGAAAGCTACACAAAAAAAGAACGCCCCACCGCGATTTTGCGCGATGGGGACGACGAGCCCTCCCTTTTTGAAATTCGCGCGGTCACGACGGACCGCGCCCACGCGCAGCGCATCTACCGCAGCCTCTACAAGCGAAGTCCGGAAGTCGGCCCCTTCCTGCGCCGCGCGTTTCTCACCTGCCTTCCCGACAAGGAGATGGCCATTTACCGCTTCATCGTCAAATTTTACCGCGAGGGCGCGCCGCTGCTCTCGCGCCTGAGCGACGACACCTATCTGCCGCTGCTCAAGGCCGTGCGGCAGCTTTCGGGCGAGGTCGAGCAATTCCGCGGCTTCACCCGCTTTTCCGACTTTGACGGCGTACTCGGCGCGGAGATCGAACCGAAAAACCGTGTGCTCCCTGTCCTGCGCCGCCACTTCTGCGAGCGCTATCACAACGAGACGTTTTTCCTCTACGACCGCACGCACCGCGAGGCGCTGCTCTATAGCGGCGGCGTGTCGCGCATCGTGCCACTCAATCACTTTGAAATGGCGCAGCCGGACGAAGTCGAGGCGGGCTATCGCCGCCTCTGGCGCCGCTTTTACGACACCGTCGCCATCGAGGCGCGCAAAAATGAAAAGCTTCGCATGACGCACATGCCCAAGCGCTACTGGGGCACGATGACGGAATTTCAAGACGAAAGCTACTTCAAAGCCCGTCCGAAAGAGACGCCCTCAGCTTCTCCAGCGCCCGGCGCTCCAGCCGCGATACCTGCACCTGCGACACGCCCAGAAGGCGCGCCGCCTGCTCCTGCGTCAGCCCCTTAAAAAAGCGCAGCAGGATCGTCATTTTTTCGCGCTCGGGGAGCTCGTCGATGGCCTCGCGCAGTGCGATGCGCTCAATGAGCCCGTCCTCGGGCGACTCACCGCCCAGCATCCCTTCAAGCGTCAGGCCGTCGCCCGTTTCGCGCTGCAAGCTGTCCGGCGCAGCGACCGCCAGCTCACACTGCGCGATCTCCTCGGCATTGAATCCCGTCTCCTCCGAAAGCTCGGAGAGCGCCGGTTCGCGCCCGAGTGTATTTTTGAGCTTTTCGCGCGCGGCGAAGATCGTCGCCGCCTGCTCACGCATGCTGCGGCTCACCTTGATTGCGCCGTCATCGCGCAGAAAGCGTCGAATTTCGCCCGCGATCTTCGGCACAGCGTAGGTTGAAAACTGCGTGCCGAATGCAAAGTCAAATCCCTTTACTGCTTTGATGAATCCAAGGCATCCGAGCTGATAGAGGTCGTCCGGCTCCACGCCGCGGCCGTAATAGCGCCGCACGATGCTCCAGATGAGGCCGCTGTTCTCGCGCAGCATTTGCTCGCAGGCCTGCTCGTCGCCCTGCGCCGCAGCCTCGAGCAATTCCGGCGCGGCGTTCATCGGCGCGCCGTGCGCAGCGCGATCCTGCGCTTCATCGTCACGACCGTACCTTTGCCGTTTTTCGACCGCACAGCGAGCGAATCCATAAAGCTCTCCATGATCGTAAAGCCCATACCGCTGCGCTCTTCACCGCCGGTCGTGTAGAGCGGCTCTCGCGCTTTTTCGACGTCCGCGATGCCGCAGCCCCAGTCGCGCACGGTGATCTCAAGGAGATTTCCGTCGAAGATGCATGCGCGCAGCGCGATCTTGCCGATCTCCTGCGGATAGGCATGGACGATGGCGTTCGTCACCGCCTCGCTCACGGCGGTCTTGATGTCACCGAGCTCGTCGAGCGTTGGGTCGAGCTGCGCGGCAAACGCCGCGACTGCGGCGCGCGCCAGCCCCTCGTTGACGCTGCGGCTCGGAAATTCAATGGCTATGTAGTTATTCGGTTTTACTTTCATCGCTCTTTTCCCCCTCCTCAAGCGGTACGATGCGGAAAATTCCCGCGGCGGTGAACACTTTTTTCGCCTGCGGCGGAACGCTTTTGATCGCAGCGCTGCCGCCCATGGCGCGCATACGCTTGAGCGCGCGCATCACGACGGCGATACCTGACGAGTCCATAAAGCTCACGCCCGAAAAATCCAGCGTCAGCTTGCTCGGCAGCGCCGCGTCCAGCTCCCATTCAAGCTTCCGCATCGCCTCCTTCGCCGCGTGATGGTCGAGCTCCCCGCGCAGCGTGAGCGTCAGTTCACGCCCTTCGCCCGATGAAATGACCTCCATTGCTCTCCCTCCGTTTCTTTCAAGCGTTTTCCCTTTCGTTTCTCAAAGTATAGCCTGTCCTCCTGCCGTTTTTTTGTCGAAGACCGCCGGTCTTTTGATTTTTCTTTGCCGCGCCGCCTTGACATCTGCGCTTCCGCCCTGTAAAATGAGGAAAACGATCAAAGGAGGCCCTCCCATGCGAAGAAGCGACCGCGAGATCACCGATCTGGGCGAAATTCTCTCCATTATCAACGATTGTAAAGTGATCCATCTTGCCATGGTAGACGATGGAGAGCCGTATCTTCTGCCGCTGAATTTCGGCTATGCCTGTGAAGGCGGTGCGTTCTCGTTCTTCTGCCACAGCGCCCGCGAGGGCCGCAAGCTCGACATTCTGCGCAAAAATCCGACCGTCGCCTTTGAAATGGACTGTCGCGGTGCGCTCGACGAGCACGATGTCGCCTGCCAGTGCGGATACTACTTCGCCTCCGTCACCGGCGTCGGCCATGTCGAATTTTTGGACGGTGAAGAAAAGCTCGCCGCGCTGACCTCCCTCATGCGCCACATGGCGGGCCGCGAGGACAAATTCACCGAGCAGCAGGCCCGCGCGGTCGAAGTCTTTGCTGTCCGCGCCGACAAGCTCAGCGCCAAGGCGAAGGTGCCGCACAGTACGCAGTAGTCATGGATAGCAAGCAAGTTTTCAAACCCCAAAGGACGTGTTGTACATGAAACGCTCTGAGCCCGTCGAACTGATGAATATGTGCGTGCTCCGCCGCGGCAGCAAGGTTTTGGTGCAGGACCGCACAGATCCCAACTGGCCAGGCGTTGCTTTTCCGGGCGGTCATGTTGAAAAGGGTGAATCCTTTACAGACGCCGTCATTCGTGAGGTTCAGGAGGAGACCGGTCTGACGATCTCCTCTCCGCGCCTGTGCGGCATCAAGGACTGGTGCGAAGACGGCGTGCGCCATGTCGTGCTGCTCTATCGCGCGGAGCAGTTCACCGGAACGCTGCGCTCTTCCGACGAGGGCGAGGTCTGGTGGGCGGAGCTCGCCGGTCTCCCCTCGCTCGATCTTGCATCTTCCGACATGCTCGACCTTCTCCGCGTGTTTGAAGAAGATGATCTCAGCGAGCTGTTCTACCGCCAGGACGGTGAAGATTGGACTTACGAATTGAAATAATCTCAAAAAATGAAAAGCACCGCTGTGCAGATACCCTCTGCACAGCGGTGCTTTCTTTTCAGTTTTACAGCGCGCGTTCCATCGGCAGATACGCCGAATCGCCGTTCGGGAATTCCTCACCCGTCAGCGCAAAGCCGTTCTTTTTCCAGAAAGCCTTGCTCTGCGGATTGCCCCGGTCGACCGCAAGGCGCACCTTGCGGAACCTCTCTCTCCGCAGTTCGTCCATCAGCTCGCCGATGAATGTCGAACCGAGGCCGTAGCCCTGCCGCTCCTTTTTCGTCATAAAGAAGCCGATGTAGGCGGTGTCATTTTTCGGATAACGCTCGATCAGGTCCAGCACAGCGACGAGCGTCTCCCCGTCGAAAAAGCCGAGGTAGTGCTTATCCGCCGCGTTCTTTCCCGGCGGCAGCGCTGAAAGATCCTCTAAAACGCTCTCCCTCGTCGCAAGCGGCGGATGGTAGCGGTAGAACTGCTCGTTCTCCGCACAGAGCGCTAAAATCTTGTCTACATCCCCCGCCGTCAGCGGCCGGACGACGTATTTTTGTGAAAAATCCAGCTTCATTTCTCCGCCTTGCTGGCCGCGAGCACTTCCCAGTAGTCCTTGTAGTTTGCCTGCAAAAGCTCGGGCGTGTTCAGGCCGTAGGGGCACTTCGACATGCAGTGGCCGCAGTGGCGGCAGTTTTCGATCTGGTGCATCTTCTGCTGCCATTCCTCGGTGAGCCACGCCGCTGCAGGGGCGCGGCGCAGCATGAGCGACATGCGCGCACACTGGTTGATCTCGATGCCCGCGGGGCACGGCATGCAGTAGCCGCAGCCGCGGCAGAATTCGCCGCATAGCTCCTTGCGGTCACGCTCGATAGTCGCTTTGCGCTCATCCGTCAGCTCAACGCCCTCGCGGATACACTGCAAAAACTGATCAAGCTCGCTCTCGCGCTGCACGCCCCAGATGGGCACGACGCCATCCTGCTGCGCCATCCACGCCGCCGCCGTGAAGCCGTCGCGGATCAGGCCGCCCGCCATGCCCTTCATGGCGATAAAGCCCATGTTTGTTTCGCGGCACTTTCTGACGAGCTCCATCTCCTGCTCGCCCGCGAGGTAGCTGAACGGAAACTGCAAGGTCTCGTAGAGGCCCGAGTCGATGGCCTCGTGCGCCACGGCGAGGCGGTGGTTCGTGATCGAAATGTGGCGAATTTTGCCCTGCTTTTTCGCCTCGAGCGCCGCGTCGTACAGGCCGTCCTCCCCGTCCGGCTTCGGACAGAAGGCAGGGTTGTGGAACTGATAGATGTCGATGTAGTCGGTCTTCAGCGTGCGAAGGCTGGTCTCCAGGTCCTTCCAGAATCCCTCCGCCGTCTGCGCGCCGGTCTTTGTCGCGAGGACGATGCGCTCCCGCATCGACGAGAACGCCGCGCCGACCTTCTGCTCACTGTCAGAATAGGCGCGCGCCGTATCAAAAAAGTTGATGCCACCGTCATACGCCTTGTGCAGCAGCTTCACCGCGTCCTGCTCGCTGATGCGCTGGATGGGCAGGCAGCCAAATCCGTTTTTCTCGATGACAAGATTCGTCTTGCCAAGCGTGATCTTGTTCATGGAAATTCTCCCTCCTATCTTGGATACCACAAGCATAGCAAAATCGCTCTTTTTTTGCAATATCCTGTTTCCCACTTGACAACGCGCCGCACTCCCGCTATTATGTAGTCAATCTACTATGTAGACAATCTACTTATCAGGAGGCGTATGTATGACGGTCGACAAAAGTCTGCTCGCGGGCAGTACGACGATGCTCGTGCTCAAGCTGCTCGACGGGCAGGACATGTATGGATATCAAATGATCGAAGAGCTTGCCCGCCGCTCCGATCACGCCTTCGCGCTCAAGACCGGCACGCTCTATCCCCTGCTGCATTCGCTCGAAGAAAAGGAGCTGATCATTTCCTACGAAAAGGACGAGTATGCAGCGCGTCCGCGCCGCTACTACCATTTAGCGCGCAAGGGCCGCGCGCTGCTGCGCGAAAAGGAAGAGGAATGGACGGAATTTACCGCCGCGGTCGACCGCGTGCTGAGAGGAGGCGGCTGTCTTGGTTCTGCCTGAGACTTTCACACACTTTGCCCGCACCGCGGCTGAGCAACTGCGATGGAAAGCGGCGCGTCCTCTCGTTGAAGACGAACTTCTGACCCACCTCTGTGACCAGCGTGACGCACTGATGGCAGGCGGCATGGACGAGGCCGCAGCCGCCGCGGAATCGCTGCGTTTGACAGGCGATCCCTATGAGATCGGCACGGCACTCGACCGTGTTCACCGTCCGAAAACACCAACGCTTCTTTTTGCGCTCGCGGCACTCATCGCGCTTGCAGGGTTTGCGTTCACCGCGCTTGTAAGCTTTCGTGACTACGAATTGTCCTATTTTGCTGTGCATCAGAGCGTGGCGCTGCTGCTCGGCACGGCGGCGATGCTCGCGGCCTATTTTCTTGATTTTTCGCTGCTTGGGCGCTTCGCCCTGCCGCTCGCGCTCGTGTTCCACGCTGCGCTCATCCCGCTCAGTCTGCTGCCCGTCGGCGGGTTCTGGCTCTTCCGCTACACCTATGTTTCGACACATATCCTCCTGCGCGGTCTGCCGCCGTTGCTCCCGCTGATGTTCGCTGTGCTGCTCTACGCGCTGCGCGGGCGGCGCGGCTGGGGCGTCTTCGCCGCCTTCGTCTGCCTCGCGGTGCAGTGCATGTTCTGCCTGCGCGTCCCGTGCCTGCTCGATCTGGGCTTTCTGTTTCTCTGTGACAGCGCGCTGCTGATCTTCTGCGCCCGCAATGGCTGGTTCGGCCTTGGCAAAAAGTTGGAGACGCTGCTCACCACCCTGACGCTCGCCGCCGACATCGTGTGGGTCCTTGTTCTCGGTGCAAACTGGTTCGCGCGTCAGCTCGCCATTGCGCTTGATCCTCACTCCTACATTGACGGACACGGCTATCAAACCGTTGTACTGCGTGAACTGCTGCAAAATGCCAAATTTATCGGTCCGGGCGGCGTGGGACCGTACAGCGCACAGCACCTTGCCCGCTGGGAGGGCTTCGGCATGGTCGACTTACAGGCGCACGCGCTAACACTGCTCGTCCACCGCTGCGGCTGGCTGGCACTCATCGCACTCGTCACGCTGCTGACGGCGCTGCTTGTTCTCGCCTTCCGCCGCTGCCGCAGGCAGGAGAGTATGCTCGCCCGCCTCGTTTCTTATTCCGTGCTGCTGTCGTTCACCACGCAGGCGCTCGCCTACCTTCTCTCTGACCTCACGCTGCTGCCGTTTTCCGCCGCAGCCTTCCCGCTATTCACCTTTGGTCTCAGAACGCTGCTGGTCAACATGACGCAGCTCGGGTTTCTGCTCTCCACGCTGCGCGTCGGCAGCGTCGTGCGCGATCGGGATTTTTTCACTGCGCAAGCGCGGCCCAAGCGGCGCTTACGCGTGAGCTTTACATGGGAAAGCGCCTAAAGTCCGCGCCGTGCGCGGAGAAATAGCAGCGCCGCCGGCGCTGCACCACATTCCCTGCGTACCCGCAGGGGAGCGAATAAGGGGGATATTCTCTTTCCTCGGAAAGAGAATATCCCCCTTTGACCCCCAAGAGAAAGGGTCTGATTGGCAGTCTCGGGCTTGAAGAGCTGCTCAGCCTGCGGAATCGGGTACGGTGTACATGGCTTCGCCATGAATCTTCTGCGAGTCATTCCTGTTCGCAACCGCGCCTTACTATCGTGAGGCGCGAGTGACGGTAGTTGGGCGGCAGACTGCGTGCGAGGTGGTACTGCTGCGCTCGCCGTGAGTATTAAGAAAACATCCTGCCGTGTGCTTGACAGGGCGGAATGTTTTGATATAATGAACATATAGAAAGAGGGCGCTGCGACAAGCGGTTAGCCTCTAATCAAGTAAATGTACTTAGCAAAAACTAAGAAACCGTCACTTGGCAGAGTGGCGGTTTCTGCTTTTCACAATAATAGTGACTGTAACGTCTCCAATATGGAATGTGATCCGCATCGTCTCACCCCCTTTCGGAGATGTGACCAACCGCCTGCCGTTCGTGCAGCGCCTTGTATTTACCGTACCACAGTTTTCAACAAATTGCAACATCTGTTTCATCTGGCCGCGGCGAGCACAGCAATGCCGCGTCCGCACGCAGTCCGCCGCCGTGCTATCGTCACACGCGCCTCACGATAGTAAGGCGCGGTTGCGAGTGGTGACGAAACGTAGGGATTCGTGGCGAAGCCACGTACACCGCACCTGATTGCGCAGCGCGTGCAGCTCTTCGAGCCACAGACTGCCAATGTAAGCGGGGTCGAGGGGCAAGACCCCTCGTCCTTTCTCTCGGGGGTCTAAGGGGGATGCTCTCTTTTGAGAAAGAGAGTATCCCCTTTTTATGCACTCCCGCGCGGCGTGGGAATTCCTCGCCGCTCTGCGAGCGGCATTATTCTTTATTCGGTTCGGGATCGCCCGCCAGCGAATCGAGATACAGATACAGCCCCATCAGCTCACGGAAGCCCGCGAGGACTTCGTCCTTGAGCTCCGGCGTGAACAGCACGCCTTCGGGATTGTCGTCATAGCCGACGGCGATATTTTTCGCGTTGTACCACGGGTTCAGGAGCTTGCCGACGTCGCCCTTCGGGCGCTTGAACTGCTCGCCGGAGAGCGTGAAGCGGGATTTATTCAGCTTGCGCACGAGCTTTTCAAGCCTTTTGGGGTCGGTCTCGATGCGGCGGCGGAGCTTGGCCATCGTGGCGGGGGAGGCGCCCCAGTAGCCGCAACCGTAGCTGAAGTAATTCGGTGCGATCTCGAAATACAGCGCGGGGACGCCCTCGAAGCGCTCGTGCGGGCGCTCGATCGTGAACCACAGGTGGTCCTTATATGGGCCGCGGCCAAAGAGACGGCGAGCGTCGCGGTAGATGCGGCAGACGTGTAATTTCAGCGACTGCTTGGGATATGCCGCGGCGATCGCGTCAAAAATTTCGCTGCCGAGCTCGCGCATCGGCCGGTCAACGAGCGCGAGAAACTGCTCTTTTCGCGGCAGGAACCACTCGCGGTTGTTGTTGAATTTGATGCCCCAGAGGAACTCGACGGCCTCGGGCGTAAAACCTTGAAACATGATCCACCTCAAAGAAAAATTTGCAACGATGGCAGTATACCACCGAAAACGCGAAAAAAACAAGAGGGATCTCGCACCAGATCCCTCTTGTCTCAGAGGAGCACCGTCCTGTTTTTACCCAAAAACAGGAACAGAAAAAAGCAAAGTTACTTTGTGGCGTGGTCGACCGAGTACAGGTGCTCGATGAGGTCGAGCACCTTGTTGGAGTAGCCGATCTCGTTGTCGTACCAGCTCACGACCTTGACGAACGTATCCGTCAGGGCGATACCGGCCTTGGCGTCGAAGATGGACGTGCGCGTATCGCCGAGGAAGTCGGAGGAAACGACCTGCTCGTCGGTGTAGCCGAGGATGCCCTTGAGCTCGCCCTCGCTGGCCTTCTTCATGGCCGCGCAGATCTCATCGTAGGTGGCAGGCTTTTCAAGGTTGACGGTCAGGTCGACGACGGAGACATCCAGCGTGGGAACGCGCATGGACATACCGGTCAGCTTGCCGTTGAGCGAGGGGATGACTTTGCCGACGGCCTTGGCGGCGCCGGTGGAGGAGGGGATGATGTTGCCCGTGGCCGCGCGGCCGCCGCGCCAGTCCTTCAGGGACGGGCCGTCCACGGTCTTCTGCGTGGCGGTGACGGAGTGCACGGTGGTCATCAGGCCATCCTTGATGCCGAAGCAGTCGTTCAGAACCTTGGCGATGGGGGCCAGGCAGTTCGTGGTGCACGAGGCGTTGGAGACGAAGTGCATGTCGCTCGTGTAGGAATCGAGGTTGACGCCGCAGACGAACATCGGCGTGTCATCCTTGGACGGGGCGGACATGACGACCTTCTTCGCGCCGGCGTCGATGTGCGCCTGCGCCTTTTCCTTCGTCAGGAACAGGCCCGTGGATTCGACGACGTACTCCGCGCCGATCTTACCCCAGGGCAGGTCCGCGGGGTTGCGCTCGGCGAAGACGGGGATCTCGCGGCCGTTGACCACGATGCCGTAGTCGTTGCTCTTCACATCGGCGGCGAATCTGCCGTGCATAGTATCGTATTTCAACATGTAGGCCAGATAATCGGCGGGGCAGAGGTCATTGATGCCCACGATCTCGATCTCAGGATGGTTCAGGCTTGCGCGAAAGACCATACGGCCAATGCGGCCAAAGCCGTTAATACCGACCTTAATACTCATAAAACTTACTTCCTTCCTGTTTATCGGAATATATCGAATGTTTGGTACATTTAGATATTATATAGCAGTAGTTTCGTTTTGCAAGTCCTTTTTTGCAAAAACTCTATTTTTTTCATAATTTCCACAAATTCCTTGCTTTTTGACCGAAATTTTGCTACCCTCATACTACAACGCTGTACAACAAAACGTTCTAAGCGCGAGCTTATCGCGAAAACACCAATTCTTTCCGCGCAAACTCCGCCTCCCTGCGGTGAATGCTACCGGTAGGAGAACTTTTATTAGGAGACGCTATGCGGGATTATACTGAAGAAGAACTGAAAATGCTGTCGGATGTGCTGCCGAATATTGCATTGCAGCTGCGCACCTCGCTTTCGACGATCTACACGGCGGTCGACCGCCTGGCACCGCAGGAGACGCGGGAGAAGGACCCGAAGACTGACCGCACCGCCGCGGCATTTTACCAGAGCTATTACCAGCTTTACCGCGTCATCAGTAATCTGACTGACGCGGGGAACCTGTTTGAGCGCAAGCGTTTCGAGCTCTACGATGACGACATTGTCGGCGTCTGCCGCAGCGTGTGCGCCGAGGTGGACTTCCTTTTTGCGCAGCGCGGCGTGGAGCTCGACTTTCTCGCCGACCGCGACAGCCGCATCATCGCCCTCGACGCCGAGGCCATCCGCAAGCTGCTGCTGAATCTCCTCTCCAACGCGCTTAAATTTACGCCCAAGGGCGGCAGTGTCCGCGTGCGCGTGAAAACGGAGGGGAGATTTGTCAAGATCACCGTGGCGGACACGGGAAAGGGCATGGACAGCGACACGCTGACCCATTTGTTCGACCGCTTTATGGACGGCGGGCAGGACCCCATGCCGCCGCGCGGCTTGGGACTGGGCCTTCCCATCTGCCAGCGCATCGCGCAGGGCCATGGGGGCATGATCGTCGCGCAGTCGGAGGAGGGAAAGGGCTCGCTCTTTACCGTCTCGCTCCCTGCGGTAAAGGCCGGGCGCGTACAGCTCAAGGACCGCGGCAGCGACTACGCCGGCGGCTTCAACCGCACGCTCGTGGAGATGTCCGACGCGCTTTCGAGCGAGGCATTTCTGCAAAAGTATCTGGATTAAGGGACACAGATGAAGAAAAAAGTTTTGATCGCCATGAGCGGCGGCGTGGATTCCTCCGCCGCCGCGCTTTTGCTGCAAAAGCAGGGCTACGAGTGCGCGGGCGCGACGCTGTCGCTCTGCGGCAACGAGACGGACGGCGCGAAGCGCATTGCCGACGGTCTCGGTATGCCGTTTTACATCTTCGACGAGCACGAGCTTTTTGCGCGCGAGGTGATGGATCACTTCGTCAGCGAGTACCGCGCGGGCCGCACGCCGAATCCCTGCATTGACTGCAACCGCTGCCTCAAGTTTGGCGCATTTTTGGACCGCGCGCTGGAGATGGGCTTTGACTACATCGCGACGGGGCACTATGCCCGCGTCGGCTATGACGAAGCGAGCGGACGTTACCGGCTGCTGCGCGGCGAGAGCCGCGCGAAGGACCAGAGCTACGTGCTCTATCAGCTCACGCAGGAACAGCTCTCGCACCTGCTGCTGCCGGTCGGCAGCTTTGAAAAGCCGGAAATTCGCGAACAGGCGGAGGAGGCGGGCCTTGCAAACGCCCATCAGGCCGATTCACAGGACATCTGCTTCATCCCCGACGGGGACTATGTGCGCTTCCTGCGCGAGTTCGGCGGCGTCACGCCCGAGCCGGGCGACTTCGTCGATACGAGCGGCCGCGTCCTCGGTCGTCACCGCGGACTGGTCGCCTACACCGCCGGTCAGCGCAAGGGTCTCGGCGTGAGCGCCGACCGCCCGCTCTACGTCCTTTCCAAGGACGCGAAGCACAACACCGTGCTCCTCGGCGACGACGCGGAGCTGTTCTCCTCCGCCCTGCTCGCCTCGCGCGTGAACTGGATCATTACGCCGCCGGCGGAGCCGCTGCGCGTCACCGCCAAACCGCGCTATTCCCAGCGCGAAAGCGCCGCGACCGTCACGCCGCTGGACGGCGGCGCGGTCCGCGTGGACTTCGACGAGCCGCAGCGCGCCATCACCGCGGGGCAGGCCGTGGTCTTTTACCGCGGTGACGTTGTCGTCGGCGGCGCAACCATCGACAAGGCCCTATAAAAACGAAAAACGCTCCGCCTGCGTTCCTTCCCTGAAACGCGCGGAGCTTTTTCTCACTTACCGTTCGCTGACGAACCAGTCGTCCACAAAGATCATATCGTCCACGTCGCCGCGGACGCCCTGCCACTCTCTCATGCTCTCACCTCCCCGTGCCATACCATGCAGTATATGCGCGCGGCGGCGAAAGGTTGCACGAAAAAGGGCATTTGGGCAAAAGGAAACCATTGGTTGACAAAACGAAACACCCGGTTGGTGGCGCAAAACGGCTGTTTTTGCTAAGCTGATGCCATCAAAGCAAAGGAGAAAGCGCCCATGAAGCTATGTGAAAAACTCTATGAGCTCCGCCGCGCGGCGGGCCTCTCGCAGGAGGAGCTGGCCGAAAGACTGAACGTCTCCCGTCAGGCCGTCTCCAAGTGGGAGAACGGAGTTTCCCATAGTTAAAGATACCACACCAAATATGATGAACCCACGCTTA
>OGOO01001917.1_pt1 | contig 16463 bp, 18 predicted proteins | sample 1552651 | NCBI WGS metagenome assembly OGOO01 (sample SAMEA2580118, study PRJEB22360) | human gut metagenome | biome: human gut; feature: human-associated habitat; material: faeces | place: Denmark | collected 2008/2010 | reverse complement strand
CTTAATAACAGCAGATGAGTTAGCATTAGCAGGATATGCTTATGGATTACAAAATACAACTACATATTTACAAGAAAATGCTACAGATACTTATTGGTGGTCCTTGTCTCCTGGCAGCTTCCGTGGTGACTACGCTCGCGTTTGGAGCGTTCGCGGCGGCGATGGCTACTTCGACAACTACAGCGTGGACAACACTCGCGGCGTCCGTCCTTCGATTTCTCTTAAGTCGACGACCAACGTAACCGGAGAAGGAACCAGTAGTTCACCATTCATAATAAGTATGTAAACAGGGTGAAGAATTAAAAGGTCGAAACGTCAGTCGCAGATGCCTTTGTGAAACCCTTCGAGGGACAAACTGACAGGCGAGAGAGATAAATAGAATAAGTGATGTTTTGATGCGTGTGCGTGGCAAGCGCGCATGCTGATTCTCCTTTTGGAGCAATACGCACTTGTCACATCCCAAAGCGCCTTTTGCGAGTATATATACACGCGAAAGGCGGCACGTTTTCAACAATAGCAAAAAACTGATTATAAATGTTAATATAAAACATTAAATTCATATTTGAAGATGGAGAATTAAATGAAATTTTAACTGTTCGGAATTTCCGAACAATTGAAAATGATTGTAAAATATATGGTAATTGTGTTAAAAATACTGAGTTATCGACCACTTTTACTACCTAGACACCCAAAAGTGGCCGATAACTTGATTAATTGACTCTAAAATTTATTATTTATAAATATCTGAACTATACTTTGATGTGTAGTTCTTTTTTTGATTTTTTAGAATATGTTTATTTTGAAAGGGAAGGCAAAATGGAAAAGAAAGAGATTATAAGTAGCATCTCGACTTGGGGTGGCGGTGAGATATATCTTGGAGTTGTAGGTGCTGTTAGAACTGGTAAGTCAACATTTATTAAAAAAGTTATTGAGACGCTTGTTATTCCGAATATAACTGATGAATCTGAAAGGAAAAGATGCTTAGATGAGGTTCCTCAGTCTGCTGGTGGAAAGACAATTATGACTACAGAGCCTAAGTTTGTTCCTAGTACGGGTGCTACTATTAAGATTGATGAGTTTGAGAGTAAGATTAAGCTTATTGATTGTGTAGGTTATGTTATTAAGACTAGTAATGGATATGAGGATGAGCTTGGTAATCCTCGTCTAGTTAAGACTCCATGGTTTACTGAAGAGATACCTTTTATTGAGGCTGCTGAGATAGGTACAGAGAAGGTTATTAAGGATCATTCTACTATTGGGATAGTTGTTACTACTGATGGATCTATTGGGGATTTTACTAGAGGCGAGTATATGGAGGCTGAGGAGAAGGTTGTTACAGAACTTAAGATGATTAATAAACCATTTATTATAGTTCTTAATACAACTCATCCAGATGATAAGGATACAATTCGTTTAGCTAGTAATATTAGTGATAATTATGGTGTACCAGTTATGCCAATTAATGTTGATAAGATGACTGAGAAAGATATGTATGATATTTTAAAGAAAGCATTATATGAGTTCCCAGTTGTTGATGTTGAGATAAATGTTCCTTCATGGATTCATATTTTACCTGATACTAATGAGATTAAGAAACATTATTTAGATAAGATTAGAGAAAGCATGATGAGTATTAGTAAACTTAAGGATGTAGATAAAATTATAGATTTTTATAAGGATAGTGAGTATATTTCTAAGGCTTATATTAGTAATGTAGATACTTCTCGTGGTATTGTTACTCTTAATTTAGATTCTGATGATAGTTTATATGAAAGTGTACTTAAAGATGTTTTAGGTGGTATTACAATAAATAAGAGTAGTTTACTTAAAGTGTTTATGGAGTATAGTGAGAATAAGGATGAGACTAGTAGTATTAAGAGTGCTCTTAAGATGGCGAAGAGTACTGGTTATGGTATAGTTTATCCAACTCTTAATGATATGAAGTTATCTACACCAGAGATTATTAAACAAGGATCGCGTTATGGAGTTAAGTTAAAAGCCGTAGCTTCATCTATTCATTTAATGAAGGTTGATGTAGAAAGCACGTTTGAACCGATTATTGGTACAGAGATGCAAAGTAAAGAACTTATTAATTATATTATGAAAGATTATGAGACAGATCCATCAAGTATCTGGAAGAGTGAAATATTTGGTAGAAGTTTAGATGTGATTGTTAAAGAAGGAATTCAAGCTAAGTTATCGATGATGCCAGAAGCTACTAGATATAAGTTATCTAATACAGTTACTAAAATAGTAAACAAGGGGTCAAATAATTTGATAGCAATTGTCTTATAATAAAAGAAAGTTTGAGAGATTCGTATGAATCTCTTTTTAATGTGTAGAATTGCTTGATAAACGCTCTTTACTTTTGTACGGCACAATGATATAATGTATGTACAAAAAGCAAAGGTGATAAGAATGAATAGTGAAGAAAAATTAAAAGAATTTTTAAAAAATAATCATGGTTATATTTCTACGAATGATTTATTAAAGCTTGGAATAAAAAAATCATCAATTCATAATTTTATTGATAATAAAATTATAGAAAAGGTAAGTCATGGATTATACATGGATAGTATTAATATAGCCGATGAATACTATATTTTACAGAAAAAATATCCTTTGGTAGTTTTTTCATATAATACTGCATTATATATTTTAAATTTAACAAATAAAACACCAGATATAATTGATATAACAGTACCTAGAAAAAAGGCGGTAAGAGGTGCGTATAATATTCATTGGGTATCTGATAATTATTATAATATAGGCATAATTGATGCGGTAAGTCCACTTGGAAATCCAATTAAAATTTATAATGCTGAGAGATGCATTTGTGATATGTTAAGAAGTAATGATGAGTTTGATTTAGAACTTAAAAATAGAGTTTTAAATTATTACTGGAATAGTAAAAATAAGAACATTGACTTATTACTTGAATACGCAAAAATATTTAATATATATGATAAAGTTAATACGATAGTTGAGATAATGATGGGATGGTAATTCAATATATTATAAAAAATTATTTTAACTGTGTATTTATAATAGAGATGAGATTTGCGACACCACTGGTGACGTAATCGTCCACTGACAAACAATTTGAATATATTAATCTGTGATTTGAAGCAAACAAAATGCTCAATAATTTGATTTAATGCTTATATAATGTAAAAAAACTAGATATTTTTAAGGAAAATCTAGTTTTTTAGTTGATTTTTACTTTGTTTTCTGGTAATTTATATTTGTAGGGTATAAACCTTATAAATTAGAAATGGGAGGTAATCGTTATGACAAAACAAGAATTAGTAGAATTTATTGCTAATAAAGCAAACCTTACTAAGGCTGATGCTTTACGTGCTTTAGATGCAATGACTGATGGTATTGTTGAAGGTCTTAAGAAGGAAGGAAAAGTTGCTTTAGTTGGTTTCGGTACTTTCTCAGCAAAAACTCGTGCTGCTAGAACTGGTATTAATCCATTAACTAAAGAGTCTATTAAGATTCCTGCTAAGACTGTTGCATCATTCAAAGCTGGTAGCAAATTAAAAGACGCTTTAAACTAATTAACGATTATGAAAAAGAAGTTTTATGACTTCTTTTTTTCATGGGGTTGTGTTAAAATTGACTTATGAGTTACATTAAAGGAAAATACAAACAATCTATTTTTGAATCAGAAACTGGCTATAAGGTCGGTCTTTTTAGGGTTCAAGAAACTGATGATAAAGAGTTAGGCACTAATAAGACTATTACATTTACTGGTTATTTTGGATTGCTTAATAAGGATGATACTTATGTATTTAATGGTAATGCTATTTATCATGATAGATATGGAATGCAGTTTCAAGTAGATACTTATGAGAAGGTAGTTCCTGAAGGAAAAGATGCTATAATTGATTTTTTAACAAGTTCTTTTGTTAAGGGATGTGGTGAGGTACTTGCTAGAAAAATTTATAAGACTTTTGGAGATGATGCACTTACTAAGATTAAAGAAAGCAGAGAAAATTTGTTTTTAGTTAGTGGTATGACTGATAAAAAGGCAGATAGTATTTATAAGTCTGTTGTAAAGTATTTTGAGGCAGATAAAGAGATAGTTAAGTTAAAAGAGATGGGCTTTACTGTTAAAGAAACTATGGAACTTATGAATAATTTTGGTAAGAGAGTTTTAGAACTTATTGATAAGAATATCTACGTCTTAAGAGATTATGTAGATTTTCCTAAGCTTGATAGTATTTTTTTAGTAAATAATGATCCAGAGGATGATAGAAGAGTAGATGCTGCTATTATTAGGGCAATGAAGGATTTGACTTTTGAATTAGGGGATATTTATTTAGATAAAATTGAGATAGTTGAGGAACTTGCGAGTAGGTATAATATTTTTAAGAATATCGATGATAATTTAAAAGGACTTGCTAAGAAAAGAGAAATAATGATTTCTAATGAAGATTATTATTTGATGGATGATTATTTAGACGAGTTAAATAATGGAGTGTCAATTGCTTCTTTGATGAGTAGAGATGTTAAGAAGATAAATAAGTTTAATGATTTGATAAAACTTACTGAAGGAGAACTTGGTATTACTTATAATAAAGAGCAAAAAGATGCTATTAAGAGTGCGCTTACTAATAATGTTAGTATTATAACTGGTGGACCTGGAACGGGTAAGACAACGATTATTAAGGGAATCATTAGACTTTATAGTATTTATAAGAAGATAAGTTATGAAACAGTTACTAGAGAAGTTTGCCTGCTTGCGCCGACAGGAAGAGCATCTAAGAGAATGAGTGAGACGTGTGGAATTGGGGCAAGCACTATTCATAGATTTTTAAAGTGGGATAAAGAAAGTAATACTTTTGCAGTTAATGAGTTAAATAAAGTTCATTATAATATGTTTATTATTGATGAAACATCAATGCTTGATAATCACTTGCTATCATCATTTTTTAAAGGAATTGATATTCATACTAAGATTATATTTGTAGGTGATGAGTATCAGCTTCCTAGTGTTGGTCCTAGTTTAATTTTATCAGATATGATTAGTGCTGGGGTTCCTCATATTAAGTTAGAAACTATTTATAGGCAGAGTGAGAATTCTTATATACCAATGCTTGCTAAGGACATTAAAAATGTTAATGTTACTGATGATTATTTGGATAAGAAGGATGATTATAATTTTATATCTTGTGATTCAAAGGAGATTAAAAATATTTTAGTGCAGATAGTTGAAAAAATGCAAGATAAGAAAATTGATTTAAGTAATTTGCAAGTGTTAGCACCTATGTATAAGGGAGAAAATGGAATTGATAATTTAAACATAGTGCTTCAAGAACTTATTAATCCTAAAGATAAGAAGAAGGATGAGATTAAGGTTGGACCTATAACTTATAGAGTTGGTGATAAGATTCTTAATTTAGTTAATGATATTGACAATAATATTTATAATGGTGATATTGGTTATATTAAGAGTATTGATATTAATTCTAAAAAGGAACCTATTGTTGTAGAATATGATAATAATGAAGTAGGGTATAAAAGAGAGAATTTTAATCAGATAACTCATGCTTATGCGATAAGTATTCATAAGAGTCAAGGATCTGAGTTTATGCATGTTATTATGCCGATTACGAAAGGGTATTCAAGGATGCTTTATAATAAACTTCTTTATACTGGAGTATCTAGAGCAAAGAAAAGTTTAGTTCTTTTAGGGGATAAAGATGCATTTATAAAATGTGTTAATAATAGTTATAGTTTAGTACGTAAAACTAATTTAAAGTTAAAGATTATGAATAATTTAAAGATAAACACGCAAAATAACAAATAGGAGAGTGTTTATGAAAGAATTTTTTAGTTTTATGATGGGGGCTATGTTTGGTGCAGCAGTAATGCTTGGCGCTAGTGAGCTTTCTAAAAATAAAGAAGTAATTAAAAAGAAAGTTAATAACTTAATTGATGATACTTCTAAATTAGTAGGTTAATAAAAATGGAAACTGTCATAAGGGCAGTTTTTATAATGCAAAATATGTTAAAAAAATTAGAAAAATTTAACATATCACTTGTATATGTTAAAAAAGGGAAAAAAATTTGACATGTTTTCAAGTAGGTAAATCCTACTTTTTTTGTATAATAATTTCTAAATAATAAATAATAATAGTATGAATAAAATTAAGAATTTAAGACTATTAAAAATATTTCTATTTCTAGCAAATATCTTACTATTATTATTTATTATTAAGGAGTGTAAGATATTAAATTTTTGTTGCATAATTATAAGTTTAGTAAGTCCGTGTATATTTGGTTTTGTTATTGCATGGGTTATTAAACCTGTTATGCTCTTTTTTAATAAGAAGTTTAATACTTATATTTCTAGTGCACTTACTTTTTTACTTATGGGTTTAGTTATCTTTCTTATTGGTTATTTTTTAGTACCTATAATAATTAGAGAGTTTAGTAATTTACTACCTAATATTATTACTTTTTATAAAAAATATAGTTCTAAAATTATTAATTATATAAATATAGGGGATATTGGTAAAAAGTTTATTAGATGTACGATAGGGCTTAAAGATATTCTTATTAATTTGTTTTATGCGTTTTTTATAGCGTTTTTCTTTCTAACTAATCATGAAGAAACAACTAGGTTTATTAGTAAGAGAGTGCCATCTAAATTATCTTTAGAGATTACTAGTAATTTAAGAGTGTTTGTTAAAGGAACTTTACTTGATACAGTTATTTTGTTTATTATGAGTTTAATTACTTTTAGTATTACTGGGATGCCATATGCTCTTTTATTTGCTATATTTGCTTCTATTACGAATGTTATTCCTTTTATAGGACCTTATATAGGTGGTGTTCCAGCAGTGCTTGTTTCTTTATCTGTTAGCATGAAACTGGGAATAGTTGTTTTAATTGAGGTGATAATTTTACAGTTTATTGAGTCATCATTTATTCATCCATATATTATGAGTAAAGGGTTAAAAATAAATCCAATAATTATTCTTATTGGACTTATCGTATTTGGATATTTCTTTGGTATTATAGGAATGCTTATTAGTACGCCACTTATAAGTGTTATTAAATCAGTTTATGAATATTATGAGGCTGATATTAAGAAAGTTCTTCATAAATAGTTTTATCGTATTCGTGATCTGTTATTTTATATTTTTCTAGGGATGGTGTATCAATTAAATAGAATTTATGTAAGATCGTATCTTCTCCTGAACTACTTACAGGGTCATCCCAAGTTAAGTCTAAGTGTAGCCATGCGCTATCAATGTATACAGCATTCCATACATGGGTGTTAGATGCTATTTTGAAGTTTGGCACATTAAATTTATTTAGAAATAAGGCCATAGCATCAGCATATCCACCACATACGGCTTTATGGTTTATAAGAGCACCATAAGCAGTAGAAGATTTGGAATCAGAATTAGCAGTGTCGTATTTGGTGTTGTTAATTATGTAATCATGTATTTTTAATATTTTATCTTCTACTTTCATATCGTCCGTTATGTTTTCATTTATAATTTCGTTTATTTTACTATTGATAGTAACTATATCATCACTGGAGTATAATTTTTCGATTTTGATGTTGACTTCGCCACTTTGAGAGTAAGTTACATTTATTGATTTGAAGTTATTAAAGGGGCTTACAAAGTTATTTATATGGGTAAGGACGCCTGCATCGTTTGTGATAGCATTAACATCATCCAGGCAAGATGTATATTCACTTGGACAGTAGAAAGTAAATTCATCATATCCTCGATCTAGGATGCTGTAGAAGATATCTTTAATATCTTGCATGCTTAGGGGAGTGAAGGTTTCACTTTCTTTAACGAAATCGAAACTTACTTTTTTATAATAAGCATTTGGTTCATTTAGAACTACTTTAGGCTCTTTACTAAAGATAGAACTTATGTAGTTTATTATTTTATTATAATTAAAAGATGTATAAACAATTATTAAAATAATTATAAGAGTAGTTATTATGTTTTTAAATTTCACTTAGTATCACCAATATTATGATATCAAAATCTAGATTAAATTAAAAGAAAAAATGATAATAAAAAAACTCAGATGTTAATCCAAGCTTATATCATTTCTTTTACTTTTTTATTTAATCTTGCTTTTTGTCTATCACAAGTATTCTTTTTAATTAATCCTTTACTAGAACATTTATCTAAGTCAGCCATAGTAGTTCTTAATTGTGCTTTAGCTGCATCTAGATTTTTTTCTTTAACTGCTTTTTCTAGTTTCTTCATTCCGTTCTTTACTTTAGAGGTATAAGAAGTATTACTTGCTGTTTTAATTTTGTCAGTCTTAACACTTTTTTTAGCGCTCTTAATGTTAGCCATAAATATCTCCTTCCTTAAATTACAACACTGATTTTACCAAAATATTAAATAAAATGCAAGTTAATATATTGATAAATACTAAATATTTTGTTATTATTTTAATAGTAATGAAGAATAGGGAGTCATAATATGTATATAAATAAATTAATTAAGAAACAAGTTATGCTTATTCTAGCAACGGTTGTATTAGTAGGAACACTTGCAGTAACCACATCTTTTGCAGTCTTTGAGGAGACTAAAAGTAATGCAACAGATCAAAAGATGACTATAGGTGATTTAGATGTAACCTATACTGGAGGAGCTGCTATTAGTATTACTGATATTAATCCAATGACTGATAGTACAGCATTATCTAAGACTAATAATATTTATACATTTACTATAAAGAATACTGGAACAGTACCATATAATTTTAAAGTAAAAGTAATTAATAACCCTAGTTATACAAGTAATTTATTACCACATCAATATATAAGGTATTCTTTAAATAATGGCACTGCATCTACACTAGGTTCTGGACAAGCAGACTACGAACTTACTAGTGGCGTAATTGAAGCAGGAGCTACTAATACCTATAATCTTAGATTATGGGTAGCAGATGCTTCAACATATAGTTTACCTAATTCTGTATTAGGGCAAGAAATACATTTAAAAATATCTGTAGAAGGTAAAGCAGGTAGTGGCTGGGTTCCAACTTTTGCAGAAACTATACTAGCAAATAATGAAGTTAAAGTGCCACTTACAACACCAGGAGCAGCTATATCTACTGCTGATGAAGCATTACTTGCATCTACAGAAGATGATAATGGAACATCTTATTACTTTAGAGGAGTCGTAACAAATAACTATGTAGAATTTGCTAATAAATGCTGGAGAATAGTAAGAGTTGGTGGAGATGGTTCTGTAAAACTTATCTTACATAATGATAATATAGAAAGAGTTGCTAATCCTTGTGATTCAGCAAATAATAGTACTAGTGCAGCATTTGCAAGATACTCTGATGAAATATATAAAAGTGAATTTAATAAAGGAAGAAGTGATAATGCTTATGTAGGATTTATGTATGGTGATTTTACCTACAGTTGTAACGGTCATCCAGAAATCACAGATGAGGGTGATTGCTTTATGAATGGATATAAATGGATTGGCTCTTCTTCTTACGCTGAAGCCCATGCAAATATTAATAAAAGTACAATATTAAATAATTTAGAAACTTGGTATACAAACAATTTAAAAACATATGAAAGTGTAATAGCTGATACTGTATGGTGTAATGATAAAACAAATGTAACAGATACAAGTTACAATCCATGGAATGAGAGTAATGTTAATGTTTTAGGATATGGTATAAATAAAACATATTATGGTGCTACACAAAGATTGGTAAGTACAAGTAAAAGTGCTGGTGGCACGGGCCCAAGTTTAAAATGTAATGGAAAACTAAGTAAAATAAATTCAAAAGTAGGATTAATAACAGCAGATGAACTAGCATATGCGGGATATGCTTATAATAAAAATAATTCTACAACATATTTACAAGAAAATGCTACGGATATTTGGTGGTGGTCCTTGTCTCCTGTCATCTTCTCTGGGGTCAGTGGTGTCGTTTGGTACGTTAGCGGCAGCGGTGGCAGCCTCGACGCCAGTGTCGTGAGCAACGCGTTCGGCGTCCGTCCCTCAATTTCTCTTAAGCCCTCTACCCACGTAATCGGAAATGGTACAAGTAGTTCCCCATTCATAATAAGTATGTAAACAAAGCGAAGATTAAAAAGGTCGAAATCGTCAGTCGCAGATGCCTTTGAGAAACCCTTCGAGGAACAAACTGACAGGAGAGAGAAATAAAAAATAATTAGTGTGGGTTTTGTTGGTTTAAAGATTTGAAGTTAATATAGCATGTGATTAATGCACTTAGTGCTGAATAAAGAGGAGGAATGTTTTATGGATATGTTATTTGAAAGTGAGAAACAGAAAGAGGCTACGGAGAGATTACTTGCTAGTGTTAGGGTAAGGACTATTAATAGTGAGATAGATGCTTATCTAAATGAGATGCTTGGGTATGCTAAAGAGATTGATAGTATATTAGAGAAGAATAATCTAGGTGCTCGTTATTTAGATAGAGTAAGTATGATTGATAAGGTTGATAGTGTTTATCTTGATGAGGATTTAACTAGTATTGATTTTAGAATTAAGGAAGAGATTGAAGATTTACTTAAGAGAATTAATACAAGAATTCGTTTAGTTAAGACTAATGATGCTTTAGTTAAGGAAATTGAAGAGAGTTATGATGTTGATGGCTCTGATATAGATAGTGATTTAGCAGAAGCAAACATAAATATTTAATTGTGTTTAGATATTTTATATGTTAAAATTATGGTGAGGAGAGGATTGTTATGGATACTAATAGAATTAATGAGATAAATGCTGAAGTTCATAAAAGTACTGATTTAGATGGTGCGTTAAGTGTTTATAATTTATTAAAGAATAATGGATATGAGATTAAGTCTAATATGGGCTCTTTGATGGATTATTGTAAGACTAGAGGATTAGATAGAGTTAAGAGTAATATTGAGTTATTAGTTAGATATGATGAAGAGCTAGGTAATAAGGCGAAGGTTACTAAGGATTTTTATGCTTCTATTTATAGTAATGATAAGAGTGGTATATTAGATAGAATTGAAGCTATTGTTAATGCTGATACGAAGTATAATATTGAAACTGATGCTAGATATCATGGTGATAATAAACCGGATAATGGTAAGAGTATATTTACTATGAAGATTGAAGAGTTAAAGAAGAAGATGGGTGGAGATACTATTTCTTCTAAACTAGAGAAAGCAAGAAAGAGTTTGGAAGATAATTATGCTGCTTTTAGAAATTTAACTGCTGAAGATCTAAAAAGTACAAAGGCTTTGAAGTTAAGAGAAGCAATTGATCAAAATAGATATTATATTAATCAGTTAGAGGGAATGAGTTCTAAGAATTCTTATTCTATTGATAGTATTGATAGGGTTAATGCTTTTAATGCTGATGTTAAAGAGTTATATAATTTTATTAATGGTTTAAATTTAAATGATGATTCTAAGAAGGCTCTTATTGATGAATTTGGGGCTTTAAGAACTAAGATAAATGATTATCGTAATTATATTGCTAATTTACAGGCTACTAGTAAGAAGTATGATGCTTTACTTGCTGAGATGGATGTTGTAAAGGTTGGAAAGTCTGTTAAGAAGAGTGAGGTTAAGGCTGCTTCTGAAGAGAAAAAAGAGGAAAAGGTAGAGCCTAAGGAAGAGGTTAAAACTGGTACAGAACCTGTTAAAACAGAGGAACCTAAAAAAGATGATAAGGATACTGAACCAGAAAAAGAGGAAGCTAAAGAAACTGTTAATAATGTTTTACTTTCTGTTGGTGATGTAGTTACTTATAATGGAAAGAGTCCAGCAATTGCTGATATAGGTGCTCCTGAAGGACTTGTTGTTGGTCAAGAATATAAGGTTGAAAAGGTTGTTATTTATAAGGGGTTATCTTATGCTAAGTTAGAGGGTGTTGATAAACTTGTAGATATTGTTTGCTTAGATAAGGTTATGAAGAAAGATATGGAAGAACCTACTAAAGAAGATGACAAAAAAACTGAAGAAGAGAAAAATACTGGTGAAATAAAAGTTGGAGAGGCTGTTCCATTTAAAATTGAAGAAATTAATGAAGGACCAGAAAAAAAGAAAGAAGAACCTAAAGGGGAACCTACAACTAAGGTAGAAGAAAAACCTGCTGAAGCATCTGATAATTCTGAAAAGACTGATGATGAAAAAGAAAAACATGATTATAAAGTTAAGTCTATAAGAAAAACAGTTGGTAAGTATGCTCCTTGGGTTTGGAGAACTGCTGCTGTTATTGGAATAGCAACTTCTACATTTACTCCAGCGGTTATTATTGCTGGTGGATGGCTTGCGGCTGAGGCTATTAGATTCTGTGTTAAGAGAAATTATAGATTACCTAAATTTGGTAAATTTAAAGATAAAATGGCTAGTAAGTGGCATGAGATTTCTGAAAAAGGTGAAATCAGTGAAGAAGAAAGTAAAGATGCTGAAGCAGTGGTAAGTGAGATTGATAATGCTACTAAAGAAGCAGATCAAGCAGAGGCAATGAGAGAGCCTGAAAAGGCAGAGTCCTTGGCTGGTGATGTTGATGCTGAAGAGTTAAGTAGAGATATTCAAGCCTCTATGGATGCTCAGAAGTCTGAAAAAGAAAAGGAAACTTTAGTAAATAATATTAGATCTGATAGTGTTACCGATGAGGAATTAAATAAATTAGCTGATGGTTATATTAAAGCAGGCAAGATAGAACCTGGTGAATATGATAGAGAAACTTTGAAGTCAAAAGTTTTAGATTCAATTGTTGAAGAATATAAAAGTACTGATGTAAAAGAAAATACAACTGGTCGTACTTTATAATAAATAAAAAGGAGATTAGGTATGAAAGTAGATACTATTGTGGAAATGGAAAATGGGGAAAACTTCTACATTGCTGATGAAACTGTTCAAAATGGTGTAAAATATTATTTAGCAAATAAAGTAGATGAGAATGATGAACCTACAACTGATACTAAAATATTTAAGGAAACTTTGGATGGTAATGATATTTATTTAGATGTTGTTAAAGATGAAAGTGAACTTAATTATTTAGGTGCTATATTCTTAGCAAACTTTAGTAATGATTTAGAGGAAGAGGCTTAGGTCTCTTTTTTTTGTGCTTTTTTATAATTAAAAAAAGGAAATGAGCATGTTTCTTACAATAATAAATAATAGAAGGATAAGACATGTTTAGACATTTTTTTAAGTCTTTGTGTATTAAACTTGTTATGGTGATTAGAATGAAGAAGGTTATTCCATATGTTATATCTCTTATTTTAGGGACTATTTTTGGATATTTAGTTTTTGAAAAGACTGATTTTAATATAAAGGAAGTTTTTGGAGAGTATGAAGAGGTTACTGGATTTCAACTGGGAGTATTTAATGATATAGAGGTTGCTAAGGAGTTTAAGAATAAATATACACCATCAGTTATACTTAAAGATGATGATGTTTACCGGGTATATTATAGTATTTTAAAGGGCGATGATGTAATAGCAAAGATGGAGGATTATTTGAGTTTAAAAGAGATATCGTTTTATAAGAAAAAGATAATAGTGCATGATGCTGATCTGATAAGTGCAATTAATACTTATGAAAATGGGATATTAAAGGGTAGTGATAAAGTGATTGAAAATATTAATAATTTAATTATGTCAAATTGTAAGGAAGTGGTAATATGAAAATAAGAGATTTACCTGATTTAGAGAAGCCTAGAGAGAGATTATGCAAGTATGGGACAAGATACTTAAGTAATGAGGAATTGATTGCTATTTTGCTTAGAACAGGTGATAAAGGAGTTAATGTTAAAGAATTAAGTAATAATGTGCTTGTTAAACTTAAAAGTATTTCTGATATTGATAAGATGACAGTCAATGAACTTACTAGTATTAAAGGCATTGGTAAGGTAAAAGCGATAACGCTTCTAGCAGCTGCTGAGTTTGGTAAAAGGGTGATGAGTAAGAGTTTTAATGAAAATGTTGTTTTAAGCAATGCTAGAGTTATTAATGATTATTTTGCAAATATGATAATGGGAGAAAAGGAGAAATTATTAGTTATTTTACTTGATAATAAGAAAAGGTTAATAAGTTATATGGTTATGTATGAGGGAACTAGTGATGAGGTATGTGCTAGTCCTAAGGAAATATTTAATTATGCGATTAGGGAAAGAGCAGCTTGTATGGTTATTATGCATAATCATCCTTCCGGTGTTATAGTGCCATCTAATGCGGATATTGAACTTACTAGAAATATGGGATTATCTGGGCAAATGCTTGGAATAAACGTGGTAGACCATATTATTACTAATGGGAAAGAGTTTTATAGTTTTTATGAGGAAATGAGTAAGAATGAAGCGTAATTATTATATATTTATTATTATATTTTTAGTTGTATTATTTAGGACTAGTATTTTAAATTTATTTATAAATGTGAAGAAGATGTTTACTAGTGCTGAACCTAATATAGAGATAGTTACTTTAAAGGAAGAAAATCGTAGGTTAAAAGATGAATATACTTCACTTTTGGATTTTAAAAGTAGGATTAATATAGATGAAGATTATACGATTACGAATGTCCATAAAAGTAATTATGGGTTTGATAAGATCGTATTAAATGGTAGTTTTAAGGAGAATAGTGAGATAGTAAGTGATGAAGGTCTTGTTGGAATTATAACAAAAAGTGATAATAATCTTTCATATGGTGAGTATTTGTTTAATACGCATATTTTAGTTAGAATTGATGATACGGAAGGTAAGATATATGGTAGAGATGATGATGGAAATTTATTAATTAAAGAAATAAGTAATTATAATAATATTAAGATTAATGATAATGTATCAAGTATGCACGGAATGTGTATTGGTAAGGTTGTGAATATTATTTATGAGGATTTAGAAAGTATTATTGTGGTTAAGATGGGGAGTGTAAATAATCTTAATTATGTAGGAGTGATTGAAAGATGATACTAGTAGATATATTAAGTTATAATTTAACTAATGTGCTGATGTTTACAACGCCTTTAATGGTATATGATTTAAATGATAAGAGGCTTTATATAACGCTTATATTTGATGTTATTTTTAATGGGATTCCTTTTTGTACTATCACACTCTTACTTTTATATTTTTTTAACAAGTGGATTATTAAGTATGTTTCTGATGGAATGCTTTATCTTCTTGTATCAAGTATATTTTTTTTGATAATATATGCAGTAGTTATTTTTAGTGTATTTAATAAGTTTAGTATGATAATACTTAAATTAATTTTAAAGACGTTACCGGTTAATATACTCTTTAATGCTGGAGTAATCTTTTTGAAAAGAGGACATAAACTTAATTAGGTGATAACTTGAAAAATAAAAAATATGTAAAAAGTTTAGCAATTAGGTGTATGTGCAGTATAATTTTATTCTTGCTTATTTCAGTGTTTGTTAATTATAGTAATAAGAATTTACTTGTATTTAAGAAGTATGCTTATGATCAGAATTTGAAGTTTACAAAGATTACTAAGTTATATAATAAGTATTTTGGAAAGGTCCTTAAAGAGGTTAAAGAGACTCCGGTAAGTGATACTAAGATAACTTATACGGATGTATCATCTTATAAGGATGGAGCTAAACTTAGTGAAGTGGGTGCAATATATCCATATAAAAGTGGGATTGTAGTTTTTATTGGGGATAAAGATGAGTATGGCAAGACGATAATAATTCAAGGGATGGATGGAGTAGATTATTGGTATTCTAATGTAAGTGATGTTAATGTTAAACTATATGATTATGTGTCTTCTAGTACGATTATAGCAAATGCTAAGGATAGTGTTTTATATGTGGTTTTTATGCGAGATGGTAAATCTTTAGATTATGAAGAGTATATTTAAGATAAATCCAGTTACATATTTTTTGTTATTGAGTATTTTGATGTGCGGTTATTTTAATTATTTTGTAGTTATTTTCGTAATTCTTTTTTTTCATGAGATTGGACACTTGATGATGATTAAGTTGTTTAATGAAAAGATTAAAAAAATAGAAATTTTACCATTTGGAGCAATTATTAAGATGGATATGCAGACGAATATTTCTAGTATTAAACTTTTTTTGATATCTTCTTTTGGGATAGTAATGCAGTTTTTTTTATATGTTCCTTTTGAATATTTATATAATAATGGGGTTATGAATGATTTAACATATCAAATTTTTCTTACTTATAATAAACTTATTATTTTATTTAATATTATGCCAGTAGTGCCTTTAGATGGGTCTAAAGTACTTGGAAGTATTTTGGAGATGATTATTCCTTATAAACTTAATTTAAAATTAATTAATATTGTAAGTGTATTTGTTATTGTTATTTTTTTGAGCATAAATGATTTTAATTTGTCTCTGATAGTAATTGAGTGTTTTTTAGTGATGGAGACTTTAAAACTTATAAGAAACCATAATTATATTTTTAATAGTTTTTTACTTGAAAGATATCTTTATAATATAGAACAT
>OGOO01001906.1_pt1 | contig 16502 bp, 15 predicted proteins | sample 1552651 | NCBI WGS metagenome assembly OGOO01 (sample SAMEA2580118, study PRJEB22360) | human gut metagenome | biome: human gut; feature: human-associated habitat; material: faeces | place: Denmark | collected 2008/2010 | reverse complement strand
TAATGAATATTCATTAGAAGATGAATGTAATGTATATATGGAAGCTGATGAAGATAATTATACAGCATTAGAACAAGTATATTTAGAAACTAGTAGAGCTAATAAAGCGAAACGTGGAGAAATAATAGATCGAGCAGAATATAATGCTGATATAAACAACAAAAAGCCATCATATACGAAACATCATCTACTCGATATAGACCACGATACACCGTATAGAAAAAATGAAGAAGTTAATAGAAGAATGCGTAGAAAGCAAAAATGGAACCTTCCCCACAGCCAAGTATATACAAAAAATCGTGTACAATCTGATAGAATGGATCAAATTCGGCAAAAAGTAAAAGAACAAAAAGAAAAGAGAAATAGCTTGTAAATAACACAAATATTATATCCCATAGACTCATATGAGTCTATGGGATATAATAATGGTTTTAGCGATTATCTTTTCTATTTTTGATGTCTTCTAAAAGTTTATGAGCACGTTCTCTAGCCTTAGGTAAATTCTTATTAATGAAATCATCATACTTTTTAATTTTGGGATCATTTTGCAATCCTTGACGTACTCTATCATGCCCACTTTTGAAATGAGATACAATTCGATTATACTCCGTATCATCATGCCGACGGGTTTTATCGTTTGTATGTTTCTCAGAGTTATGTTTCGCTTCGTCTTCTATTTTACGAACGTTCCGATTAAAAATAGATCTTGCATTATCTTTAAGAGTAGACTCATCAGCTTCCATATATACATTACATTCATCTTCTAATGAATATTCATTAGATTCTAACATACTTTCTAATTCATCGCATGCATTATTATATCCTTCAATATAAGCTTGTTCTAAATCTTCTTTTGTATATAACATAGTTTAATATACCTCCTATAAATATGATGATTACTATGATGTATAAAAAAAAAGAATAATCAGAGAGTTTAAACTCTCTGATTATTTTATAACTTAATATGTCTTTTATATTTCATAAAGAAATAACCCGCGATATATTTGGGTTATTCAGATCATTATTCCCTGCAAAAGTCATTTTCTTCTTTATATATTATCTTAGATTGAATATCGCTATAATGGTCTTTGATAAAATTGATAGTAAAAGATAATGCGTCATCGGAAAGATCCAAATTTTCATTAGAATCACAATCATCAGACAGATTATTTAATACTATATATGTACACTGATTTGTATGTTTATTGTGAATTATAGCAATAATCGGAATCTTCCGATTATGATTAATTTTATCAATGAATTCATGATACGTATTTATTACTTGATTTGTTGATATGGGTCTGTCCATTTTCAGAATAGATTCCATAGCATTTGCTATTATATAAGAATTTGTAAAGAATTGAGATACGTGAACAACTATTGTTCTAAGAAGATCGTTATTGAATATACTGAAGTCTATAGAAGACAACTTATGAAACCGCATAATAAAACTATCTATATTATTGCAAGTATAATCGACAAACAAATACCATTTTAGAAATTCAAATACAGTAGATCTTGGAATATTAGCTTTCTTACAATCTTTGATTATTGTTCTTAAAATTTCTTTTTCATTATTTGTAAGCATATTTTCTCCTATAGATTGATAATACCACTATATGCGCTATTTGTATCCAACTTAGTAATACCAATACTCTTCAATGGGAAGGTGCCAATATTATCCTTAACTATGCTGGCATAATCAATAAATTCTAGTATCCATTTAGGCGTTTGACTGTCTCTAGGAATAGCTATACTGGTAATCTTTCGGCTATTCAAAGCCAGATTATCATTGAATATTTTCACGGCAATCTTATTCTGAGAAACTTCAATTACTGGATTCTCATAAATAATCTTTCTCATAATCTCGTATTTCTCAGGATCTGATTCTTTTAACTTACAAGATTCCAATGCATGAGCATCAATATTAACTCCAATAATCAATACAGAATTATTTTCATCAATATTGATATATGCTTCGTCTTCATCTCTAAATAAGTTATAGACAATAGACGCTTTGACTTGTTGTGTACTCATCGGATTCTTATATGTAACAAACGGTTTTAGCTTCTTAGGACTATAGTATTTCAATCCACCGTTGTAGATATCATCATAGATAGTCTTTTCCAGAACTGCTAACTTATTGATGATCTTCATTTGATCGATACAATTTGGACGTAATACATCTTCATGTAGAATATTCCCAAGAGCTTCTTTAGTGGATTCTGGTACAACAGATTTATCGATCTGTAATCCTTTGATATCCAATTGTTTATCTAAAGGAACTTTATGACCTTCCTGAAGTTCTACAATAGATGCATAATGCTTCTTAGCATCGGATAACAACATACGTAAGAATAAAAACTCATTCTTCATATTCATCAAACAGAAATTATGAGTATCGTTAGTTACATTATTCTTAATGCTTATACGATCGAAGTAATCTCGTAATAGCTTACTAATGATATACGCCAGTATATTGATAATGCTATATCTCATAGCATCTTCTGGAATGATTTTGAATGGATCTACCAACCGTTTTCTTTCTAAAATCTCTTTATTTCTAAAATCATAGATATATTCTGTTTTGCTTTCTTCCATCAAATCAGACGCATCATTAGGATTCTCTTTATTTAATAATCCAATTATATCCAATTCATAATGTTTCAAATCAATATCCAGATCTTTAGTTAGATTGGCTACATATTCATACCATGGATTCAAACAAATAATACAAGAATCTGTATCGGTTACCAAATCAATTTGCCGATACAACGTTTCTACTCGCTCTATCTTATCAATGATCTGATATGGATAATAAATATATTCTTTAACCATATCCACCAATACATCTAGTTTATCCTTAATCGTTGGTGGTGGAGAATTAGGATCAATAAATGGAGAATCTAATGAATACAATAATTCCAATAAGAAGTCTTTGGGCTCTATATTATTAAAGAAAGCATAAATATTATTTTTATAATAGAGTCTGTTTAAATGAAATTGGGACAATTGATGTAAAATTTTCCAGATAATATTAGCTTCTGTATGATCTGGTTTCCATCGATATCCACAAGAACTCATCAGTTTATCAAAGACTTCCTGGATAGAGGCATCTCTATCTAATATTCGATGATCTTCATACTGTCTAGTTGGTTTCATCAATACAATATGATCAATGAACATAATTACTTCATTTAAAGATCCAAATTTAATATTATTGGCCAAGAAAGATTCAAAGAGCATAATGGATGCTGTAATAGAAGCTCTTCCTTGTCTAGTAATGGAGGCTGCCACTTCAAAGTTATAAAATATAGAAGATGGCTGTCCCATAGCACCGTAGATCTCATATGTTCGAATAGATTCGCTACATCTATCCAGTTCTCTTATGAACTTCATGTACTCTCATACATGGACAGACTATATCTTCATCCAATATTATATATTGGAGCCTGGCACTTCGAATACGCTTGTACTCTACATAATAGTCGTTGAACGTTCTTCTATAATATATAGAAGCTTCGCTGCTGATTGCGGATTTTCTTATTATACCCTTAGCAAATAGTATATATTCTTTTAATAAGTAAGACGTTCATATATACTATTCTTTTATTTCAGCTTAGGTTATATCTGATATTGTTTCTGACTTTCGTCACATTCATATATTTAAAATATATTGTAGTTATCAGATCTTTACCGGTTTCCAGCAATTCACCAGGATTCTCTCTATAAATTACTTTATAAAGAGGCCTATCCCAAACACATTAGAATGCGTTGGTTTGAGCATTTGTGTCCACCTTAGCGACGGCTTGAGCTAAGTCAAAATGTTTATATTGTTCACTGCCTTTTTTATGCTTTAACATTTCTTTTTTAAATCTGTTACGTCTATCTGCAAATTCTTGTATCATCATGTATAGCGGATTATCTACATCCCCATGTCTATGAAATAAACACCCGAAGGATGTTAGTATGGGTCGATCATGCATGATATACTCTGTTAATTCTAACATATTAGTATTATATACAGCATTCTTATATGTGTCATTCAGCTGACAGGCTGAGTTTATAATTCTCTTATTTATAGAATATTCTATAGCTCGTTCCAATTCATCATTACTTAATTGAGGAAATAAATATCTGATGTTTCTTCTCATTGTATCTTTATAATCTTGAAAAGCAATACTTTGACTAGGTTTCATTATATATCCCCTTTCTTCTCTATGTATTGGAGTGTGTTATAATAAATCATTTTTTAATTCAATTATAAGAACATTTATTTAAACTACATTTTATTGTGGTCATGTATTAAGAATGTTGAAAACACTAATGGAGGTGAAATACTGTGTCATTCCTCGATAATGAAAATGAGAGAGATGGAGTCCAGGATATGGGCGCTCTCTTGGAATCAATGTTTGTTGATCTTGTTAATCATATGGATGATGAAGAACGTGTACAGTATTTGGAAAGCGCAGAAGTTAAAGCTCTTGTTGAAGGCGGAGCAGTTAATCGTCGTACAATCGTCCGTCTCTCCAGAACTGACGATTATAATAGACGTATTACGCTGGCTGCTATGCAGAAAGCCAAAGAGTCTAACTCTGCAGACTGGAAACGTTTGAAGAAAGCTCATATGCTTAAGAAGCAGGCTATTGCTAACATTGTACGCCGTTATGGCAACAACGTTAAACGTGATGTTATCAAAGCCCAGAAGGCTATTCTTAAAACCAATCCGAGATATTATTCCAAGACGAACTTTACGTCTTAATATGTTTATTTTATATTCTATTTGATTTTATTTGAACACTGGTTTTCACACAGCCGTGTTCTTCTTATCTTTTAAACAATCTTTTGATATGCTATGACTTTGGTAGAGACTCATATGAGTCTCTACCTCTCTTTTTATATTTTTATTCAAATATATATTATATAATCGAGATTGATTTAGAATGGAACTTTTTATTAAGAGTTCTCAAGAAGTAAACGAATTATAGAAAAGGAGTTTGAGTATAATGATATAAAACAAATGACAAGATTTTATCGAGGGTATCATAGAAAATGTGTAAAAATATGATAGGAGAGAAATCTGATGCCTAATCCGCAATTATCAAACTTACAAAATTATTACATGTTTGCAAGCTTGGCAACTCATGGACGTTGTCATATTAAAACATCCGAAATTAACTCATCGAATTGGTTAGATTATTATGAGGGAATATTAAATCTGATGAAAGATGGGGTAGAACTAGAAGAAGTACAAAACTTTATGATCGATGTAGAACTGGTAAATGATGGAATAATACAGTTATCAGTCTTCGATCTGTATTTTAATATTATGATGTGGTATATTGTTGTGCGTTCTAATCAGCCTATCAGTGGAGAAGCATTGTTCTTCCCCGAAGCTATGACACAAAATGCCATTAAAGACTATTTAGATCATTATATTGATAAGATCAAAAGAATCGTATCTCCAACAGAATTGAATAATATCTTAGATGATACGTTGTATAAATTTAAAGATATTGATCTCTTTTCCATGTATATATCCAATACAATCAACTTAAAAGACACCATAGACTTAATGTCTAGGGTGAAAGAGTTTAATGAATTGATCCATACTTCTGTATCTGATTCTAAGATAGAAGATGTCAAAGATGATGGACTAAAGAAAGCAGAAGACAGTATAGAAATCATTGAGGAATCTGAGAAGTATTTAGGGCATGATCACTGTATGAAAAATTCTTTTATGACTGGGGAAGGTATTAATAAAAGACAGTATAAAGAATTCGCCATCAATATTGGTTCTAAACCAAATGGACAAGGTGGAGTTCATCCATACGTTATAGATAAGTCTTACATTATGGGCGGATTAGATACAGTAGCAGCTCAGTTTGTAGATTCTGCATCTTCCAGAGTTGCTCAGATTCAAACAAAAAAGAATACTGGTAAGTCAGGGACATTTGCTCGTATTATCGGCGTTAATAACATGGATACCATGTTAAACCAAGATATGGATTATTGCTGTAATACATCCAATTTCCAAACAATCTTGGTAGAAAACAAGAAATTCTTATCCATGTTGGATGGACGATATTATAAATTAGATCCTGACGGAATGGATTACTTGATCAATGCTAAGAAAGATACATATCTGATAGGCAAGACAATTTATTTATATTCTCCTATGACTTGTGCTAGTGCAGCACATGGACATGGAATATGTAGAAGATGTTATGGAGAGTTAGCTTACATCAATCGGAATATTCGTCCTGGTAAGTTAGCTTCCGAAATATTATCTGCACAGTTAACACAGAAGCAGTTGTCAGCAAAACATTTGTTGGAAACAGTGATAGAGAAGTTTAACTGGGCTGCTCCATTTGATAAGTATTTTGAAATTGATGTAAACTCTATATCTCCAAAAGAAGATACACATGGAGCATATATTTTGATAGATACCAATACCATTTATTCAGATTCTGATGATTCTTATGTAGATAGTATGGAAGATCAGAAGACTTCTTTGGATAAATATATTACAGAATTTGTATTGGTAGATAAGAAAGGCGATCAATATACCATTAAATCGGCAGAAGATACAGAGATGTATTTGACGGAAGAGTTCAATACTTATCTGACTACAAAAGCGGAATTAACAGAAGACGATCAATATTTGGTATATCTGAAAGATCTGGTTGATGAAGACAGTATGATGAATATCTTCTTCATTCAGATATTGAACAATGATATTGGTAAGAATCTGAAAGATATTGAGAAGTTGATCAATAAGAAGAGCAGTATCGGAGAGATTGATTATGATAAAGATTCTCTTCTGCAAAGATTGGTTCAACTCATTATCAAAGGTAAGCTGACTATTCAATCGGTTCATTTAGAGGTTATTCTGATGAATCAAATTCGTTCCACTAGAACTAGACTGCGTTTACCAGAATGGGAGAATCCTGGAGAAGAATATCAGATCTTAACATTGGATCAAGCTTTGAAAGATAATCCTAGCATTATTAATTCTCTGATTTATCAGAAGTTAAATGATGCGTTATGCTATCCGTTGTCTTTTGAAAAGACGCAGCCATCGTTAATGGATCTGTTCTTTATGGAAAGACCACAGGATTTCTTATCCAACCATGTTAAGGCTCCTAAGAAGAGAGAGCTAATCGATGCTATATTTGAGGTTCCTAAAGAATAGGAGGCGTATCTATGATAGAAAGTTTATCGATGTCTATTATTCAGTGTATCATTGTTATGCTGACTATTGTGTTCGTTGGTAAGATTATCATATGGTACCCAATAAAGAGTACCGGCACACTATGGTTCTTGTGTATGCTTGCTTTAAAGATTTTTGTATTGTGGGCTGCTACTGGACCTATTGTATATTTGATAAGAGAGTTATTAATTTATATTAACTTTATGCCAGAGGCTATTAAAGATGATCAGTTTGTTTGGTATCTGAATAATATCTATTTTCAAATATTGGGCTTAGGAGCTAAATTATGAGTGGGGTCCGTATAGTAGCCTTTAGAACGTGTATAAAAGTGTTTGGCTATATTCAGGGTTCCCAAACAGACCTGGAAACGTTCTTTCAGGTGCCAGATAAACTGGATCCTGCAGCAGGTACCTATAAAGCGATTATGTATGATGAAGAAAATCATATATTAACTCTACCCAGAGGAATGGATATTTCTTCTTTAGAAAGATTGTTTGAAACAGAATGCGAATATAGTCCAAATGTAGACCCATATGATACCAATATCCCATTCCGGTTGAGTTATAAACCAAGAGATGATGTACAGCGAGAAGCTATACAATTTATCTTGGGAGAAGGAATGCATCAAGAGACTAAACCATATTCTCAATTAGGGGTCAACCTAAATACGGGAGCGGGTAAAACATATGTTACAATATGCTGCTCTGCTATGATGGGAATGAGATCTATTATGATCACTTCTTCTTTGGGATGGATTGAACAGTGGAGAGATCGTATTATGGAATATACCGATTGTTCTCCTACAGAAATCTACCCTATTGTAGGAAGCGGTAGTATTGCTATGATATTGAATAATATGGTCAATATCTCTAAAGTAAAATACTTCTTGGCTTCTCATCAAACTCTTCATTCTTATGCATCTAATTATGGATGGGATAAGGTAGGAGATTTATTTGAGAAGATTAGAGTAGGTATTAAGATCTATGATGAGGCCCATTTGGATTTTGATAATATTTGGAAGATTGATTTCTTTACTAATACTTATAAGACACTATATCTGACGGCTACGCCATTTCGTTCAGATAGAGAAGAAGATAGAATTTATCAAGAAACTTTCTTAAATGTGCCTAAGATAGATCTGTTTGATAAAGATAGAGATCCTCGAACCAGATATATCTCTGTATTATACAATACTTATCCTACTCCAGGACAAGAGCGATATTGTACCAATCGATATGGATTTGATCGGAATAGATACTGTTCATATTTGATTAAGAATGAGCAGTTCTATAAGATCTTGATCATAGCCATGGAAATGATCTTCAGAACAGGAAAGACTTTGATCTATATTGGTACCAATCGAGCTATACAGACGGTATATGATTGGATTATAGAAAACTATCCTGAACTAAAAGACCAAGTCGGAATCTATACCACTTTGATTACCAATAAGATAGAAAAAGAACAGCAGTTGGATAAGATGATTATCTTATCTACTACAAAGTCTTGTGGAGCTGCTATTGATATTAAAGGATTAAAGATGACTATGGTCTTAGGAGAAGTCTTTAAATCTAAAGTTATAGCCAGACAATCTTTAGGCAGAACCAGAGATAAAGATACGACGTATATAGATTTTGTAGATGTAGGTTTCGATGCAGTCAAAGGATGTTATAAAGCAAAGAAAGAAATCTTTGAAAAGTATGCGACATCTATGACAGAAGAAGTATTCTCTAATAGTAAATTTAACTATACTACCAGAACATGGGATAAGGATGATACTATCCTGAATGAGAATTACTATGAAGCATTACAATCTAAAGCTAATAGACGATTTATATCTAAGTCTAACGCTGTTTGTATGGAATTACCTATTCCTGAACCTAAAAAGAAAAAGAAGTCAAAGTAATATCTCCAGAGGTCATATGACCTCTGGAGATATTATATTTTTTTGATTATATATTATATGATTGAGTTTGGATATTAATTATAATATCCCCAATTATATTTGTTCTTTAAAAGGAGGACGACAAAATGAAAAATGTAATTGAAATTGATGATGGAGAGGTTTTAGAAGCGCTTAAAGATTATATTCAAGAAAGTGAAAGCACTATAAAAGAAATGTCAAGCGCAATTATTGCTGGTGGTAGTGACCAAAATCTGGGAGCATTTTTTATTGAACTTTTAGAGAATATCAATTTGTTAAAAGATATGACTTATCGTAGGCCCGTACAAATTCATATTAAAACTTTTGAATATATTTTACTCGACATTGATAGTTTAATCATGACTATTGATCAGAATGCTGGAATCCATGCTATACATGATTTTACAAGCCGACTTCATAGAAGCACTATTACGTTTAGAAATCATTGTCTTATCGTATCTGAGAATTAAAATAAAGTGGGAGTTTAAACTCCCACTTTATTTTTTTTTTATATGATACTTTAATATAATTTTTAATATTACAGTCAATTATATATTATAAGTATGAGAAGTTCATTTATATTTTATAAAAAGGAGAAGATACTATGTTAGAATTGAATGATTTTTACACATACCAGGAAGATGGAAAGACTTATTTGGTTATTGATGAAAATAATGAAGGAGTATCTAAGAATAATACAAATGAAATGGAAAAAGAAACTTTCACTAATATGCTGAAGGATTTAGAGTCTAATCCAGATATGATATTGGAAATAGATGATCTGAAGACATTATCTAAATCGGATATAGAGAGATATGGTGGAGTTCGTTTTGTATGTGATTCTCTTGTATCGTATAATGGAGAAGATCAGTATGTATATATGAAGCAATTCAGAATGCTAAATGATATAGCTAAAGCATTTGTTAAAATCGTATTATACACAGACTTTGGTGTAGAAGCATAATAAATGTGAAAAGGAGATAAGTCTTATGAAAAATACAATACGGGTTGATGAGCCATTTTTAGGAGAAACGGTTAATTATCTTACAAAGGTAGATGCAAATATGTCTCGCCTTGATGCCGCAAAATTATCAAATTTACTAGATTATACATTTATACATCTTTGTATAACTCGAATGTCTGATTATTGGGAGATGCTGGGAACTTTTATCGTTGATAATAATGGTAAACTTATTCATATTAAAACTTTAGAAAAAGCTCTGGATTATATGGAAGAATTGGCTAAAAATATTCTTTATATCAATGACATTAGATTTTCCAAAGAAGAGTATACAAAATCAATTGTTGACGCTTTGCAAACAATTTGTATGGATACAATTAAATTTAGAAACTTTTGTTATATTATAGCAGCTAAATCTAAAAATACATTTGTTGTATCCAGCCCTAAAAAGATGAATAATGATAAATAGTATATTGTGTAATTCAGAGCTATAATGCTCTGGATTTTCTTTTTGTAATCTAATCTTTTATAAATTATATAATATAGAGATGAAGAAGATATAATGGTATCAAATTTTCTATGATACCAGAGATTATAGTATATTCAAAAGGAGGATATAGTATTATGAAAACAATCGTAAACATGACACCACATGATGTCACAGTATACGGCCAGGATAATCGAGCCGTGGTTGTATATCGGCCTTCTGGGAAGCTGATTAGACTTTCCCAGAAAAATGAGATTGTAGGAGATATCAATGGTATTCCCACAATCAAAGTCGTATTTGGTGATCCTGAAGGCTTGCCAGAATATAATGCAGATATAGTATATATAGTATCTGCATTTGTTAAGTCTGCTTTACCAGACAGAACAGACTTAGTAGTTCCATCCGATCCTGTAAGAGATCCAGATGGAAGAATTATTGGATGCCGAGCATTTGGCGTCTAATGATTCTAAACCCAGGAGACCGAAGAATCCTGGGTTTATTTTTTTTATGATTTAACTTTCTCTGAGACATTACAGTAATTTTTATTTTTATAAAGGAGAGAATACTATGAAATTTGAAAAGGTTAGTTTTGAAGCATTTAGAAAAGATATTAAGAAATTTTATAATGATGCGATGTCTGAAGAAGAAATTAAAGCTTCTTATGATCGTATACAGCTTCCCAAAAGATCCACTAAGTATGCAGCAGGATATGATTTTGTAACTCCTATTTATACATATATCAATGGAGTAGAACCGACAATGGTACCTACTGGTATTAAGATTGATTTGAATCCTGAAAATTTCTTGCAGATTGTACAGCGTTCCAGCTCTACCAAATATGGTTATTTCTTAGCCAATTCTGTAGGAATTATTGATAAAGATTATTATAATAATGAATCTAATGAAGGAGATATTATCTTAGCTCTTAGAACATATCCTAAGGTACATTCTCCTAAGAAATATGAATATGATGAAGATTATAAGATTTTATCTGTCAGAGCTACAGATCCATCCATTGATGGAATTACTGTTATGATTAAACCTGGTAATAAGGTAGCGCAGGGAATTATTCTTTCTTATTATACCGTAGAAGAAGATGATGCAAAAGAAACTAGAAAAGGTGGATTTGGTTCTACAGGAAATTAAGCCAATTTAATACTCAAGTATATATTATAGACATGAGTAAAAATAAAAGGAGGATTTTAAATTGGCTGAAAGAATAATTGATGAAAACATAGTCACACAAGCTAATCAAGATTTGAAAACCTATGCAGAAGCTGTATGTAGAGAACGAGCAATTCCGCATGCGGTAGATGGATTAAAGCCAGTTGTAAGAAAAATTTTATATACTATGTATGAATATTTGAAACAAACCAGAACAGGTACAACCGTTAAATCAGCATCTATAGTCGGAATTGTTATGCAGAGATTTCATCCGCATTCTGATTCCGGTATATATGGAGCAATGAAAGGTATGACCAACTGGTTTGAATCTTACATGCCATTAATCAAACCAAAAGGATCTTTTGGTAATATTTGGGGAGATAGTGCTGCGGCTTCTCGTTATACAGAAGCCGCATTAACTCCTTATGCTGTAGAATGTATTATTGGGGATATGACAGAAACATATTCTTCTACAGATTGGGATTGGAATTATGATAACACAGTCATGGAACCATTATACTTTCCATCCAAAGTTCCAAATCTCTTAATCAATGGTAGTTTTGGTATTGCGGTAGGAATGACATCAAACATTCCTCCTCATAATATATCAGAAGTTATCGATGCAACTATTCATCTGATCGATCATCCTAATGATGAAATCGTTTTATTACCAGATGATCCTCAGGGTTGTGATATTATTGAAGCTGATTTTGCAACAATATCCAGAACTGGTAAAGGACGATTTAAAGTTAGGGCTAAAATTGATATTGGGGAATTCCAGAATAAACCAGCTCTGATTGTTAAAGCGCTGCCTCATATGGTATATTTTGAAGATATCAAGAATAAGATAGAAGATCTGAAAGAGAAAAACATTCTTCCACAGGTTATTGATATCTATAATAATACTACTACAGATCTTCATAAGAAAGCAATGAAATCTAATTTCGAAGTTTATATTGTATTGAAGAAAGATACAGATCCTCATTATGTTAGAGATATCCTGTATAAGCATACTCGATTGGAAGCAACCAAATCGGTAAACTTTGAGGTTGTGTACAATAACAATCCGGTTATCTGGAGTTATAAACAATACTTACAAAACTTTATTAATTTCCGTATTGAACGTAAAGCCAGAATGTTTAATGCCAAGTTAAAAGAATGTAAGACTCGTATGCATGAATTGGATTTCTATATTAAGATCTTAAAGTCTGGTAAGATTGATCAGATCATTGATAAGATACGCAAACAGAAAACCAGAGATGATGAAGAATTAATTAACTTTATGCTGAAGACAGTAAAAGATATTACTCCATTACAAGCCAAGTTTATTCTGAATATCAATCTGAAGAAGCTATCCGTAGGATATCTGAATGATTATATTACAGAATATAATGACTTGGATGCTAAAGCCAGACAATACTTAGATTGGAGCATTCATCCAGAAAAGTTAACTGGTATCATCAAAGAAGAACTGATTGCTATCAATAAGAAATATGGTTGCCCAAGAAGAAGCAGAATTGTTTCTGCATCTGAAGCAGAAGGAATTCCAGAAGGAATATTTAAAGTTGTTATTACAGAATCTGGGTTTATTAAGAAGATTGATGTATCCGATAAATCATTAAGCTTACGAAATGATAAGGCTAGATTTGTATTGACAGCAAACAATACAGATTCTTTGTTACTGTTTGGTTCTTTAGCCAAAGTATACAAGATTCCTGTACATAAGATTCCCTTTGCAGCTAAGAACTCTAATGGAATTGATATGCGTATTGCTGTTAAGAAATATTCTGGAGAAGGTATATCTGCTGTTATTCCAGAGTCTATGCTGGATACCATTGATCGATCTTATAAAGCAGAGAATATGGAAGGTAGTATTATCACCATTACCAGACAAGGGTTGGCAAAGAGAATGAATATCTCTGAGCTATTTAATATTCCATTATCTGGTTTGATGTATGCGAAGCTGAATGAAGGAGATACGATTGCAGATTTGTTAGTGGCAGGATCTGCTAATGAGATTTTGATTTATGCTCATAATAAAGTATTACGGATATGGGCTTCTGATATTCCTTTATTATCCAGAACCACCAAAGGGGTCATTGGAATGAAGTCTTCCAAGTATGCTATCGATGGGATGTGTTGTATTATTCCTAACTCAACACATGTGATTGTAGTTACAGAATCTGGAAGAGTCAATAAGATCGGATTAGATTCTATCAATAGAGGAACCAGAGCCAGAGCAGGAGACGTTATCATTAAATTGGGTAGGACGGACTCTATTAAATATATTGGAGTATGTAATGAAACGGATTCTTTGGCTATTACTACACATAGAAATTCTAAAGTATATCCGATTATTCAAATTCCCAATGGATCTTCTATTTCTCAGGGAGAAAAGATAGCTGATTTATCTGGTGTAGCTTCTGTTTCTATTATACGAGCATAATAATATCTGGAGATGCTATATAGCATCTCCAGATATTATTTTTTTTTTTGCAATCTATTTTTTCTGAAATTATATATTATATAAGTGCCAGCATATATAATATATGTATTCGTTTATTTTAAAAGGAGAGATTAGAATGAGAAGTAAAAAGATTTTATTAACTACGATGTGCACATTATGTATAACATCAGTAACGTATGCGGTAAATATTGAAAAGGGTGCTAATAATACTGTTACTGGTAGTACCGAATATACTGTCATTGGGAATAAATTAAAAATGAAAAATTCCGAATGGAGTACTATGATCGGAAGAGAATCGGAAATGGAAAATGCATCAATGGGTTTATCTGTTGGTGTATATAACAAAGTCAAAGGCTTTGATGCTATTGCTATTGGTAACCATAATGAAGTGGATGGTACCAATGAAGACAATAGCAGAAATTGGATTTCTGTTGCTGTGGGCTCTGGATGTACAGCTAAGAGTCATGGTGATGGCGAAGCTGTTGCAATGGGTGTTAACGCCGAAGCTATCGGTCAGGATGCTGTTGCGTTTGGTAATATGGCAAAAGCACATGGGTATCATGCTGTAGCTATCGGTACACAGGCAATGGCGCTTGCGGGTGGTAGCACTGCCATCGGTGGAGAAACTCGGGTATATGGCGGCGATTCATTAGGAATTGGCAGTACTACTACCAATGTTTATGGGAAATATTCTGTTGGTATTAATGCATGGACTGTTAAAGGAGATTATGTAATTGGTATCGGTGGAGAAACATATGCTGACGATGCTATAGCAATTGGCAAGTTCTCAACCACTAATGTTAAAGGTGGTATTGCATTGGGCAAAGAATCAAAAGCCAATATTGATAAAGGAGTTCTCGGTTGGGATCCTGCCACCATGAGTGTTAATCAAAAACATTCCGGATGGTCAGTATGGGAGTCCACATCCGGAGCAGTCAGCATAGGCAACGATCGTTACAAACGCCAAATTACCAATGTAGCCGCTGGCACAAGTTCTGATGATGCTGTCAATGTAGCACAGCTTAGGTCTTTAGCAGAAGTTGTTCATGGTAACAACATTGTTGATGGATCTATCAATGATGATGGCACCATTACCTTGAAAAAGAAAGATGGATCTAAGGTCAATCTTAAAGGCAAGATGAAAGATAACTCTGTACAGCCTGGAGAATATGATATCTCCACTGATAACAAGGTAACTCTGGAGGTTAAAGATAACTACTCTGGTACTAAGCTTGGTGATGTGGTAATCAAAGACGTTGCTAAAGCTTCTGATCTGAAGAAAGAGCAGGATGCTCGTAAAGCAGCAGATCTGAATATTAGCAATACCATTGGAGCTGCAGATCCTACCAATTTATCCAGTCAGTATTCTTCCACAACCTATATTAAAGGTTCTACAAGTTTGGTAGAAGCAGACCAGAAATTAGATGCTGCTATTAAACAGAACAAAGATAGCATTACCAATATCAATACCGATATTCGCAATATCCATCAGGATATCCATGATGTTCGTAACAACATTACAAATATTAATGGTCGGATGGGTAAACTGGATAGACGTATTAATAAGGTTGGCGCGAATGCAGCCGCTTTGGCAGCTCTTCATCCGTTAGACTTTGATCCAGACAGCAAGCTGGATATTGCGGTAGGATATGGTCATTATAAGAATGCTAATGCAACAGCACTTGGTGCATTCTATCGCCCGAATGAAGATACCATGGTTTCTTTAGGAGCTTCTTTTGGCGGTGGAGAAAATGCAATCAATGCAGGTGTAAGTCTTAAGATTGGTGGAGGAAATCACGTCAATGGCTCTAAGATTGCTATGGCAAAAGAGATTAAAGATCTTCGTGCTGAAGTAGAAAATCTTAGAAGCGTTATCAAACAGTTGGTTATCGGAGATGCTATTGATACAGGTAAGATCAAAATCTTCCCAGATGTTCCGAAGAATCATTGGGCCTATGAATATATTGCTACGCTGGCAGGCAACGATATTATCAAAGGCTATCTTGATGGAGAATTCAAGGGAGATCGAGTCATGACTCGCTATGAATTTGGCGCTATTATCTATAGAGCTCTTCAGATGGGTTATGAAGTTCCGGAAAGAATGTTAAATGAATTCGAACCAGAAATTGCTCGTTTCCGTATTGATGTGATTTCTCAGAACAAAAATGGTACACCAACTATTGAACGTGTAAGAGTAAATGCTTAATGCGTCATAAATAAAAGAGACTCATATGAGTCTCTTTTATTTTTTATAATTATATATTATAATTCTGAGTATAGAGATAT
>OGOO01001903.1_pt1 | contig 16528 bp, 12 predicted proteins | sample 1552651 | NCBI WGS metagenome assembly OGOO01 (sample SAMEA2580118, study PRJEB22360) | human gut metagenome | biome: human gut; feature: human-associated habitat; material: faeces | place: Denmark | collected 2008/2010 | reverse complement strand
CATGAGGAAGTTCGTGATCCCGCTCTCCTGCGCGGCCATGGCCCCGGAAAGCGGCTGCACCACGGCGAGCAGGAGGATGATGCCCCACGCGACGCCGGAGTCGATCATGGCCTTGAACTTCAGCAAAGGCTTGCCGTCCACCTTGAGGAAACACATCACGGTGACGAGGAACACGCAGATCCCCGTGTTGCCGATGGACTTCAGGAATTTGGAAATGAACAGGTCGGCGGGCAGGAAGTTCGGGAGCAGCAGCAGGGCGACCAGCGCGAAGAGGAAACAGAGGATGAGCTTCTGCACCTTGCTCAGCTTGAGCGCGCCGTCGGTGTCCAGCTTGCTCGCGTCCAGCTTCTTGAGCTTTTCCATGTCCGGCTTGAACACGTACTTGCCGAGCGCGATGAACAGGAGCGAGCACAGCACACAGGAACAGGCCGCTATGAGCATGTACTTGGCGTAGTCGATCCCCACGCCGGACATGGTCTCGTAGGCGCTGAACACGGTGAGGGCGGCCTGCTTGAAGGGGATCAGGGACATACCCACCTGCGACGCGAAGACGATGCCGAACACCATCATGGTCGGATAGCCGTCCCCCTTCTTGTAGCCGCATACGTCACAGATCCCGTACAGGATGCTCCAGCCGATGATGGCGGCCGGGGGGGCCGCCGAATTAGCCGCTCTTGAGTACGATCGAATGCGTCTCGAAATAGGTGTTCGCGGGCATCGCGTCGGCATCCTTGGGCGAATAGGAGTTGAAGTCGCCCGCCATCAGCCACAGCGGTTCCACCGGATAGCGGCGGATGGTGCTGTCGAGGATGCAGTTGATCTCCCGGTCGCGGTAGGTGTTGCCCGTCCCGGCTGCGCCCTGCCCGTTGGGATAGGTTCCGAAGGGATAGAGGTGCAGCACCACGACGTTGATGTCCTTGATGCGGGTGTGGATGGCTCCGTGCCAGAGGGGAACGTCTTCGAGCAGGCGGTTGCGCAGTTCGATGGGGTATTTCGACGTCAGCCCCACCGGAAATCCGCTCTCCTTGCAGAGTATGGCGTAGGGGTGCCCGTAGCGGCCGGCAAGGGCCGTGAGCGACTCCTCGGTGAATGCGTTGCACTCGCAGAGGGCCATGAAGTCGGGGTCCTTCTCCTTCACCCAGTCGACGAAGTTGTCGAAGTTCTGGGCTTTGTCGAGCTTCATGCCCTCGAGAATATTGTAACTGATGAAACGCAGGGTTTCGGGCTGGACGCTCGTTCCCGGATCGGTCGTCAGTTCCTCGTCCGGTGCGGCGGGATCGTCGTCGCAGGCGGGCAGCAGGGCCGTGGCCGTGAGCAGCGTCGCCCCGAAAGCCAGCCGGCGCAGCATCTGTATCGTGTCGTATGTTTTCATGTCGTTCGCTGGTTTATTTGTTGTAACGCAGGGCTGCGTAGGAGACGGTGAATGCGTTGGCTACCTGTCCGTTGGATGCGATGGTCGCGGTGTCGTAGGTCGTCGCCGTGCCGATCTTGTTCTGCACGGGGCGCAGGCGGATCCATGCCACGCTCTGTCCCAGAATCTCGGTGGGAACCTGCATCCACACGTTCTTGTCGCCCGAAAGCTGCTCGGGCTGCATGTTGCCCCAGTTGCCGTTGTCGGGAACCGTGAAATCGGTGAGCTTCTTCCAGTTGTCGCCGTCGAGCGAATATTCCGCCGTCCAGTAGCGCAGTCCGCCCTGTGCCGAGTGGTAGCGGCAGGTGAAGACGAAGGAGCATTGCGTGGAGCTGACGCCCTGCGTCGAGAACTCGAAGATCAGGGAGTTTCCCGTGTTCTTCGCCGTGTCCCACAGCTGTTTGTGGCCCCACGAGGCGTTGTTGATGGTCAGCCCGTTTTCGGCGGCCCGGTAGGCGCTGCCGACGGCCAGCCAGGCGTAGGTGCTCATAAACGAGAGTCCCGAACCCGTCGTTGCGGCCACGCAATGCGCCTGACCGCTGTCGGTTGCCGGATGCGGATATTGCGGGAATGCGTAGGCGCGGGGGTCCTTGCTGCCGTCGGGACTCCACTCCACGGCCACGGCCGAGAAGACGTTGTCGGCCGACTCGTCCAGCGCGATGTCCTCGCGTGTCACGTTGCGGATCTGGTAACGGCCGATGTCGCCGCCCCGCTCGAAGAAGGTGTAAGGCTCGTGTACGATGATGCCTGTGATCGTTCCCTCGCCGTCGGGCATCTCCTTGAAACGCCAGTCGCAGCCGTGGTTGGTCATCAGGTAGATCATGTCGCCGTGACGGTCGAGTACGGCCGCGGGGTAGTAGTTGTTGAAACTGTTGGTGTAGTTGATGTGCACGGGGATGAAACGTCCGGTGCGCACGGCCATCTGGCAGCGTTTGAGCGTCACCTGGGTGTAGATGTCGGCGTCGGTCAGCTGGTCGATGAAGCGTCGCTTCGCGGGCAGTTCTTCGGCCGTCCCGGCCTCTTTGGTGACGATGTGGTCCTGCGTCACGCCGCTGAGCGTGTAGCGCTCGGGGTTGCTCCGCTTGGTCAGCGTGAGGCCCTTGCACCAGAGTTTGAGTTTGTCATATCGTTGCAGGTTGTTCTGCTGGGCGTCGGTCGTGACGAGGGCGAGACCCAGCGAGGCGTCGGCGTTCTGCATGTAGGCCGTGCAGTCGTTGATGCCCAGGTCGGGTTTCTCCGCGGCCTTGGGCATGGGGCTTCCGGCCATGTTGGGCGAGGCCCAGTCGCTGATGACCGTGCCGCTTACGGCGATGTCCTGATCGAGGGTGATCTCGCCTTCCGCCTCCGCGATCAGCCCGCGCAGCTCCTCGAAGGTCATCTCGCGGGTCTCCGCCGTACCGCCCGGGATACCCTGATAGGCTGTGAAATAGGTTGTGTGATCTTCGCCCCAGTCGTCCTGAAATCGGAGCCGGAACCGCGCCGTGCGAGGCTCGAATTTCTTGTTGTCGGCGATCCGGAACCGGAAATATTTGAAATCCTGGGCGTAGCTGACGCTGTCGGCCCACGGTTCGGCAGCGGAATTCTCGTCGTAAACGACCGTCCAGTAGATTTTCTTGGACAACGGGATGTTGGTGTCTATTGCGACAGAGTCGATCGTGCTAACGGACGAATATTGTTTTCCGATGTACTTGAACTCCAGGAGCGGCGTCGTGCCGTACTGCATCAGGTAAATCGTGTCGACGACCTGCTGGCGGGCCGATGAGACGAGGATGGTTCCCTTGCGGGGAAGCGAGTTGTTGGTCCGGTAATTGAGGTTGAGCGAGCCGCCCGTTTCGCCGCTGTCGGCGCCGTCGACCGAGACCCAGAGTCTGGTCTCGGGCGTGAGCCGCGCCTGCCACGGTCCGGAGGTCTCTACCTTGATGGTGCGGGAGCCTGCGTCGCTGGAGACGAAGACTTCGCTGCTGACGCCTTTCGAGCCGATAGCCGGCTCCGTTTCATCCTCGCTGCACCCCCCCCCGAGCAATAGGGCCGAGGCGGCGAAGGCGCAGATCAGGCTGAAGCGCTTGGTGTAGAATTTTTTCATCGTATGTCGTAGTTTGGGTTTTTAGTGTCGCGGGGCATTCTGTTCCCAGGGGAGTTTGCCGAACAGGTCTTCGAAATCGTACCATTTCAGGCGCAGCACGTAGAGGTTGTCGATGAAGATGCGTGTGTTGCCGCTCTCCATCTCGTATTTGCCGGCCATCAGTTCCATGCGCGTGTTGCTCGTAAAGGGATTTTTGGGGTGGGAGAAGATGATGAACTCCTGCTGGGAGTTTTTCCACATGGCCGTCGGAAGCTCCGCGGCCGTGGGGTCGAGGTGTCCCACACGGACGGTTTTCTCGGTGGTTCCGTCGGCGAACTGCCCGCCTCCCGTGATCCGCACAGTCAGTTCGTCGTTGTCTTTCGTGCCGTCGGCCGCCGCATAGGCGATGGCGTTGAAACGGACCATGGCGGCCGTGTCGTTCCGGATGCCCGGATCGTACGGGGTCAGCAGGTTGGCTCCGTGTCCGGCGTCGTCGCCGAGCTTGACGTAGCCGTTTTTGCCGTAGCAGTAGGCCGTGCCTCCCTCCTGTGCGGGCGTCGATTCCAGCCCCATTTTCTTCTGGTCGGCGGTCCAGCTGTCGATCGGCGTTTCGCCCCGGGTCTCCAGAGGTTCCGCCGAACCGTACTTCAGCCAGTCGAAGTTGCCCTCGTAATCTTTGGTGTATTTCGGGAATCCCTGCACCACAGCGATGAATTCATTGAGAAATTCGACGTCGGTGTGCAGCGAGATGCACCCTTTCCGTTCTACGTAGGACTCCGTGTGCGGGGTGATCAGCAGGACCAGTTCGTCGATTCCGGGCCTGACGCCGCGTTTGATTTCGTCGACGTTGAGCCACTCCTCGGCCGGCAGTTCTCCGGACTCTTCCTTTTCGCCTTCGAATCCGACCTGATAAGCCACATTGCTTCTGATATAGATGGATCTTTTGAACGGAGTGGCGTCCTGCTCTTTCGACGCTCTGACGGGGATGTGCAGGGTTCCCGTCAGCGCTTCTTCGAACTCGGGCGAGTTCGACCACTCGATGTGTTCCCTGCGGGAGTAGTCCTTGTCGTCGTCGCAGGCTGTGCCCAGAGATACCGTGCCGGTCAGCAGCAGTACCGCGATCAGCGGGGTGACGCTCCTCTTCGGGATTTTCAGAGATAGAGTTGTTCTCATAGCATTTAGGTTAATTGGTCTGAAAAAGTTTGGAAAATTTTAGCTAAATTTCGGGTGAATATTGAAAATATTTTCATTACAAAGATAGCCCTTAATAAATATGCGGAAAGGGCCTTGCCCGAAAATGTAAATGAATGTAAATCTTATCTTGTTTATTGTCAGCATGTTCGATTTTTACACCCCCGTGCGTTATGTAAATGCTGAAACTTTGATATTTTACTTTTTAATACATTTGTAATACACAGGCCCTTTCTTCTGATTTGCTTTTGTGTTATTAAAACGCTATGTTTGCATTAAACCGAAACCTGAAATGAAAATCCTCCTTCTTGCCGCAGCGTTGTTCTCCGCGCTGTCCGCGGCTCCGGCTTCCCCGGGTGAAAAGACCGACCTGCAGGAGCTGTTCCGCAGTCTCGATCGGGTGATCGCCCGCAGCGGCGAGTACACGGCGCGGCGCGAATCCCGCATTGATTCGCTCAAGTGCGCCCTGACCCGCGACGGGCTTTCGCTGCGCGAGCGTTTCGACCTGACCGAGCGGCTCGCCGAAAATTACAACTCCTACCAGAGCGACTTCGCGCTTCTCTACCTCCGGCGAACTCTTGCGCTGGCCGAGGAGACCGGCGACAACGACCTGATCATGCGTGCCCGCTCCGGGATTGCGCTCTGTTACAGCCTGGGCGGACGTTTCTACGAGGCCGAGGAGATCTTGAGCGGCATCCGCGACACGGTGCACGTCAGCCGCCGGGCGCTGCAATCCTATTATGTCGCCCGGCATCGCATGAACCGCGAACTCTACGCCCTGACCGAGCCGGGCGAACGCCGCGACCTTTTCCGCCGGCGCGAGCACTATTATGCGGTCAGCGCGGCGGAAATCAGCGAGGACACCTTCACGAGCCTGTACTACGGGTATATGGATGCCATCGTCCGCAAGGACTGGTCCGAGGCTTCGACCCTCTGCGACAGCCTGCTGGTCTCGGTCCCTTCCGATTCCCACTCCTACGCCAAGGCCGCCAACCACAAGGCGCAGCTCGAGGGGAAGGCGGGGCGTCCCGACGAGGAACTCGCCTGGTTCATACGTTCGGCCATGGCCGACATCCAGTCCGCCGTGCGTGACCACGGGTCGCTGTGCACCGTCTCCGAGGAGCTTTTCAACCGGGGCGACGTCGATCGGGCGATGGATTATATCCGCGTGGCGATCCGCGACACGCGTTTCTTCAACTCCCCGAGCCGCTCGTGGCGCGACATGGCCATCCTGCCGCAGATCGAGGCGGCTTACAGCGAGCGCAACGCCCGCCTGCACACGATGTACATCGTGCTGATCGTCGTCATCCTGCTCTTTTTCGTCTCGGCCGTCGCCGCGGGGCTTTACGTGCTGTCCCGCAACCGGAAGCTCTGCGCCGTGCAGCAAACCCTCCGCGAATCGAACGACAAACTCAACGGCCTGGCCCGGAGCCTGCGCGAGACGAACGACCGCCTGAGCGCGCAGAACCTCCGGATCGCCGATGCCAACCGGATCAAGGAGGTCTATATCGGGGGCTTTCTCCAGACGATTTCGGAATATATCAACAAACTCTCGGGTACGTATCAGTATGTCAACAAGATGCTGCGCGACGACCGGATCGCCGAACTTCGCCGCGAATGCGCCCGCAGCAACGTCCGCAACGACGAGCTGAAGGAGTTCTATGCGCTTTTCGACAAGACCTTCCTCGGGCTTTTTCCCTCGTTCATCGACGAGATGAACGGCCTGCTTGCCGACGAGGCCCGCACCGAGGGGCGTCACGACGGCGAGCTGACCACCGTGCTGCGCATCTACGCGCTGATCCGCCTGGGCATCACCGACACGGCGACCATCGCCGCGCTGCTGCACTGTTCGATCCGCACCGTCTACAACTACCGCTCGTTCACCCAGCGGCACTCGCGGCCCGACGTCGGCGACCTGGAACAGCGTGTGCAGCTGATCGGGTTGAACGGGATCGCCGCCCGGTCCTGACGGAGCCGCGTGTGCCGAAAAGCGTAAAATAACGCTGTTCCGGCAATTTTAACCTCCCGGCCGTAACAACGGCCGGGAGGTTTACAGAAGGCTACTCCCCCTTCTTATGGGTGTACTCCTGCAGGACATAGGTCGTGAAGATCGGAAAGAACATCATGCCCAACGACGGAAGCAGCACGCAGAAGACCTTGCCGACGGCCGTGACGGGGAAAATCTCCGCACCGACGGTCGTGACGTTCATCCACGCCCACCAGAGCGCATTGCCGAAGCCGTGGAGCTTGGGATTGACGAGCACCTCGTAGTCGTAGAACACCAGCCCGGAGATATAGGTAAAGATGACGACGGTGAAGATATAGGCGAAAAAGAGCCTCCGCATCCTGTTTTCGGAGACCAGCCACCGCACGATGATCACCATGGCCAGGAAGGCCCGGAGCAGCGGGATAAGCCCGACGAGCACGCCCCAGTCGTGGGTCATGCCGACGCCGCTCCACGCCAGGATGTTCAGGTAGGGAACGGAAAGCAGCAGGAACGGCAGGTTGCGCCAGAAAAAACGGCCCGGACGTTCGGCAGCGGCCCAGCGGACGAAGAAATCGCACAGGAAAACGAGGCAGACGACGAACTGGATCGCAAGATAGGTGCGGGACATGTGGACATGGTCGCCGGCAATGATCTCCCACGAGAGGGCCACGAGGAGCACCAGTCCGGCGATGAGTTTGACAACACCGAGCGCATCACGGATTCCGGCACGCGCCGATTGGGTAAGAGACATAGATTGCGGTTTTTCCGTAGCGCGCTCAAAATCAATGCCACAACCCGGAATCATAAATTTTACGGCGTTTTTTTGCCGAAAGATTTTGCACGATTGAAAATTTCTATTACCTTTGCACTCGCTTTCAGCAATGGCGGGTTAGCTCAGCTGGTTAGAGCGCATGATTCATAATCATGAGGTCCCGAGTTCAAGTCTCGGACCCGCTACGAAAGGGGTTAGATTGCAAAATCTGACCCCTATTTTTATGCCCTGCAAGATAGTTAAACATCTTATAATCAGCAAATAATCAGAAATACCATATTTTAAGATATTTTAATAATCATCCAAAATCGGGACATTTTTGGGGTTCGTTGGAATACAATTCGCTTTCGGGCAAAAGTTGTATTCCAGACTTGTAATGAAAAGTATTCCAGCGGATTATGAAAACGATCTGTTGACTATGGTTGAAATACTGAGAATCACTTATTATCTCTACGAATTTAAGAGAAACCGACGGGGTACAGCCCCGATTTACTGCAAGTTAACGACTGACGGTACAGAACGCCAGCAATTCTCGACGGGACTTTATGTAACACCTGACTTGTGGGACAAAGACGCTCAATGTGTCCGTGGAACCTCTGAAGATGCCGTGCTGATTAACCGTCGCTTGCAGGATATCACTATCGAACTCAAAGGCATCGAGCGTAAATTGTACGAAGCGGACGGGAATGTATCGCTGGCTGAAATCTACTCGATCTACAAGCACAAGACGGTAGAGGAACATACGTTGTGCGGGATTTTCCGGGATCGTCTGAACAAGATGGAACAACTCGTAGGCAAAGAGTATTCACCTGCGACATTGCAGAAATTCCGGGAGGTTTTTGCCCATGTAGAGCGGTATATCCGTACCTCGTATAACACGCAGGACATTCCCATCCGAAGCGTGGACTATCGCTTTGTGAAGCAGTTCGAAGAAGCACTCATAGTGCAAGGTCTGAAAGCCATCACCATCAATAAAATCATGCAGCGGGTGCGTCAGATGGTCACTTACGCTTTTAAGTGCAACTATATCCAGCAGGACCCGTTCGTCGAATACAGGCCCTTAAAAGAGCGTAAACGGTTGGTATTTCTCACGCAGGAGGAACTGCATAAGCTGGAGCATCACCATTTTGCTCAGAAACGACTGGAAACGGTGAAGAACATCTACCTCTTCTCGGTCTATACCGGGTTGGCTTATCATGAAGCGCAGGCGTTGCAACCGAAGCATATCACGAAAGGATTTGACGGCAGGAATTGGATCACGCTTGTTCGCCAAAAGACGGACCGGGAGGTTTCCGTTCCATTGCTCCCACAGGCTGAGAAGCTGATCGCATGGTTCCAAAAACTCGGTAGTACGGACGATTATATCCAGCCGCGTATCTCCAATCAAAAGGTCAATTCTTACCTGCATGAAATTGCGGATGTAGTAGGTATCGACAAGAAATTGACGCATCACACAGCCCGGAAAACCTTCGCCACGACCATTCTGCTCTATAACGATGTACCTATCGAGGTAGTGAGCAAACTGCTCGGGCATTCCAATATTTCAGTTACCCAGCATTCCTATGCACAGGTCCTAAATAAGAATATCAGCAATCATATCGGACGGCTGGAAAAAGTTTTAGGGGAAACGAACGATTAGCGAATAGGAACTTGATAATCTCAATAACATCTTGTATCTTTACATGACTGCCTATGGTGAGAGCGTAGGCGGTCTTTTTCAAAAGGCGTTCCATGTATGAATGACGATAAGGTCGAACCCAAACTTTCTTCACGGGAGAAACTCCCAGCCAATACCGTAAAGATAGAGGACCCTCGCTATGAAATCTTTTATCCGAATATCAGCGGTTACTGCGATGGCATAGGCTATTACCGGAACTACATGTACAACGGAGCTCTCATAGACACATTCAACGACGAGAAAAATCCGGTCCGGTATGAAATCATCTATCACGACGATACGCATAAGCGCATAGACTGCATGCGTCTGACGCTGCTTTATCCGAGAGCCAAGTTAGGCGGAATTTTCACCAGCCTGCCCTATGGCATCGTCAAGAAAAGCGTTCCGGGTATCGGAGCCACTACTTTGGCACTGCATCAACCGCGCGATACGGTTATCGTCCTCCCGACCAAAAAGCTGGCCTATCAGAAATATCTGCGGGGCTATAACAAGGACCGTACATCGAACCGCTTCCTCTACGTCGGGAGCGACATTCCGGAGGAGAAATGCAAAAGTCCTACGGATGAACAAATCCGCAGCTATATCGCGGAGAAGCGAACGGGTACTTTCCCTTACAAGAAAATCCTCGTGGTAGCAGACAGTTTAGGCCGCGTGATGGAGCAGATCAAATACCTCAAAGAAGAGCCCACAAGATTTGTGAGAAAAAAACTCGAAGAATACGCCGAAAAGTTAAAGCATGATCCCTCGCTTCCACCATTGAATATTCCTATCACAAAACTGTATGAACCGCAGATGGACTGGCATATCATGGTCGATGAGATAGACACGTTCCAGTCCGATGGCAAGTTCCGTGAAGCGATGGAGAATGTCATCGACTATTACCTCGAATTCCCGCCGATCAAACGATGCCTTGTGTCTGCGACGATACGCCCGTTCACCCATCCGCAGTTGAAAGAGGAGCCTTTGCTGGAGATCAACTATGAACATCCGCAGAAACGCCCCGTAAATGTCATTCGGACGAATAATATGCCCCGGGAGGTTGCAGATACGTTGGGTCGTTACCGGGAGCGTTATCCGAACGATAAAATCGTTGTAGCCTATAACTCCATACGCTCCATCAACACCATAATCCGGTTATTGCCCGTTGAATTGCAGGCGGACTGCTCGGTAGCGTGCAGTTCCCAAAGCCAAACGATGGTCGGAGAATACTACCGGTCCCTGCACTCCGGGAAATTGGCAACCCCGATCACCTTTATCACAAGCACCTACTTTGTAGGAGTGGATATTGAGGAGCGGTTCCATCTGCTGACAGTTTCCGACCCGCGACGCATTCAAACGCTGTTATCCCCGGAAAAGATATATCAGATTTCGGGAAGATGCAGGGATGAACGGGGATTATTGAGTGAAACCATCATATACGACTTTTACAAGCCCAAGACCCCGGAGAAAGCAATAACACTCGAAGAATACGAGCGCAAAGCCGAAATACTGAGCCAATTCGCCAACAGCTCGGAAGATATACAGAAATCCTGCGAGAATGTCCTGCCCGCAAACTTTCTGGACGTTAAAGACGCCATCGTCGAACGCAGCAAGCACAGCGTATTCGGAAGCCAGCCTATCAGCATCATTCGCCGCAACATTCATGGCAAGGTCGTACCTGCCTATCTGAATATCGACGCGCTAGGAGAATACCAGCAATTATGTACCGAAACCTATACGACCAAAGAACGCTTCTTTGCAACTTTGCGCGAAACATGCCAGATTTGCAATACTGCATATCACTCCCATAAAAAGAATGCCGAGCAGATTCAGATTGAGGAGACTGACCGGGAGAACAGGAAAAATGTCATCATACAATATGTGCAAGCCTCGATCAACGAGCTGTTACAGGCCAAATCGCAGGGTCCCATAACGGACGATGCATTGGACCGGATGATTCGCAAACCACGGGATAACAGGCATGGCCGCACGTTTTTGAAGCGGGTAAAGGAGTTATACCCCTATGTTCCGCTGGATAAACTCATAGATATGCTGACACCCCGACTGACGAAAGGCGGGATAAACTGGAACGCAGTATGGTATCGGAACTTGCGTAGAAGCGTATTCTTCGCATGCCTTGCGGAAGACCATCCGTTCAGAATCCTATTGAGGGATTATTTCCCGGCGGGAAGCCGTATGACGAGCGATGAAATCCGGGAAAAGATGAATGCCGTACTGATAAATATCCAAGCCCGGGAGCTGAAAAGCAATCGTGAAGCCATCAAGCTGTATCATTGTTTCTTCGAGGAAAAACGCTCGCATAACAAGACAAATTTTCGAACGGTGGGAACCGTCAGGGATATGGGATTCGAGCCCTTGCAACGAATCGCAGCCACTACGACGGTAAACCGGATTTTAGAACTAATGTAATACAACGCATCAAATTTCCTATCATAATGGGTATGAGGAAATTATGGATTAGATTCGTGATTTGGATTAAAAATCTGTTTCGCAAGCCCAATAAAGCCTTGCAAAGGGGCGTATCGTTATGCCTGCTGTTCCTGGGCAAAACCCGGAGAATACGAATATCCCTGCCCGAGAATTTCGACTTGGAACGCCACAAAGAACAATATCCCCCGCAAGAGTACGGATTCAAGCACATAGCATTTCGGGATTTCAAGGCCCTCTACATCTTGAATCTGCTGGCGGAGATTCCCGCCCGGAACTCGGATTTGATCCGTGAGGACGGCTTCGTACCTATCCATACTCCGACGCTTCGCAATCACCTCAAGGACTGTAAATACTACATAGACTATCTGGTCAATACGGGCGTATTGGTCTGCGACGGGCAATATATCATCGGGGAGAAATCGATGTGGTACAGGTGGGCAGACCCGTATATAAGCGAAGCATTTCATGCCATAGAATCAGAGATTGGCAACTACGAAAATTCCAAGCGGGACAATGCCGAGGACCGGAAAAATTATCCCTACCTGTTCTATTGGTATGACCAGCGTAAACTTCGGATCAATCCGCTGGCTTATGAATATGCAGAAGCTATATGCAAGTTCAAAATGCAGGACGATTCGCACGAATCGTGGGACTGGAATCGGGATAAGAACTGCCGCAAGAATCCCCGCACGCAATATATGGCTGCCCTGCGGAATATCAACCTGATTACGGAGCAGGAATACGGGCCGAGTATAGATGGGAACGTGCATCGGCTTCATTCCGTGCTCACCATATTCAGAAAGACCTGCGGAATTTTATCCCCTACAACGGTCAGCCCTTGGTGAGCATAGACATCAAGAATTGTCAGCCTTATCTATCCTGCCTGCTGCTGAATCCACGATTTTGGCAGGAGGGCGCAGAGTTGCCGCTGACTTTGTATGACCTGCCTGCAAATATCCGGGAGTTGTTCCAATCCCCGATACTAATAGACAGGATTAGAAAATTCTTTGAGACACTCGATGAAAAGGAGGAGGCCGAATACATCCGGCTGGTATCGGAGGGAGCCATTTACGAGCAAATCCGGGACATAGCGAACCGGAATTTACAGGAGGGGCAATCACCTATAGAACGTAAAGATGCCAAGATACTGATGTTCTACATGCTATTCTCCAGCAACCAGGGACAGCACGACAACCCCATGATAAACGAGTTGAAGCGGGTATTTTCAACCCGGCTATATCCGAAAGTGGCGGAGTTGTTCCGAATCATCAAGCGGAACTATCCGGACTGCGAGATGGAGAAACCCAACAGCAGATTGTCACGGGCCTTGCAATCCATCGAAAGCACAATCATATTGCACAGGTGTTGCCTGCGGATTTGGGAGGAACGGAAACAGAGCGTACCCATATTCACGATACACGATTCCATAGTAACAACCCGAGAATATCAGGACTATGTGTATGCCATAATGACGGATGAATTCATAAAGCATATCGGAACTGCTCCGAAATTGAGTGTGGAGATATGGTCCGAAGAAAATGTACCAAAATTTTCATAATCACATATAACCCATATAACAACCTATATTACAATATAATAAATCCATTCCTTTATCCATTATGATAGGAAACTTGATTTTTAAGAGAAATATTCACTCACTTATTCTTTAATTATATATCAAATTAAGTGAGTATTTATAAGTGAAAGCTTGTCAGAAATGGCAAGCTTTTTTAATGAATATCATAGTCAATATTTCCCCGAAAGTTATGATAAACATTCTATAAGGTCAATCTTGATTTTCAGAAACTTTTAACCGAAATTTGCTTCTACAATACCCCGCGAGTGGTTGTATTTTAAGAAACATTTTCTAACTTTGTGGTGCTATCCGATGGGTAGTGACATATTGATTGATGAAAGTGTTTAGCTTTTATCCTGAATCGGGAATCTGGAAAATTTCGTTGTATCAGGGATAAGCAATACGAACACTCATCACTTGCGTAGCTATATCATTCTCGATATACTGCCCAAGTGTGGGGTATTGTTTATTTGATGCAAGGCATTCCAGAGCCTCCGATTCGATAAACTAACAACTCCACACTTTCTTTTGTATAATAACTTGTTTAGGAGTTAAACAAGGTAAAGTTATTCTCTAAAGCAATGAATGGTGCTAAATCTCAATTCGTTAAGCCGAGAGCTAAATTTCAAATCATTGCAAATGAACTCAAATTCTTAGCACGGAGCACATGTGTAATTATTTTAACCACCTTACTATTTGCTATTATATATGGTTTAGCAAACTACCCGACTCAAATATCAGATACCGAACAACGTGAGTTTAATGATAATTTGAAAGCGGAAAGTTGTGCTAGGTTTAATAGGATTTTAGAGGAATTTATAAAGATTAAGAATATTAAATTAAGCTATACTAGTTCAGAACCATTAATAAGAGATGCGGAACGATTGGCGTATATTTTAGATCATTATAATGCGGAATTTGCTCAATATCAACTAAAAAAATCATCTGCAGTAGAATCTATCGGTAGTCAATATTCAAAATATTTAGGGACATCGAAATATGATAAATTTATTCATACTGATGATGCTCTTGAAAATATCAATGATTTTCGTTGTGCTCATTGGAAGAATGACGTGCGAAGAACAAGTTTGATTCTATTATTAATAATGTTAGGATTTGTGTCAGTTGGAAGATATATATTTCATGGGATACGTTCTGTCGTCCGATGGATAAATTGTAATGCGACTAATTAGTTGAAGAAATAATGCCATATTCTCGATTCTACTGCCTCACCTGCGGCTACTCTGATTCCTGCGTAGGCCATCGTTGGGAAGATGGTACACCATTAGCCAAATTCACCTCCTTTGCCTGCAAGGATTGTAAAAGACTGTGTGATAATTCATATCTAAAAGGTGTGCCTGATATGTCAGCAACTATGTGGAAACCTACTTGGGAATATGTCCCCGATGAACCTTTCTGCATGTGGTGCGGTTCAAAGAATGTCGAGGAGTGGAGCGAAGATAATCCGGTATGTCCTAAATGTGGAGGAGTGATGAAGAAACTCGATAAATAAGGCAGGTCACTCACTTATTTTGTGATAGATATATAAAGTAAATGAGTATAACATAATTTATTTACAAAAATGACACGAGAAGAAAGATTAAAATTTTGCTCCATATGTAAACATCAACATATGGATATGAAAAGAGGAATAGTTTGTAGCTTAACTAACGAATATGCGGATTTTGAAGAAAATTGTGAGAAATACGAACCCAGTGACGAATTTCTGAAACAACAAAGGGCTAAAACTATTGTTTCTCGGTTGAAAGGAAAATATACAGAAAATTCATCCATAATCATCACAGCAATCGTATTGACCATATACTTACTACCAATAATTTTTGAAGTATGTAAAAATCATCCTGCTGATGTAACATTTGCGTTTATATCTTTGGGATTTCTAATTATCATAATAGCAGGTATCTACTATTATTTTTTTCAATACAAGAAGCAAGGAAAAGGCGCAGGATTGATCACAACAAAAGATATTGAGAACGTGATTAAAATAGAAGGATTTTACCCTCAAAAACAAGATGGTAGCTGGATTACCTTCAAAGATTCAGGAAATTTATTCGCAATAGATTATGATGCTCCACACTTTCGATTATGCCATTCCATAAGAGTCCCAGGTGATTACAATATAGCCACAAGTGCTGCGAGAATTACAATGGAGAATTGGCCAATGGTAAAAGTTCTTATTGAGCAAAATGAACAAAAGCCCTCATCAACGATTGATATAAATTTCATTGTACATACGTGGATTTTACATACTAATGAGCTTTCAGCTCATTTCCCGCATTTCTATCGCCTATTACATATCGCAGAAAATACATTTAAAGAACAATATCTAAAACTTAAAGAAGAATTAGAAGCTAAATATTCATCCAATTCTCGAATTATAAATTAAATCTACATTTCAATTAACTTAAATCAATGCTACTATGAGAAATCTTTTTTGCTGCAACATCGTTATTCTAACATTAGTAATTATGCTTTCGTCCTGCTCGAAAGAATTTTATCAAGTATTAACAGCCGAATCCAAATCGGTCGAAACCCAACAGACCAATATGGTCTATGAGGACGAGAATTGTAAAATAACATACAATTTGTGGGCTCCTCATGGAAACGCCGGATTTATATTCTACAATAAGACAGATAAAAACATTATTATAGATTTGAAAGAATGTTTCTTTGTCTTCAACGGCTATGCCAATGATTATTATTTGAATAGAAGTTACGTTTATGGCAAGTCCGCTAACATTGGTATTGGAAAATCATTAGGTAAATCTGCAAGTTATTCCGAAACCTTGTCTGGAACTCTTTATGGAAATTGGTTCGGTTATAATGCAAGTGCATCAGGCAGCATGTCGGGCTCCATCGGTGCATCCCAGAATAATACAACTTTTGTGCAAGCAGGAGCGAATGCTTCGGTAGAAATTAAAGAACAAGATTTAATCTGCATCCCGCCCAAAACATCCAAGCTATTCTATGAGTATCAAATTTTGGAAAATATCTATCGGGAATGTGGATTTCTTCTGTCTCCCAAAAAATCTGAAATCAAACGTTTAAAATATGCTGATACAAACTCTCCGATAAAATTTAGCAATGTAATTAGTTACTGTATTTCTGAGCAGGGAAATCCAATCGTTGTTAATAATGATTTTTATATATCAAGTATTACGAATATTTCTGCAGGGGAATTTATTACTGAAATTCGAGTCGAAAAAGATTGTATGGGCAAATCATATGGAGCCAATGGGTATAAAACAGTTTATAAGGAACAAGCGCCTAACAAATTCTATATTAGATATGTTCAAAATGCCAGAAACTCGGATAAATATTAATTAAAATTTGTCGAGTTATCCCCATATTCTCCGGAATGTGGGGATTTTTCTTGCATCCAAGAACAAGGCAATCTTTT
>OGOO01001880.1_pt1 | contig 16670 bp, 19 predicted proteins | sample 1552651 | NCBI WGS metagenome assembly OGOO01 (sample SAMEA2580118, study PRJEB22360) | human gut metagenome | biome: human gut; feature: human-associated habitat; material: faeces | place: Denmark | collected 2008/2010 | reverse complement strand
GGCCTATTCCCGGCCCCCCCCTTTTTTTGGGCCTCCCCCCGCCACACCCGCGACCTCTTCTCCGAGATGCGCAAGTATGCCGCCAACATGCCCGAAACGGCCTATTTGAGTGAACCCAACGAGGAGTACGAACACCGCGAGAAATACTCGATGGGAGGCGGCTACTACCTCGGAGAGAGCCGTTACAGCGGGTGGATCATTCAGAAAGTCCCCGTTGGCGACCGCGAGCGCACGATCCGGGAGTTCGGCTACACGGCAGGCGACGAGGCAAACATCCCCGCCGCCGAACCCAACCCCGAGGACGGGCAGAACGTCATCAAGGGTGAGTTTATGATCGTGGATTACTCGGAGAAGGCCATCGCCCTCTTCGGCGACACCCGCCCGATCAAGGATGCGCTCGCCGCACTCGGAGGTCGTTTCAACAGCCGTCTCACGCATGAAGGCGGGAAGCGTGCCGGGTGGATCTTCCCCAAGACCCGATGCGAACAAGTGAAAGCCTTAATCGGAGCATAGACGACAATCACCGGGGCGGACAGCCCGTCCCGGTTATCCCCAAACATCAAATACCTCACAGACATGAAGAACAGCACCAAAATAGCCGTAAACGAGTTGGTCAGACTGCTCGGCGGCACGACATGGACGCGCACCGCATCAAGATGTACGGGCAAATGGTCCGGGACGACCGATTACGGAATCCTCATTGACGAACACATCCACCTGTTCGTATCGAACGGCATGGCCGGATTCGAGCCCCGTGTACGCGAATGGATCGCCTCGTTCAAGACCTTTCAAGTCAAGAAGGATTACTACCTCGAACTGCTCCGCGAGCGGCCCGGCGCGACAACGCCACGGCTATCTCCGAGGGGCTCTACCCGGTTCACGTCCTCGACATCGGCATCGTCTCGCCCGAGGCTTCCGACGGGTTCTATTACTTCTATCCCTATGTACTGATCGAGGTAAACGGCCTCCGCTATAAGCATCTGACCTCCAATTTCGGGTGCGCGATCTTCCGCGACTTCCTCGCCGAGTGGATCAAAGCCCGCAATGCGAAGGCCACAACCACGGCGGGAGGCGTCGACAACCCCGACTTCATCTTCTGCAACGTGCGCTTCGATTCCCGAAACGGCATGTACCGCATCCAATAACATCAACACAACACCCGAACGAATATGGCACAGCACACAGCTACCGACTATTTCAAGCGCACCATTCAGCACTATCTGGAATGCCGCGCGCAGGAGGACGAACTCTTCCGTCCGCGATACGAGAACCCGAAGAAGAACATCGACGAATGTTGCGACTACATCCTCGATTGCGTCTATGAAAGCGGCCGAAACGGATTCGCTGACGACGAGATCTATGCCCTTGCCCTGCACTACTATGACGAGGACGACATCAAGGTCGGCAAGCACCGCGAATGCCGTGTCATCGTAAACCACACCATCGAACTGACCGAGGAAGAGAAGGCCGAAGCCCGGCGCGAAGCGATGCGGCGGGCAACCCAGGAAGCCTATGCACAACTGACCAAGCATCCGCAGGCAAAGAAAGCCGCCAACGACAAGTCCAACACACCAACGCTCTTTTAACCCTAAAACCGAATACCATGAAACCGAGAACGAAATTCCAGCATAAGGTTGTCGAAGCAAGCAAAAGACTGCCCGATCTTACCCCGGCACAGACCCGGTGGGCCTTTACCCACGTTGTCGAGCCGATAGGCCGCCGCACAAGCAAAGGCGAAATCACCTGCCTCGACTGCGGAGAGGTATTCCACAACACGACCAAGCAGAAACGGTGTGTCTGCCCGCACTGCGGAGCGAAACTCCGGATCGAGGACACACGCAAACTCAAATTCAAGCAACACGACTATGCGGCCTTTATCACCGCCTGCGACGGTCTGCAAGTCATCCGTATATTCATGGTGGACTATTTCGCCAAGATCGGGACTTCGCCTCGCTATTACATGACTGAAGTCATGCAACGATGGATCGCCCCCAACGGCAGGTTCTGCACGATGGCCCGCTTACGGGTGTGGGGAACGATGTATTACGATTCGTGGATCTACTCCTCGGATCTTGAGTTACGCAACGAAGCGTGGGCATACGGGCAGATCTATACCGACGACATATACCCGCACATCCAACTGATCCCCGAACTGAAGCAACACGGATGCCGCAAAGTCCTGCGAGGTATCAACACGACCGACTACTTCATCGCCCTGCTGGCTGACAACCGCGCCGAGACGCTGGCCAAAATCGGGCAGGAGGAGCTACTGCGCCTCTATATGCAACGGGGCGGCAGGAACTTCGAGCGCTATTGGCCCTCGATCCGCATCGCCGCACGCAATGGCTACACCGTCAAGGATGCCTCCCTTTGGTGCGACTACCTCGACACGCTCCGGGAGTTGGGCAAGGATCTCCACAGCCCTAAATACGTCTGCCCGGAGAACCTTCGCGAGGAACACGACCGCTACATGGTCAAACTGAACCGCCTGCGCGCTGAAAGGAGAAAGGCCGAGCAGGAGGCCTTCATCCTCAAATGCGAAGAGGCTTATCAGCAAGCAAAGGCCCGTTTCTTCGGGCTGTCATTCCACGACGGGAAGATCCGCATCCATGTCTTGGAGAGTGTCCGGGAGTTCTTTGACGAGGGTGAGGCCATGCCCCACTGCGTGTACTCGAACGGCTACTACCGCAAGGACGATTCGCTGATCCTCTCGGCAACCCTCGACGGAAAACGCATCGAGACGGTTGAAGTGTCGCTCTCCAAACTCGCCGTCGTGCAAAGCCGTGGGGTCTGCAACAAAAACACCAGTTATCACGCGCGGATCATCGACCTTGTGAACCGCAACATGTCCCTTATCCAGCAACGCATTGCCGCATAACCGTACAGCCATGAAAATCAACTATTGCCCAAGTAGCCACACCTTTACACTCAGCGGCCTCTCCGTCCAGCAACTCGCCGTGCTCTTCGCCGTATTGAGAACCGCCGACCATCGCTGCTTCACGGCACGCAGCGATAACGGCTGCTGGTACAGCGATAACGACTTCGTTCTCTCGCTTACCGACGGGGAGCGCGCCGACCTCGCGTCGATCGTATCCCGACTTGAAACATACAGACCGCAATGAACGCCACGCAAGAATTACGGCAGAACGGCAAGGCCGTCCTGCGCTCCGAGGACGGCATCAGCCTCCGGATGATCTTCAACAACCTCAAAGGACGCAATTTCGACAGCCCCGCGGAACATCGCGACTACCTCCTATACGTCGCATTTGCTCAAATGCACTTCCAGCCCGGCGTAGTCGAGCTCGTCGAACGGGGCAAGATCCTCGACAAAGTATTCATCCAACCCTTGTAAAACCGGGGCGGCGCAGGCCGCCCGCAAAACCTCCTAACCATGAAAATCAACTATCACGGCACGGACACTCCGTCGCCCGAGGCCATTGCCAAAGTCCGCGATGCGCTCTTTCTGCTCGACGGGATGAACGGGTTTCGCACCCCCTTCGAGACGTGGCGCAACTGCGAAGCGCAGATCACCTTCGGGGATGATGCCGCCACAACGAGCATCGAGATCGTCCCGCCCGCGACGGCATTGGTTCGCCGCCGCGGAAATTGGAGGAACAGCCGCGCCATATACTGCGAGGGCCTGTTCCGGGCCAACATCACCAATACGGAAGTCGAACTTATCTAAACCAACGCTTTATGAAAACCACGGAAGTAAATGAAAGTATGATTGGAAAACGGTGCGAGTGCGTCAGTTTCGGATCGCGGGTCACGGGCCGGATCACATCTATTGAAGAGGACGAGTATTGCGTCCGCGTGAACATCCGCCTCGACACGCCCCAACGTTGGGGCGCTGATCTCTACACCGAAGAGTGCAACTGGGCACGCAAGTGCGACGAGTTCGGGTCGCTCGGATACCTGCGGGTTTTACCCGAACCCCAAGAGCCGAATTACGAGACCTGCGTGGCAACATTCGCCGAGGATATACCCGATTTTGAAAGGCGGATCTTCGACGACCCCGCAGCGTGGGGTGTCGAAACCTTGAAAGAGTGGATTGATTCCTATGAAAGCAGCCGTTTCACGCCTCTTGACGAGCGAACGGCCGTCATCACCTCCGAATACAACATGGAAGCGATTGTCAAATGGTTGCGTGACAATACGCCCCTGCTCGACATCCGCGGAAAATAACCCCTAAAAATGAAAATGCCCCGGCGGCATCGAGGTCACAGCCCTCGATGCCGCCGGTTTCATTCCGCGCCGTTCGTATGGCGCTCTATGATCTTTGCCAGTTCGCGGCTGATATTATCAGAAATCTGTTCCGGGCTCAGTGCTTCTACTCCCGCCTCATCCTTCGGATCCGTATGCAGGTCGATAAAGATCTTTCGACTGCTGTCCCGCATGAACACATACAGATAACCGTTCTTCTGAAGTATGCCTACATAGAGACGGGTGGTCACTATCCGGGAAATATTGCGGTAAAATATCCGCGTTGTCTCGTCGTCGTATTCCGGGAATAGCATGTATTCTTCATGGAAAACCACGCCGTGTCGCCAGGCAAGGTGTGCTATCGCATCATATACCATCGAACGGGAGAGTCCCTGCCCTTCTTGTAATTTCATTTGGCCGTCTTGTTTCGAGATCGTAAGAATTATTTTGTACCGGCATGAGGCACGCATGCGCCCTCTCTCTCGATAGATAATTCCCCATCACGCCATCTGCCTCTCGCATTGCGCTCCTCTCTTTTACCACTTCGCTGTTCAATATGCCGTAGTGCTGCAAAGATACTCCAATTTAACGGTTCTACAATACCTATCGAACAAGTCCTTTCTTTCTGGTTCGCAACCGTGCAAGACGCTCTGCAACATCGGGAAAACGCCTTTCACGCTCCTTATTGCACATCTTGCTGTCACTTTGTTCAATATCGCCGATTATTTCAAGTGATTTAGCAGCCTTTTCGGAGGATAAATCCGTCCGAATTTTTCCTCCCTTCGGTGCGTTAAAGACATTCTCCGCGAAACGTGACAAACGGACGAAATTCGCCTCCCCGGGTGCAAGGTCGAAGCGCCGCAGCTCGGTGTAGATCCCGAGCTGATCCCGTTCCGCATGGTACACGGAAGGTCTGCGACCGAGCATCTCCATACTCCCGGACCCAAGCACGTCTACCGGAGGATTGACCTTTGAACGAAGGGTCTCGACGGGCAGCAGTTCCAACGTGCGAACGTAGGTAAGCTCCATGCACGGATGGTTGAGATGATCCGCATGAAAACGCAGATAATCACCGTAAAGCGACTCGCCACGCGGTGTGCTGTTGAAGAGGAGAACGCCCGCATCGGTTTCAATACCCCGGTACGACAGCGGACGTTCTTCGACATTGGAACCCTCATAGAGGCGAACCCGTTCCAGATAGTCGGGATTGTCGTACAGATCCGCCATCTGACGAGTATCACACCCCTTTTGAATGCCATAGAGCAATGGATAGAGACGTCTCGTGGCACGCGGCCGCAGGCCCTGGTCCCGAACGGCCTGCAGCAGCCTGCGTGGGTTGATCGAAATGTTTTCGTTTCCGGCCCACACGGATGCGGGATTCTCAAAGCGCCAATGGACAAAAAAGCTGTTGCCATACGGCGGCCGCATTTGATTGAGAAGAGCCGTAGCACAGTGTATCGAGAAATGTTCGAAACTTCTGAAAAAACGACCGTTGACCGATGTTACCTGAACCTTTCCATCCGTTGCAAACATCATGAAGACATCGCCCGGATGGCGGAGCTCCTCGGACTGAATCCGAGAGCTGTTTTCCATGTTGTTCATCGTCGCGAAAATTAAAGTTTCATCTTCCGTTGTGTCTTCCGCATACGGACTACGCGGAAGGTCTGCTCCTGCTGCCGCGTCAGTTGTTGGAAGCTGAATTCATCCCTCTTCCGATCGAAAGAAACCCGACAGCAGCCGACATATCCGGCACGTGTCGTAACATCATCCACAACGACCGAACCTCCGGTGTAGAGGATCTTATACTGCGCATAGTCGAGAGGCTGCCGCAGCGTCTGATCGACACGTCGATGGAAAGAGTAAATGTTGTCTCCCTTTGCCACCGACTCGGGGACATAAATTCTCAAATGCAGGTAGTTCGATTCAGCATACAGACACATCTCGGGAGTCCGCAGATGTTGCGGAACCCACTGGATAGCCTGCGGATCCTCACGCACGGCGCTCTCGGCGATGCGCTTCGAGATGATCTCCGGGGCGAGAAGATGAAGGCAGCGGCTGTTTTTTTGTATCGCCTCATAGGCCATCTCCTCGCTTACCATGCGTTGCGGAATGAGGTTGAGCAGCCGGTCGATCTTCTGAGGATCGCGCTCCTCATGCAGCACCTGCATCAGAAGCTCCGGACGTGTGATCGCTCCGAGGGCCGAGAAATCCGAGGAATCATGCAGGTAGCTCCGCTCGAAGGCAAGGCGGTTCAGCGCCTCCGTACGCTCCGCTTCCGGGACGCCAAAAAGAATCCGTGGAGTCTCTTCGATCAACGAGGCATAAAACGCCTCGTTCTTCATCGTCTCGGGAAGATACTCGATGGCGTAAGGGCTCGTTCTGACGGCTGATCGGCACAGCGCCTCGGTTTTGAGCGCCTCGGGGACGTAGCGAAGATTCATCACTCGTGAATCCGACGCTGGACATCGCCCTGCTGGCCGTCGATCACGACTTCTCGGCACTCCCCGAGCTGAACCTCGCGGCCGCCGATTCGCTCGCGATCAGCAACAAGATCCGCGTGGCGGGTTATCCCTACGGCATGCCCTTCACCGTCACCGAGGGCACCGTCTCGTCGCCCAAGCAGCTGATGAACGGGCAGTACTACATCCAGACCGACGCGGCGGTGAACCCCGGCAACTCCGGCGGTCCGATCATCAACGACCGTAACGAAGTGGTCGGCATCACCGTGAGCAAGTTCACCAACTCCGACGCCGACAACATGGGCTTCGGCATCCGCGTCGAGACGCTCCACAAGCTCTTCGACTCGCTCGGCGAGCTGGATCGCGACTGCTTCCAGGTGCAGTGCGAGAGCTGCGACGAGTTGATTTCGGACGAGGAGGAGTTCTGCCCCTCGTGCGGCGAGAAACTGCCCGAAGGGGTCTTCGAGGAGCGTCAGCTCTCACCCCTGAGCGAGTTCTGCGAGGCGGCCATCGGGAAGATGGGCATCAATCCCGTGCTGGCCCGCGACGGCAACGAGGCGTGGCTGTTCCACAAGGGCAGCTCCGAGATCCGCCTGTTCGTCTATGACCGCACCTACCTGTTCGCCGTCTCGCCGATCAACCTCCTGCCCAAGAAGGATGTGGAGAAGGTGTTGGACTACATGCTCGACACGGATTTCTATCCCTACAAAATGGGAATCGAGGGGCGCCAGATCTACCTGTGCTACCGCATCCACCTGGCCGACATCTCGGAGGCGTCCGAGGAGCGGATCCAGCAGAACCTCGTGCAGCTGGCCGAAAAAGCCGACGAGATGGACAACATGATGGTCGAGCGGTTCGGCTGCGAGTTCTCGGCCTATTCGAAACAGGAAAACGAGGCATAGACCATGCTGGACCTCAAACAACTGACCGCAGCGCTCGAAGGGGGAGAGATTCCCCCTTCGTTCGATGCGAAGGCCATCGGGAAGCTCTCGAAGCGCTTCCTGCGTTGGAAAAACGCCCGGGTAGTCCATCTCTACCCGGTTCGCGGCGTCTCGCACGAGGACTCCCGCTACTGTCTCTATGCCTGTCCGCTTAACGGCACAACGATCGACGAAGAGACCCTGCAGGCCATTCATGCCGAGATCGATTCGCTCGAAATCGGACACATACGCTACGACTCCGTACAGTCGGAAGGAGCCGATTACTATGTGCTGGACGAACACGGAAACCATTGCGGCATGGATGCGGACGACGACGTCGTCGCCCAGGTCAGCGACCGGTTCGACGGTCTGGTGCTCTTCACCCGGACGGTATTCTCGCCCAAGCATGCGGCACGGCTCGACTGCCACTATGCGGCCCTCGGAATCTCGAAGGAGCCCGACGGCTACGAGATCGAGTCCCTGTCGAACGCCATGCTCGGAGAGGCTGGCGGCGGGCTGCGTTTCCGCGGCCCGATGGTGGAGATCCCCGATGCGGAGGAGGAGTCGCCGGCCGTGGAGAAATACCGCCAGACGATGACTCTTGTGATGGCCCTCATGCTGGTCGCCGCCGTAATCTGGTACTTCATCAAAGGATAAACGTTTTTTTTATTCAAAAAACTTCAGACCATGAAAACATTCAATTACGCATCGACCTCGGCCGTCAAGGAGAACCTGACCTATCTGATCCTGGGCGCCGCCCTGATCGTCTTCCCCCTCGTTCACCCCTTCGGCATCCGCATCGGCATCACCCCGGCCATCGGCCTTATGCTGCTCAACGTCGGCTTCGGCTGGGTCCCCTGCCGACGACGATCCTTCTGATCATCGCCGGACTCTACATGCTCTATACGGCCTACCGCAAGATCCGCCAAGCCCGTGTCCTCTCGGCCAAGGGCGGCGTCATCACCGTGGACAACGACCGGGTGACCTATCCCGTGATCCGCAAGGGCCAGGTCGAGGCGGAGGCGTTCTCCATCTCCGAGATTTCGAACATCTCGTACGACGAGGAGGACGGCATCCTGACCGTGACGCTCGGCGGCGGCAGGGAGGCCAAATTCGATCTCGACTTCTTCGACAGCCTCGACCGGCTCAAGGAGTTCGCCGCACTGCTGCAGAAGTAACAACCGGCGCCATCGTTCGGGACCCGCAACACGGTGGGTCCCGGACGACCGTTCCTGCCGCTCCGGCTGCCTTCTTTTGTTTTTGAGATAAAATACTTAACTTTACATCCGTCAAAACCCCAAATCCCCAACACCATGAATCCGCGGATCATTCGCGCCATGCTGCTGTCGCTGCTGTGCATGGCAACCGTATCGGCCGTCCAGGCCGCCTCGACGGTTCAGGGCCGCATCTACCTCAAGGACGGTCGGGTCATCGAATGCGGCGAAAAGGACCGCATCGAACTCCCCAAACACGAGCGGGATGTCAAACTGCTGCGCCGGGCCTTCTACAAGGACAAGAGCAAGGAGATTTACCGCTACGAGGAGATCGACTCGATCGTCTGCTGGCATGCCACGGCGCCCGAGCACCCCCGCAAGTTCATCCCGGCACCCGATGCCGGCTGGTTGTGGGTCTACGTCGAGACTCCGCACATCTGTGTCGGCGTCTACTCGCACAAGGGCTACGGCATCGATTCGAACGGAGGCATCGAGGTGCTGGTCAAGTACCGCTACCTCAGCCGCTCGCGCACGGCCTACTACCTGCGCAAGGCCGGTAAGGAGAACTTCGAGGTCGTGGGTTCGGCCAGCCGCCGGGGCAAGGAGCGGTTCCGCGAGGCGGTGGCCGCATACATTGCCGACGATCCCGACCTCGCGGAACGGATACTGCAGTCGAAAACCGACCGCAGCAAGACCATCCTGATGCTCGAGGCGTACGATCCCGAAAACGATTGAACGTTTTATCCCTAATCCCCAAATCGTATGAAACACTTTTTTATCTGTGCGCTGGCGGCGCTGGCCGCCGTCGGCACGATTACCCGGGCTGAAGCCAAGGATCCCGAAGAGGCGGAGTCGGATCATGTGATCGTCACCCTCAAGTCGGGCGAGCAGGTCGATTGCTACGTCCACCGGGGCTGGCATGCCGAGAACTCGGTATTCAAGAAGGAGAACTACTCGTTCAAGGTCACCAAAACACCCGACGGCAAGGAGCCGATCGAATACACGGCCGACGATGTTGTGAGCATCGACTATGTCGAGACGACCGAGAACCATCCGGACGGGCTGCGCTGGGAGTCGCACCCGCTTGCCAAGCCTAATTTCTCCAGCCGTTACCACACCCTCCAGATGCTGTTCTGCGTCGATAAGGTGGGCAGGAATGCCACCACCTACTGGTGGAAAATATGGGTTTCATCGGGAATAAACGGCATGGGCCGATCGCTCCAGACCAACTTCGGCGTCCGCTTCCACAACGATCCCGAAGGGATTGTCTACCCCTACATGCTGGTCAATTCGGTGCTCATGAAGGATCGCTACCCGGGTCTGCAGGATTTCTGCAAGAAGTGGTTCAAGGGGCCCGAGGGCAAGGTCCACAAGAAGGAGGCCGAGGAGAACGACGCCTGGATTCTCGACATGTATGACGCCTATCTCGAGCAGATGGGCGACGAGGCCGGCAACCTGCCCTACCCCATTCCCGACAAGAAAGCCGGTAAGAATCAGGCCGACAAGGAGTAGCCGTCGGTCTACAGCGGGTTCCGCGAACGGGAACGCCTTCGGGCGCTCACCCGTCTCGCGGAACTTATTTTTTTGGGGAGGGGGTTACTCGGATCCCATCGAGGAGAGGAAGATGACGGCGGCAGCCAACAGATAATCTTTCAACGGCGCACGAAGCAGCAGACTGGCGCGCTGGATTTCCGACGTTACCTGCCGGACCGTCAGATTGAACTTCTGGGCAATCTGATAATAAGTCATGTTCTCCAGCCTGCTGGCCAAAAATACGTTGCGGGTCAGTACGGGCATTTTTGCCAGTTCGCGGCGGTATATCTCAACTATTTCGGACTCGAACAACTTGTCGATCAGCTCTTCATTGGAGAGCGTATTGATACCCGATTCTATTCGCCACAACTCTTTTCTGTAGAGTTCGCTGTGGGCTTTGAGCATTGATTTCCGCTTGCGGAGGAACGAGATGCATCGGGTTCGGATGTAATTATAGATATACCCCTTGATGTTTATGTCGATATCGAGCTTGTCCCGATGTTCCCACAAATACATGAAGCCATCGGTCGTAATATCGGTCGCAACCTCGATATCATTCACATAGGAGTACGCGATTCGTACAAAACGCTCCTTGTCGTTGAAAAGCCTGTCAAACTCTTCCGCCGTCAATATTTTCGTCGGCTTTTCCATGCCCAAACTTCGCTATTGCGATCAAAAATAATAAATATTTGCGAAAAAGCGGCCTTTTATCGGAAAAGAGATTCCGAATCGCAGGACAGAACGCAGCTTTTCCCATCCTCCATCGGGAAAATGCCGGCATGATTTGCAAACCACATAAAAAAAACAGCATGCGGCAACTGACTTATCGCAAAACAATTGCAATAAATAAAATATCTTATTTGGTTATTAAATAAATTTATTTGCAAAAAAGTCTGTAAACTCCCCCGCGCCATGCGTTTAAATGATAAAAGACATAAACAAAGACAAATTTCAACGAAAGATGAATCAGGACGTAATATACAGGGCCTTGCGCGGAGAAGCGTCGCCCGAAGAGCTGGAACAGGTCGAGCGGTGGTACATGGAGGATCCGGAGGAGTTCCAGCGATGTGCCGATGAAGCGCATCTGCAGATCGACATGATGGAGCTGTACGGCGAGCAGATGCGGCCTACGAGCTGGATCGTTACCCACTGGAAGCGTGTTGCGCGCATGGCGCTGCAGGCTGCCGCCATGCTTGCCGTCGGTCTTTTTATCGGAGGATATGTCGGCCGGGAACGGACCTACGAGCTGTTCTCCGAACAAATCAACACATTGCAGGCCCCGAACGGCCAACGCCTGAAACTCACCCTGCCGGACGGAACCGGAGTCCAGCTCAACTCCGGCTCGGTCATCGAATATCCCTCCGTGTTCGGCAAAGACGTCCGCCGCATCAGGCTCTCGGGCGAGGCCATGTTCGATGTAACGCACAACGAGGAGCAGCCCTTTGTCGTAGAGACCTTCGCCTCCGACATACGGGTGTTGGGAACGCGGTTCAACGTAGTGGCCAATGAAAAACGCCGGCGATTTTCCACGGCTCTGTTCGAGGGACGTGTCCGGATCACCAACAAACTCGACCCGACCCAGAAAGAGATCGTATTGAATCCGAACGATGTCGCGAATCTGTCAAACGGCCACCTCTTCGTGGAACCGATCACCGATCCGGAGATTACGTGCTGGACGGAGGGCCTCGTCAGCATATCGGGCCTGCCGTTCGACGAGCTGATGGAGAAATTCGAGCAGGCGTTCGATGTCAAAATCAGGATCGAACTCGAAACTCTTCCGGACATCCGGAACGTCAGCGGCAAAATCCGCGTAAACGACGGCATCGACAAAGCGCTCCGCATCTTGCAATACACGGCAGACTTCTCCTACAGAAAGAATCCGGAAACGAACGTGGTGACGATATACTGATCCCCCGTCCATCCATTGTCCAACCCTAAACAGAATTGCCTATGAAAACGTAGCTGCAGACCCACCCGCAACTCGTTCAACAAAAAGCCTGCGGAGGTAGGATGCCGCAGGCCCGATAATAGATTGAATTGAGTTTTTGAGACAACCAACTAACCTATTACCTAAAACATTGCAAAGATATGAATAAAACAGTATTCTTCCACAGGTTTCGAAGGCTGTTTGGGTTCGTATTGACAATCTCCCTGCTCGGAAGCGTGTGGGCGGTTTCGGCACAGAATGCCCGCATCTCCATCAAAATGGAAGACGCTTCGATTGCGCAGGTCATGAAAGAGATTGAAAATCAAACTCGTTACTTGTTCATCAACAAAGGTGTCGATACCCGAGACAAAGTCAGCATCGACGCCGCACAAAAAACGGTTCAGGACGTATTGGCACAACTCTTCGCCGATACGGACATATCCTACCAGATCGACGATTCATACATCATACTCACCCGGAAGGACGATCGTTCGGCTCCGGTTTCCGTCTCCGGAAAGATTCTGGATGCGGCGGGCAGCCCGATTGTCGGGGCCAGCATTCTGGTTCAGGGCACGCCCGTAGGTGTCAGTTCCGATATCGACGGAACATTCACGCTTCAGGTCCCGGCTCCGGCCGCCGACCGGTCGCTCGAAATCAGTTTCATCGGCTACACGCCCGTTACCGTGGCCGTGGCCAACCGAACCTATTTCGAGATAAGACTTGAGGAATCCGCTTCGCAAATCGAATCGGTCGTCGTCACGGCCCTGGGAATCAAGAGATCCGAGAAGGCCGTGGCCTACAACGTACAACAGGTCAAAACCGAGGACCTGACGACCGTCAAGGATGCCAACTTCATCAATTCGCTGTCGGGCAAGGTGGCCGGCGTGACGATCAACGCCTCGTCGTCGGGTGTCGGCGGTGCCACGAAGGGCGTGCTGCGCGGCAACAAGGCCATTTCGCAGTCGTCGAACGCGCTGTACGTCATCGACGGTATTCCGATGTACAACTTCGGCGGCGGAGGCGGCACGGAGTTCGACTCGCGCGGAGCCACCGAGTCCATCGCCGACCTGAACCCCGAGGACATCGAGTCGATGTCGGTGCTGACGGGCGCTGCAGCCGCCGCCCTCTACGGTTCGGAGGCTGCGAACGGCGCGATCATGATCACGACGAAAAAAGGCGAAGCCGGGGCCTTGAAGGTGACGCTTTCGAGCAATACGGAGTTTCTGGACCCGTTCGTGCAACCCGAGTTCCAGAACCGCTACGGAACGGGGCTCAACGGGCAGCGCAGCGGATCGAACATCTACAGCTGGGGCGAACGGCTGAATGCAGCCTCGCGCTACGGCTACACGCCAGATGACTTCTTCGAGACGGGGCACGTCTACACGAATGCCTTTACGCTTTCGGGTGGTACGGACCGCAACCAGACCTATTTCTCGGCCGCGGCAGTCAATTCCGACGGGATCATCCCCAACAACGAATACGACCGCTATAACTTCACCTTCCGCAACACCTCCTACTTCCTGAACGACAAGCTGCGTCTGGATGCCTCGGCCAGCTACATCTACCAGCAGGACCAGAACATGACCAACCAGGGCGTCTACTCGAACCCGCTGGTCCCGGCCTACCTCTTCCCGCGCGGCGAGAACTTCGACCTCTACCGCCGTTTCGAACGTTACAACGAGGGTACGAAGCTCATGGAGCAGTTCTGGTCGTCGGACATGGAGGGCGGCGACCTGCGGATGCAGAACCCCTACTGGATCGCCTACCGCAACCTCCGCAACACGGACAAGAAGCGCTACATGCTCTCGTTCTCGGCCTCGTACGACATTCTGCCGTGGCTGAACGTCTCGGGGCGCGTCCGGATCGACAACATGAACTCGCTCTACACGCAGAAACTCTACGCCTCGTCGAATACGACCATCACCGACGGCGGCAAGAACGGCCACTACACCGAGGCCCGGGCCTACAACACGCAGACCTACGGTGACGTGATGGTCAATATCAACAAGACCTTCGGCGACGACTGGTCGCTGAACGCGAACATAGGCGCCTCGATCAACAACATCAAAACCGATGAGTTGTCGTACCGCGGCCCGATCCAGGAGAACGGACTTCCGAACGTCTTCAACGTCTTTGACCTCGACGACACGAAAAAACGTGCCGAGAAGACCGGCTGGCACGACCAGACGCAGTCTCTGTTCGCCTCGGTGGAGGTAGGCTGGAAACAGATGCTCTATTTGACCGTCACGGGCCGCAACGACTGGGCCTCGCAACTGGCCAACTCCCCCTCCTCGTCGTTCTTCTATCCGTCGGTCGGATTGTCGTGGGTGCCGACATCCACATGGGATCTGGGTGAGGCGTTGAGCTACCTGAAGATCCGCGGCTCGATCGCCTCGGTGGGTATGCCTTTCCCGCGTCACCTGACCATCCCGACCTACGAATACGACGCCACGAACCGCGTCTGGAAGGACAAGACCCACTATCCGATCGGGGACCTGAAACCCGAGCGCACGACCACCTACGAAGTGGGTCTCGACGCACGGCTGTGGCAGCGCATCAGCCTCTCGGCTTCGTGGTATCAGGCCGACACGAAGAACCAGACCTTCGACCCCTCGCTGCCGCCTTCGTCTTCCTATACGACGATCTACCTGCAGACGGGCCACGTCCGCAATACGGGCGTCGAGCTGTCGGCCGGATATGACAACCAGTGGCGCGATTTCCGCTGGGCGACGAACTTCACCTACTCGTGGAACCGCAACGAGATCATCGAACTGGCGGCCAACGCCGTGAACCCCGTAACGGGAGAGCCGTTGAATCTCAACAAACTCGACATCAAGGGCCTGGGCAAGGCGAAGTACATCCTCAAGGAGGGCGGCACGCTGGGCGACCTCTACACGACCTCCGACCTGCGCTTCAACGACAACGGATACATCGAGGTGGACAAGAACGGCAACCTGCTGCTGACGGATGAAGGGGACGACATCTACCTGGGTTCGGTCTTCCCCGACCACAACCTGGCATGGCGCAACGATTTCTCATGGAAGGGCATCAATCTCGGCGTGCTTTTTACGGCCCGCATCGGCGGCATCTGCTACTCCGCGACGCAGGCCAACATGGACCTCTACGGCGTTTCGGAGGCTTCGGCCGCAGCACGCGATGCCGGGGGCGTGTGGATCAACGGCCGCGAGTTGGTCGATGCGCAGAAGTGGTACCAGGCCATCGGTTCGCAGTCGGGCCTGCCGCAGTACTACACCTATTCGGCGACGAACATCCGTCTGCAGGAGTTGTCGCTGGGCTACACGCTGCCCGCAAAGTGGTTCCGCGATAAGATGCGCATGACCGTCTCGTTCGTCGGGCGCAACCTCTGGATGATCTACTGCAAGGCGCCGTTCGACCCCGAGGCCGTCGCCTCGACGGGCCTGAACTACCAGGGCATCGACTACTTCATGATGCCGTCGCTCCGGAGCCTGGGTTTCAACGTAAAATTCCAATTCTAAATGAACAGCAAGACCATGAAAACTACGAATCATAAGGTGCAGCGGCTGCTGCTTGCGGTCGTGCTGCTCGGTCTGGGAGCCTGCACGGGGGATTTCGAAGAGATCAACCGCAATCCCAATCAGGTCACCGAAGACCAGATGGAGGCCCTGAACTACAAAACCGGCACAAAATTCAAATCGCTGCAAAGTCTGGTCATCCCGGTCGAAGAACACATGTACCAGTTCAACGAGTCGCTTTCGGGCGGTCCGTTCGGCGGCTATATCGGCGCGACGGTCGATACGTGGCAGACGAAGTTCGAGACCTACAACCCCTCGGCCGACTGGCGCAAATGGCCCTTTGCAAATGTCATCACGGAAACCTACACACCCTACAAGGGCATCGTCGGCGGTACGGACGACGAGGTGGCCATAGCCTTCGCCAGGTTGTTGCGCGTGGCCATCATGCATCGTGTGACGGACTCCTACGGTCCGATACCCTACTCGCAGCTCGAGAGCAACGAGTCGGTCTATGTAGCCTACGACTCGCAGGAGGCGGTCTACACGAAGATGTTCGAGGAGCTGGATGAAGCCATCGAGATCCTGGGCCGCAACACGACGCTTCCGGCCGAGGCATGGAGCCGCTACGACGCCGTCTACTACGGCAACATCGCCCAGTGGCTCAAGTATGCCAACTCGCTGAAACTGCGCATGGCCATGCGGCTCTCCTACGTCAAGCCCGAACTGGCGAAGGCGAAGGCCGCCGAAGCCATTGCCGGGGGCGTCATTACGGCGAATGCCGACAATGCGGCGATGCATGCCGCGGAGAACCGCACGACGCTCATCTACAACGACTGGGGCGACCACCGCGTCGGGGCCGACATCCTCTGCTACATGACCGGCTACAACGACCCCGGCCTGGGGAAGATGTCGCCAGGTAG
>OGOO01001867.1_pt1 | contig 16709 bp, 17 predicted proteins | sample 1552651 | NCBI WGS metagenome assembly OGOO01 (sample SAMEA2580118, study PRJEB22360) | human gut metagenome | biome: human gut; feature: human-associated habitat; material: faeces | place: Denmark | collected 2008/2010 | reverse complement strand
TTGCATGTGTTAAGCACGCCGCCAGCGTTCATCCTGAGCCAGGATCAAACTCTCTAAATAAATGTTTGCTCCAGGTCAAAATCAACTCTTGGCTAATTTATCCCTTTTACTGTTTTTTAAGGATCTTTCGATCGTTCGTTTTTATGATTTTAAAAAGAACTTTCGAGGAATGTGTTTCACTGTTCAGTTATCAAAGATCGGTTTTGCATTGCCGTTTGTCTCAAACAGCTTTGCTATTATATCATGTCGTTTCCTGCCTGTCAAGAACTTTTTTCAACTTTTTTGAAGTTGTTTTTGTTTCTCTCTTGCAGCAACTTTGATATCTTATCACATCCAACCGGCTGTTGTCAAGAACTTTTTTCATTTCTTTTTGACAGCTTTGTGATCTCTGTGAGATCTCTCAGACGCAACTCTGATAGGATACCACCGCTGCCTGGATTTGTCAATAATTTTTTACTATTTTTCTTGTAATTTATTTATTCGTGTCAATCATTACATTTCGGACAGCTTTCTGATGTTTATAAAAAGATAAAAACAGCGTCCGCATAAGCAGACACTGTTTTTATCCAAAGATCTGTAATACGATCTTCATCAACATATTATTATCATAGATCCATGTCAGGATCGGATCCAACCGGATCTGTCCCTGAAGGTAGATTCCTGCCGGAGTGTCACATATAATTGTTATGATCAGGAAAATCACCCAGATCCAGATCAGTCCCTGTATACATCCGATACAGACACCTCCGATTCGATTCAGTGTACCGATCACCGGCAATGCCGTCAGAATATCAACCGCATACAGGATCATATACATCAATATTGTGGCAATCGCAAACGAAATCAAAAAACAGATGGCATTAATAATCCCATAAGAAAGATATTTTCCCAGATAATCCGCAAAGCTTTCTACCGCCAGCCGCTTATAGATCTCTGTATTATTATTTTCCATCAATTTGTCTTTTACTGTCTGCGGAAGCGGCAGTTCTTCTATATAAGATACCTGTCCTGTGATGCTCTGCAGATCATCTCTGCCTTCCAGCTGCTCCAGCAGTACTTCATTACATTTTTCTTCGATACTGATCTGCCAGGTGGTCTTTTCACGAACAAAATCACTGATATACGGATTCAGCCAGGACGTAACACCAAGAACCATTAAAAAGAATACCATTGATATTGCCATGCGGAGCATCCCTTTTCGGAATCCCTGAACCGCAAAGATCAGTACCAGCGCAAGTAATACAAATGTCAGCCAACTCATGTTTTCTCTCCTGTTTATTGTAATCGAATGGTTTCCGTTCCGCTGTCAAGAATCACCATATAACGGTTCCCCGAGATCCGAAAAATATTTTCTACATTTCCTTCTTTTATCGTTCCCTGATATCGGCAGTTTCCCTGTAATGTATAGATACCCACTTCTTTTTCATTGTATACAAAAATCTGTTCCTTGCTGAGTGCAACATGGTCAAATGCGAAATCTACCGTAAACTTCGCCTTTTGGGTTCCACCGATCGTATAAAGCACGATTTCATACGACTTCTTTTCTTTTCCGGTCTTATAGGCCATTCCAACATACTGATCATCGTGAAAGACACTCAGGATATCATCGTTCAGTGTAATCCGGTTACTCTCTTCCGGAATCTGTTTTCCACTATATGTCAGGAAACCATTATCCGAAAATGCCAATGTCTGAGAATCACTCAGATAATTCACCTGTGGAATCAGTGTCCCCACGTAATTATATCCACTGACCTGATTGTCCATCTGATTTTGTCCCGTATTGCCAAAATTGTAAAACGCCATAAAGCTTGCCGGCTGATTATCTTTGACACAAAGATACGAAACTGCCATCAGCTGCCCGTTATCCGAAAGCGAGAGATCCACCGGGTATCCCGGATTGTCTACACTGGTTTTGGCAGTTACCAGTTCCTCTCCCTTCTTGTCATAGACATGGATCCAGGTTATCTCTCCATCTGCCAGAACCACACCTGTGATTCCCTGCGGGTTGATGCACACTTTCTCTACCGGGAGTTTTGTCTGTATATCAGTAACTCTTCCACTGAAATTGTAAACCCCAATATCCGTTCCTTTCTTATCATAAACTACGCAATACTCACCACGCATGGCTACTACCGGATTCTCCATGGTCTGCGGTTCATTCCACACTTCTTCTCCCTGAGCATTCAGAAGTGTCACACCGTCACCGCCGTATTTTAATATATAATCACCAAATTCTGCATATTCCGCTGTCGTTGTCGTGTCTTCCAGCTCTGTTCTCGTGATCACCTTGTAATTTTTAAACTGCCAGTGATCCACCAGAATCTTACCTCCAATGACAAGACCGACAGCCACTACAAGTGCGGCACCCGCAATCGCAAGTTTCTTTTTGCTCCATTGAGATTCGGGTCGATTCAGCTTCCATTCTTTTATCTTCTGCAAAATCTTCATAATTACCCCTTATTTGTTCCTTTTTTACTGTTTTTTATCATAGCACATTGTCTTCCCTTCGGCAATTTCTATTTCTGCTCAAAGCACCGCTTATGATTCCGGCAACAAAAGTTTTCCGCCTGCATAAATAATATCTTCCGGAGAAATTCCGTTCAACTGACATATTTCATTGATCCGGCTGATCGTCCCATATTGTTTCTGACAGATACTTGTGAGGGTGTCCCCTCTCTGAATCGTATATGTGATAGTCTTAATATCAGCTGTTGCCTGCTGTTCTTCCTTTTTTTCTTCCTGCTGCATGGATTCCTGGGTGGGCGATATACTGACTTCTTCCGATGTTTCCCCGTTCGCCTGTGGATTCAGACTCTCCTGGGTGGTATCCTGTGTCGGAACCGGTGCCAGACTCTCTTCCGGCTCTTCAGTTGCCATCGGAGAAAGCAGTGGTTCTTCAGCAGCTTTCTGTGCCTCACTGGTCACTGCAACACTCTGTCCTTCTGTCTGTACCACTTCCTCAACATTCTGATACTGTCTCAGATAAGGCAGACCTACCGCAAGCATCGCCGCCGCACAGCACGCCCCGGCAAGCCAACGATTTCGCGCAAAATGTTTTTTCGCTTTTTCACTCTTCTCTGACTCCGTCGTCTCTTTTTTCTTTCCTCTCACCGTCCTCCTGAAATCGATCACTGCACGGTCCGGTACATGTTCTGTCTCCTCGATAGATTTATTCTCACTCATATCGATCATATACGCCTGCATCGGATCATTTTTTTCATAATAAATAAAATGTCCCGGCACACGTACCAGCTGGTTATTCTCATAGACATAAAACGCCTCTTCCATCTCACCCGGCTCCATCAGAAACAACACTTTGTCATTGCCGGCAAAATGATCCAGATGTGTCTTACGGATTTCTTCGGTAATTTCCATATTAAATCCCGGAAACCCGGCAAACCACCCGACAATTTCCTGCTCCGGAAAATATTTTTTACTATCTTCATACACCTGTCCCCATACTTTATCGTCAAAACGGATATGTTCCGGCGAAAGCTCCAGATCCCGGATCTGCAGGGCGCTCCGGATAAAAATATAATCTCCCTGCCCGGTCCAGTGACAGGAACCAAACAAAATCGCCGCCACCTCGTCTCCGTGAGGATTTCTTGCGATCTTTTTCAAAAAGGTGTAGACATAGTCTTCCATATATATTTTTTTCTTCCCTTTGATTTCTCCGATTTGTCTTACGTTATTTGGCAGCTTCACGTACTCTGCAGTTTCTTTTGTAGTATCGGTTTCTTCTTTATAGATGACTTCGATCATACTCTTCACCCCTTTTAGCCCACAGTATACGCCGTTTTCCATGCGGATTTTGCCGCTTTGTGCAGGAAGATACAGATTTTTTATCGACATTTTCTGCGATTTCTTTTCTGTTTGGAAAACGTACGGGCATATTTTTTCATCGCCACGGGTACAATATAGGTAAATTCCGTAACTGTTCTGTACTCTCCCGGTTACTGCATACCATAGGATCCCCAAAGAAAGGACGCGTGAGCTGAATGCGCAGAGAAGTTTCATATTATATCAGAGAAAAGAAACGCACCGCCAGCACTGAACTGGCTCATGTGCTGAAAAAATGCATCGGACAGATTGACCGGCCCTGGAAAGAAATTATCATTCTTTGCATCGGAAGTGACCGGATCACAGGCGACAGTCTTGGTCCTCTGATCGGTCAGCAGCTTTCCAGACATCGCTGGAAAAATATCCATATTTACGGAACATTGGATACGCCGGTTCATGCGCTGAATCTCGAATCCGTACTTGCAGACATCAAAAAAAGACATCCATCTGCGCTGATTCTCGCAGTGGATGCCTCTCTCGGCTCTCAAAAACATATCGGGTATATCACCGCCGGTATCGGCCCGATTCATCCCGGATCCGGAGTACACAAAAGTCTCCCGGCGGTTGGCGATCTCCATATTACCGGAATTCTTAACGCTTCCGGTTCTTTTGAACATTTTCTCTTACAGACCACACGTCTTTCTTTTGTCGTGCAGATGGCAGATACTATCACCGATGGAATCCTTCATACCTTTTCACCTGTCTATGAACGACGCGGCCTTCTTCCTGACGGATGGTTCCACCGGGAAGAACGACGAGATCTTTGCTGGGCAAAGGAGGAATCTAGGCTGGCTGCCCTCTCCATCGAAACCAGTTCCGGCAGCATCTCCTGAAGCAGGTCTGAGCGCGGCACCTTCTCAAAGATCCGTTTTAAAAACCACGCAAATGGTTTGCCCCAGTATTTGTTCTGTAATACTTTTGCATAATGATCCATGATTTCCCGGGAACCACAGTATTTGTCTGTCAGGCAGATCACATACGTTTCCGGGTATCTTGGCGGAATCACGGATACCGGCCACATATGCTTGGTAATTACTTCTTTTTCCACCTTGTTCAGATGAAAATATTTGCAGGCATTTCGATAGGCAGTGATCGGATGGGTGATGGCGTGCAGCCGGTCTCCCGTCTCTTTGCTGTGTTCTCTCCAGTCATACAGAAACAGATCGTGGAGCATGCCGCCTCTCGCCGCTGAGCGGGCATCCAGACCCAGTTTTTTGCAGATTTTATAATTATTGTATGCCACATCCAGACAGTGTTCATAACAGTCGGTATCGCAGTGCTGATAATACTTTTTCATTTCCAGAACAGCCGGATGACTGACGATATCACGAATACACTCATAGAATTCCAGATTCTCTTTTGTGTGTTCTCTCCGTTTTCTTCTGACCGTCTCCCGTGAATCTCTTGCCCGGTTTGCTGACATTTTTTCTGGCATTTTTCTGATCTCCTATATTTTCCTGCTGTACAGTTTTTTATACAGACATCTTTTTCAACTTTATAAAACAGGGAATGGAGAAACTTTCTCTCCATTCCCTGTTTTATTATACCGTAAGTGTTCTCTTACTGTAAAGTTCTGTACATTTATTTTTTTAAATAATTACATATATGCTTTGACCTGCTCGTATACACCCTGGCCATCCAGTTTGTATTTTTCCAGAAGTTTTACTGCAGGACCGGACTCGCCAAATACATCCTGCACACCGATCTTCAGTACCGGAGTCGGAGCTTTCTCACACAGTACGTCGCAAACTGCGCTTCCCAGACCACCGATTACGGAATGTTCTTCTACAGTAACTACTTTACCGCATTCTTTTGCCGCTGCAACGACCAGTTCCTCATCCAGTGGTTTGATAGTATGAATGTTCACAACTTTTGCCTGAATACCGTCAGCTGCCAGTTTTTCAGCTGCTTCCAGTGCGGAGTTTACGCACAGGCCGGTAGCGATGATCGCCACATCTTTACCTTCTCTTAAAGTTACACCTTTACCAATCTCGAACTTGTAGTCCGGGCGGTCATTGATCACCGGCACTGCCAGACGACCAAAACGCAGGTATACCGGTCCCTGATACTCGTATGCTGCTTTTACAGCCGCTCTTGCTTCCACATCATCGGACGGATTGATGACAACCATACCCGGGATCGTGCGCATCAGGGCGATATCTTCGTTACACTGATGTGTGGCACCGTCTTCTCCTACGGAGATACCGGCGTGTGTTGCACCGATCTTTACGTTCAGGTGCGGATATCCTACAGAGTTTCTTACCTGTTCAAAAGCACGGCCTGCCGCAAACATTGCGAAAGAACTTGCAAACGGAACTTTTCCTGCGGTAGAAAGACCTGCTGCGATACCGATCATGTTACACTCAGCGATACCGCAGTCGATGTGGCGTTCCGGAAATACTTTCTTAAACATACCGGTTTTGGTGGCAGCTGCCAGGTCTGCATCCAGAACTACCAGGTTTTCATGCTCTTTTCCCAGTTCTACCAGGGCGTTACCATAACTTTCTCTGGTTGCAATTTTCTTTACTTCTGACATAATGCTTCACCTGCCTTTTCCAGTTCTTCCATTGCTACTGCATACTGCTCGTCGTTCGGAGCTGTTCCATGCCAGCCTACCTGATTTTCCATGAAGGATACGCCTTTTCCTTTTACAGTGTGTGCGATGATTGCTGTCGGCATTCCTTTGGTTGCTTTTGCTTCTTTGAATGCTGCATCAATCTGATCAAAATCATTGCCGTCGATATTGATCACATGGAAGTTAAATGCTTCGAATTTTTTATCAATCGGATATGGAGAACAAACTTCATCAATTGCTCCGTCGATCTGCAGATTGTTGTTATCTACGATCACTACCAGGTTATCCAGTTTGCGGAATCCTGCCATCATGGAAGCTTCCCATACCTGTCCTTCCTGAATCTCACCGTCACCTAACAGCGTGTATACACGATAATCGGCATTGTCCATCTTGCCTGCGATCGCCATACCCACCGCTGCAGAGATTCCCTGTCCCAGAGAACCGCTGGACATATCTACACCCGGGATATGTTTCATATCCGGATGTCCCTGCAGGTAAGATCCAAGATGACGTAAGGTTTCCAGATCTTCTACCGGGAAATATCCCTTCTGTGCAAGTGCGCTGTAAAGACCTGGCGCTGTATGTCCTTTGGACAGTACAAAGCGGTCACGATCTGCTTTTTCCGGATCTTTCGGATCCACGTTCATCTCTTCAAAATACAAGTATGTGAAAATATCTGCTGCTGATAAAGATCCGCCCGGATGTCCTGCTTTCGCAGCATGAACTGAGGTTATGATTCCTTTGCGGACTTCATTTGCTACTTTCTGAAGCTCCAGTTTGTTCATTCTGTACTCCTTTCCGTACACTGCTTAGAATTACTGTAACTGTTCATTTTCTTCACAGTTACACATGATTGCTCATTCGTCGTCTTAGAGCGTGTCTGAAAAATCATTCCCGCAATCTGCAAGTCCCACTTTGTGGAAGATTTTGCAGAAAGCCTTTTTCAAACCCGCTCTAGTATGCCATATTTTCAAAAATATTGCAAGACTCTATACTTTTTTATGCTCGTGCTTCTTCTCAGCCCCTACTCGCCGAATACTGCCTTGTAATCATCCTGGAATTTTTTGATTCCGGCATCGGTCAGCGGATGTTTTATCATCTGTTCGATTACTGCATATGGAACCGTTGCGATATCAGCACCTGCCAGCGCACAATCTGTTACGTGGATCGGATTTCTTACACTTGCTGCGATGATCTGTGTATCCAGACCGGCAACATCGAAGATCTCAGCAATCTCGCGGATCAGATCCACACCTCTTGTGGAAATATCATCCAGTCTTCCCAGGAACGGAGAAACGTAGGTTGCACCGGCTCTTGCAGCCAGCAGTGCCTGGTTTGCAGTAAAGATCAGTGTTACGTTTGTTTTAATGCCTTCTGCGGTCAGCACTTTGCAGGCTTTCAGACCTTCTACTGTCATAGGGATCTTTACAACCATGTTCGGATGGATCGCTGCGATCTCTCTTCCTTCCGCGATCATACCTTCTGCGTCTACGGTAGTCGCTTTTACTTCACCGCTGATCGGTCCGTCTACAATAGAAGTGATCTCTTTGATGACCTCTTTAAAGTCTCTTCCCTCTTTTGCGATCAGGGAAGGGTTTGTGGTAACGCCACAGATCACGCCCATGTCATTTGCTTTTTTGATGTCTTCTACTTTCGCGGTGTCGATGAAAAATCTCATTGTTTTGTCCTCCTGTTTTTCCTGAAATCTGCCCGGTTATTTTCGGTGTTTTGTAACTGTTCAGTACCTTCACAGTTACGGTGTTTTTTCTTTTCTGCCCTCAGTATAGCAGATTTGTTTTTGTGGTCAACAGGCTTGCGTATTTATAAATAGTATTTTTTATTAATAATTGACTGTTATTAATTAATGTATGCTGTGTTTTTCATCGTTTATTCAGGTTTTTTCCTTTATTTTCGCTGTTTTCTCATCTATTTTATTATTAATATTTCCATAGAAACCATTTATTTTTTCTTTTTTTCATGGTTGCTTTCATCCGGCGCATATCCGGTGCTTCCGCGGACGATCAGACGCGGTTCATACTCGATATGGTAAATACTGGTAGGTTCGTCTCCCTTGCGGTAACTCTTCTGCGATTCGATCTTTCGAAGGATGATATCACAGGCATCCCGCCCTTTCTGATCCACGAAATGTTCCACTGTTGTGAGTCCAATGGTATGGAACCTGGAAAACAAAGTGTTGTCACACCCCACCACCGAGATATCTCCCGGGATCCGGTACTGACGCTCAAGAAGGGCATCCATCGCACCAAATGCCATCATATCATTCAGTGCTGCGATCGCTGTAACCGGCTGTCCTTCCCGAAGCAGTTCCACGGTCAGATCATATCCCATCCGGTACTCTGACTCAATATTCGGGATCTCCGTATCTTTGCTGTCTGCCGCAGAGCGCACCAGCACATGGTCTGAAAGTCCCGCTTTCTCAAATTCCATCAGGAAACCACCCACACGTTTCTGCCGCTGGTGCTGTCTCGCCGTCAGCGGCGGCGCGATAAATGCCACATCCCGATGCCCCAGTTCAAGTAGATGACGCGCCATCAGGATCCCCGGTTTCTGATTGTTCAGAGCCACCGCATCAATTGAAAATTCATCGTCACGGTTGCTGATCACAACCACCGGGATCTCTCCGGACAGTTCTGCCACCTGGCGGCTGAAACTTGGGTTACAGGCATAGATGATTCCCAGCGGCTGCACTTCCCGCATCATCCGCAGATAATTTTCCTCGATCTTCAGATCCCTCTGGGTGTTGCAGACAAACACGCCGTACCCGTATTCTTTTGCCATGGCTTCGATGCCCTGCAGCAGCATGACATAATAAGGGTTTGTCAGTGTCGGGCAGAACACAACCAGAAGTTTTCTGCTCTTTGCCGACCGGCGGATCCGCTGTTTTGGCAGGTGATAATCCAGCTTTTCTGCCGCCTCTGTCACCTGACGGATCGTCTCTTTGGAGAAAGATACGTTATATTTTTTATTTAGTATCATAGAAACAGTGGCCTGGGAAACTCCTGCTTCCCGGGCCACATCCATAGAAGTTGCTTTCTTCTTTGCCATCGTTTTTTCCTTATAATTCTACGCGTCCTTCCAGTGCACGCAGTAGTGTTACTTCATCGATGTACTCCAGATCACCACCGACCGGAACACCGCTTGCGATACGGCTCACTTTGATACCGGTAGGTTTGATCAGTTTGCTGATATACATGGCTGTCGTCTCCCCTTCCAGACTGGAATTGGTGGCAATGATCACTTCATCCACATCTTTTTGCAGACGCAGCATCAGCTCTTTTAACCGGATATCTCCCGGACCGATCCCCAGCATCGGGGAAATAGCTCCGTGAAGGACATGGTACACGCCCTCGTACTTGCCGGTTTTTTCATAAGCTGCCAGATCTCTTGTATTTTCCACAACCATGATCTGTTTATGGTTTCGCTTCGGATTGGCACAGATCGGACACAGTTCCTGATCAGTCAGAGTAAAGCATTCTTTGCAGTATCTGACATTCGATCTCGCGCTGGTCATCGCACCCGCAAGCTGTTCTACCTGATCCTGGGGCATATTGATGATGTGAAACGCCAGGCGCTGGGCTGATTTTGCACCGATACCCGGAAGTCTTGACAGCTGTTCGATTAATTTGCTGATATGACTGCTGTAGTATTCCATCTTAGAACGGGAATCCTCCACCCAGACCACCGGTCAGTTTGGACATCACAGCCTGTGTCTCAGCTTCCATCTTGCGAAGTGCTTCGTTGGTAGCTGCCATGATCAGATCCTCTAACATCTCTACGTCATCCGGATCTACAACTTCTTCTGCCAGTTTGACTTTGGTCACTTCTTTTTTACCGCTTACGGTCACTTCTACGGCTCCGCCACCTGCTGCTGCCGTAAATTCTTTCTCTTCCAGCGCTTTCTGATTCTCTTCCATCTGTTTCTGCATCTTCTGCGCCTGTTTCATCAGATTATTCATATTACCAGGCATACCCATGCCGCCTGGAAAGCCACCACGTTTTGCCACGATTGGTTCCTCCTGTTTTCTCTTAAATCATATTTTTGCATCTTTTACTCGTCTTCCGGTTCTTCTTCTACCACGATATTCATGTGAACCGTCTGTTTTAATATATCATCAACCGAGATTTCTGCCAAGTCCTGATGCATATTTGTTTTCTTTAAAAGCATCTCCACTTCCACGGTTTTTCCCGTCATCTGTAAAATCAGATCTTCCAGCAGCTGTTTTTTATCCGGATCATCTACACAGGTCTGCGCCAGGTCGTTGGAGAATTCCACATATAATTTATTCTCCCCAGTATTTCCATTATATTTCGGCACAGCGGTTGTTAAAAATGTCTTGAACATCCCCTGTGTCTGCATCACGATATTTTTCCAGTTTTCCTTGATCCGCTGCAGATCCTCCGGCGCTGCTTTTTCCGGTTTCTTCTCCGGTGCAGATGGTGCTGCCTGGGTTGGCTGTACCGGGATACTGTCGTTCATTCCCGCATAACCCGGCAAAGACTGAACTGCCGCCATCGGAATTCCCTTTTCCATCTGCTCTTCCAGCACCCGGAGACGGTCCAGTACGGAATCCAGGTTTGTTTCCATTGCAGGTTTACATAATTTAATCAATCCCACTTCCACCAGCACACGTTTCTGTGTGGCATTTCGCAGGTTGTTGGAAAGTTCAGATAACACGCGGATATAGCGCATCAGCGTATCGGTATCGATCAGCTGACTTTCTTCCTGCAGCGCTTTCAGATTTTCCGAAGATACATCCAGAACTTCTTCCGCATCTTCCGATGTCTTGACCAGCAGGAGATTTCGCAGATACCAGGTAAAATCATTGACAAACTGTCCCAGTTCTTTTCCATTGACCAGAAGATCTTCTAGGATATGGATGCAGCTGGTGACATCCTGCTCCAGCACTTTGCGAAGCAGTTTGCTGAACACTTCCGTATCTACGGTTCCCAGCACTTCCAGCACCTTGTCAAAGGTCAGTTCCTGTCCCAGATAGAAGGCGATGCACTGATCCAGAAGACTCAGCGCGTCTCGCATGGAACCGTCTCCTGCTTTCGCCACATAGCGAAGTGCTTTCTCTTCCACCGGAATCTGTTCTTTCTCCATCAGTTCCCGCAGCCGTCCGGCGATCGTATCGATGGAAATACGGTGAAAATCATACCTCTGACATCTGGACTGGATCGTCACCGGAATCTTGTGGGATTCGGTGGTTGCCAGAATAAAGATCACATAAGACGGTGGTTCTTCCAGAGTTTTTAACAGTGCGTTAAATGCACCTGCTGACAGCATATGCACCTCATCAATGATATACACCTTGTATTTTCCCTGTGTGGGACGGTAGGTAACCTCCTCCCGGATCTCACGGATGTTGTCGACACCGTTGTTGGATGCCGCATCGATCTCGATCACATTCATGGATGTTCCCGCCTGTATCGCCCTACAGGTCGGGCACTCGTTACATGGACTGCCGTCCACCGGTTGCTCACAGTTGACCGCTTTTGCAAGGATCTTTGCCACGGTCGTTTTACCGGTTCCACGGGTTCCACAGAACAAAAATGCGTGACCGATACGGTCCGCACGAATCTGATTTTTTAAAGTTGTTACGATATGATCCTGTCCTTTGACATCCTCGAAGGTGTCAGGACGGAACTTACGATATAGAGCGGTATAGCTCATATTTCTCTGCCTCTCCTCAATCTGTCATAAATTGTAACTGTTCAGTAGCCACTGTCTCTCGAGGTGTTTTTATATGAATATGACAAACTCCCGAGACACACAAGCCAAAATGCAACAAAGAGATAGGGCTGTCACAAAGACCAGCCCTTCTCCCTCTGTTACATTACTTTTTATAACTGTTCCATAATTTCACAGCTATACTTTTTCTGTATCAGTCACCGAAACTGATACCGATTCTTTTGGCATCTTTGATCTCCTGTGCATCCGGTGTTACCACCTTCAGTTTTCCTGCACACTCTTCCAACGGAACTTTTTTTGTCTTTCCGTTGATCAGACCTACCATGTAACCATACTCATCGTTCAGGATCAGTTTTGCTGCTGCAGATCCAAGTCTGGTAGACAGTACACGGTCGTACGGACACGGGCTTCCACCTCTCTGGGTATGTCCCGGAACCGTTACGCGGATCTCCATACCGGTACGGTCTTCGATCTCTTTTGCCACTTTATAGGAAACAGATGGGTAAAGTTTTCTGTCTTCTTCCATTTTCTTTTTCAGTTCTTTTTTACCAAGTTGTGCATCTTCTTTGGAAATCGCACCTTCTGCTACTGCCAGAATCGTAAATCCGCTTCCGTTTCTCTTTCTTCTCTCGATGGCTCCCACTACTTTATCAATATCATATGGAATCTCCGGAATCAGGATAACGTCTGCGCCGCTGGCGATTCCTGCGTACAGGGTCAGCCAGCCTACTTTATGTCCCATAACTTCCACGATAAATACACGATTGTGGGAGGATGCGGTTGTATGGATGCAGTCGATGGCTTCTGTTGCAATATTCACTGCGCTGTAGAAACCGAAGGTCATGTCTGTACCCCAGATATCATTATCGATGGTTTTCGGCAGATGAATAATGTTCAGACCTTCTTCTCTTAACAGGTTTGCAGTCTTCTGAGTTCCGTTACCGCCAAGAATCACCAGACAATCCAGATTCAGTTTATGATAGTTCTGTTTCATCGCTTCTACTTTGTCCAGTCCGTTATCATCCGGTGTACGCATCAGTTTGAATGGCTGACGGGATGTACCGAGGATCGTACCGCCACGGGTCAGAATACCGGAAAAATCTTTTGCTGTCAGCATTCGATAATCTCCGTAGATCAGACCCTTGTATCCGTTCATGAATCCATAGACCTCTAGATCATCAATATTGTGGGAAAGTCCTTTTACTACGCCTCGCATGGTCGCGTTCAGAGCCTGACAGTCGCCGCCGCTTGTCAGTAAACCTATTCTCTTCATACCTTTTTCCGTCCTTCTTTTCAGATTTTTGCACCCGGTCTTTCACTGCCCCGGTTACAAATTTTTTTCACAATCATCTGGTTATTATTATAGCCCATTTTTGCCACTCTCACAAGTAAATATCATGTAAATATCAGGATTCAGATTGACAAATAAAAAGAAACACGATATACTGAATCCTGCGCAGCCGGGGAGTTAGCGGTGCCCTGTACCTGCAATCCGCTACAGCAGGGGTGATACCAAACTGAGGGCTTTTCTTTGCAGAGCTGCCTTCTGTAAGTGGCGTTGACGTCTGGGTCTTACGCAACAGGAATCTGTGAACCGTGTCAGGGCAGGAATGCAGCAGCACTAAGCAGAAGCTCTTGTGTGCCGTGAGGGTGCCTGGGCTGAGTTAACTGTAAAGGTAACGTCTGTGAGACCATTCCGAGGTGCGGCGCGCGTAAAAAAGGTTATAATATATGATCTCTATATAAACAGCATTCCCGCCGGGTTCGTCATTTATGATTGATCCGGCGGGATTTTTTGTACTATTATTTTATTTACAATACCCGGCAACTACCTGATTGATCAGCTTGCCGTCTGCCTTTCCCTTCAGATCTCCCATAACTGCCTTCATGATCTGGCCTTTATTTCCTGTTGCCAGAACATCTGCAAATTTCTCCTCGATATAAGCCTTGATCTCTGCTTCATCCATCTGCTTCGGAGCATATTTCGCAATGATATCATATCTTGCCTGATACTCCTCTTTCAGATCTGTACGTTCTGCAGGGCAGGTGTCGATCTGCTCTTTTGCTGTTTTCAGCTCTTTCAGGATAACTTTGTCTACAAGCTCTCCTTTGATGTCATCACGGCATCCCTCATCAATGGCAGCTTTTTTTACTGCTGCGATCAGTGCGGAAACTGCTTCCTTTGTTACCTTATCTTTGGCCTTCATTGCTGCTACCATGTCTTTTCTTAAAGCTTCAAGTTCCATTTTTTGTTCCTCCATTTTCTGTCGTTCCTGTATCAACGACTTTCGTTTGACCTGAATGGATTTTCTGTCTGTAATAGTGAAATCCATTTATGATTTTATTTTGATATTTTCACAGGATTCTGTCAAGAGTAAATCTCCCGGGACTTTTCGTTCTGTTCCGCTCTCTCTGACCGTGTCTGCCCGGCAAGGCGCTCTGCTTCCTGCTTCTTCAGGATTTTTGCCTGCTTCTTTTTCTCCCGCAGTTCCCTGAAAAATGTGGAAAGCATTTCGGAGCATTCCTCTTCCAATACCCCTTCTGTGATCTTTACCTGATGATTAAAGCCTTCGATCTGAAGAAGATTCATCACAGATCCGGCACAGCCTGCTTTCGGGTTCATACAGCCGATCACCACCTCATCGATCCTGGACTGTACCAGTGCACCGGAACACATCTGACAAGGCTCCAGCGTTACATACATGGTGCATCCCTCCAGACGCCAGTCTCCCAGCTTTTTACTGGCCTTTCGGATAGCATTAAGCTCTGCATGAGATAAGGTATTTTTATCTGTATTGCGGCGATTGTAGCCTCTGGCTATGATCTTTCCCTCATGCACGATCACGCAGCCGATCGGCACTTCCTCCAATGCACGGGCCTTTTTTGCCTGGCGGATTGCCTCTTTCATAAAACGTTCCTGATCTGTCACGTTTTTACTCCTCCTGTAACTTCACATTCCGGAAAAAGCTCCGGGATTCTATCTGTTCAAACTAAGACTGCTCTCAGCCTTCTGTCCGTTCGATTATAGCTTTTCAAATATTCCATGTCAATCTGCTGCAAAACAGATATTCGCACACAGCCAAAAACGCCACAGAAATTTCCACACTAATTTCTGCAGCGTTTTCTTATTGTATAACAGAAAAACGCAGACAACGGAAGCTCTCGCGAACTCCATTGTCTACGTCAATGAATGCATTATATCTGCTTTTTTCCGGAAAGTCAAGCAGCCAGATTGGTTCAGTGTACCTGTTCCATCGTCGTTGCGGTCCACGTAGATGTAGCCGTAGCGTTTTTTCAGCTCTGCTGTAGATGCACTGACAAGGTCAATGCAGCCCCAGGAGGTGTACCCCATAAATTATATGTTTTTTTCTTCCATGAGCAAGTCCCCATCTCTGCTTACTGCTTTTCGCAACTCCGCAGGAAACTTACTTGATTCGGTTAAAAAGGCTTGCAGCTTTTTTCGGGGGAGAGTATGCTTGTAGTATCATAAATAAGAGAAACAAGGGGATTTTCCTATGAAAATATGTGGATTTAACAAAACAACCCTGCTGGATTATCCGGGAAGGGTAGCCTGTACCATATTCTTAGGCGGCTGCAACTTCCGCTGCCCATTCTGCCAGAATGGAGCTCTTGTCGTGGAGCCTGACACCCAGCCTGAATATTCCCAGGAGGAAATCCTGGCTTTTCTAAAAAAAAGAAAGGGGATTCTCGATGGCGTCTGTATTTCCGGCGGTGAACCCACACTTGCACCGGAGCTGCCGGAATTTCTCAGCAGGATCAGGGAACTGGGCTATGATGTGAAGCTCGATACCAACGGTTCCCGCCCCTCCGTGGTAAAAAATCTCGCAGCAGCTGACCTGATCAACAAGGTTGCCATGGATATCAAGGCCTGTCCTTCCAACTATCATGTGCTTACCGGTGTACATGCTGATCTGGATGGGATCCGGGAAACTGCCAGATGGCTACTGGACGGACACCTTGATTATGAATTTCGTACAACAGTTGTGAGGGAACTTCATTCCGAAAAAGATTTTCAGGAGATCAGCCGATGGTTAAGCGGTGCAAAAGCTTATTATCTCCAGGCTTACCGGGATTCCGACGGAGTTCTGATACCGGGATTCTCTGCCTGCTCCGAGGAAGAAATGAAAAACTACCGGGATATCCTGTCTCAGACGATCCCGGTAGTAGAAATTCGTGGTATGGAGCTGTGATCTGCGGATTTGCAAAACTGTTTGCTTATCTGCATGGATGCCGAAATTTTTCTGATCAGATGTTAATAAAACAGTACCAGTATCCTCCCTTTCCGCCTGGGATATGAATATCCGGACATTCCTTAAAGTAGGGAAAGCCAAACATATTGGCCATAAACCGTTCCTGCTGGCTGTATCCACCGGGTACCCCCAGTATGTACTGTCTCCGGGGATTTCTGCACAGCAGAAGATGGCCGAAATTCTGATATCCGTACATGACAAAACGGTTGCTGCAGAAGCAGCCGTTTTTTCTGCATAAGGCACTGCAGTCCGATGGTCTGATCTTGCGGCAGTCTGTGAAATAGCCGTCGTTAAAGGGATCATCACAGGG
>OGOO01001814.1_pt1 | contig 17138 bp, 19 predicted proteins | sample 1552651 | NCBI WGS metagenome assembly OGOO01 (sample SAMEA2580118, study PRJEB22360) | human gut metagenome | biome: human gut; feature: human-associated habitat; material: faeces | place: Denmark | collected 2008/2010 | reverse complement strand
AAGTTATATCAACAAATCCCGACACGCTTGAAACTGCTGAGAAAACTGTTCTTGAAACCTATGTCCGACAGGTAGACAAGCTTGTACATATTACTATCAATGGTGAAGAGATTGTCACAACAGATAATCACCCGTTCTATGTACAAGGAAGAGGATTTATCGAAGCAGGCAGTTTGCTTGTGGGAGATAGGCTTATTAGTGTAAATGGCGAGGATTTAATCGTTGAAGATTATTGCATAGAATTGACAGATGAGCCTGTTTCGGTGTATAATTTTCAGGTGGAGGATTTCCATACTTATTTTGTTGGCGAGAATAAAGTTTGGGTGCATAATAGGACATGTACATCTCAAGAAAGACAAGATATTAAAGACCATCTTGAGGGAAATAAATCAACAGATGGTGCCAAACTTGATGGTAGAATAAATGGCTGCCATGAAGAAAGTCGCTTTTTAAGTGAACTTGATATTGCTGGTGGGGATCTAACAGATAACATCCAAAGTGTAAGTGGTGTAGATGGTGTAACTTATGTTGAATATACAGCAAATACAAGAACTGGAAAAGCCTCTAAGACGATATATGATTCAAATGTCATCAGCACTGATGATTTTATTGATCGCGGTTTGGAAGCATACGCTAATGTTCCTGAATCTGTAAATGGAATAAATCCAGCAACTGGAAGAACAAGTGGAGTATCTGTTACTGCATTAGATAATTCTGGTAAAGAATGGAATTTTTATATTAGAGATAATAAGCTTATAACCATGTATCCATCAGTTTAAATAGAAGGAGTTTTTTATGAATTTACTTGTAAATAATGAGGCAAATGAATGTGTTGAATTACTTATTAATACATTACCAGCGCGTCACTTTCAAAAGTTTATTGAATGTGTTAATAAGAAAGAAAACTGGACAGCTGAGCTTTGTTGGTGTTTTTTTGAGAAGTCAGATGATAATAAAGAATATTATCAATTTGAAACTTTTGAGGATGATACTTATAGAATGTCTTATGATGATTTTTTGGATATTGTAAAACTTGCAATTATCAGATTTTATCTTGGCACTGACGATGTTGAAATTAAGGAATCATTAAAAGAATATATTAAGAACACAGTATTTGATTCTGTTCTTGATAATATTGATTCATCATTAGCATCGGGTGTTCCTCTTGTTTATGGACAGTGATGTTGATAAAATTTTGGATTAATGAAGAACCATAATTATATTGCCATCTGTTCTTAGGTTGTATTTTTGTACAAAATATCGAAAATCAAATAATATTGTTGTCAGGTAGACAGCTTGTACATATTACTATCAAATGATAGATCCCGATAACCCGTTAACAGCATTGAATAATAAGCTGCATCAAAGTGATTTGTATAACAATTTTCAGATGGGTGTAAGCCTGGTATCATCATTTACAGGTGCGGCTTCTCAAAACATGGCTTGCTTTATTGCAGGAACTACGATTCTTACAGCTACAGGTCTTGTTGCAATAGAAAAGCTTGCCGCAGGAGATAAAGTTATATCAACAAATCCCGACACGCTTGAAACTGCTGAGAAAACTGTTCTTGAGACCTATGTCCGTCAGGTGAACAAGCTTGTACATATTACTATCAATGGTGAAGAAATTGTTACAACTGATAACCATCCTTTTTATGTACAGGATAGAGGATTCATTAATGCAGGCAATTTGCTCGTAGGTGACAAGCTTATTAGTGTAAATGGTGAGGATTTAACTATTGAAGATTATTACATAGAATTGACAGAAGAACCTGTTTCAGTGTATAATTTTCAGGTGGAGGATTTCCATACGTATTTTGTTGGTGATTTCGCTGTTTTGGTGCATAATGCGGAATATGGTAATGGTCATTATAATAATAACCCCAGCGATAATCCAAAAGTATTAGCGGATGCCGTTGAAGACCCCAATGCTGTATATGGCTATAGGCCTAATGAGGACGGAAGTTTGAAGAATTTTGCAAATGAAGATTGGTCAAATCCTGAATTTGTTGAGAATGCAAAGCAAAAGAGACTCCAATATATTGAAGATGATAAAGCGATATATGACGTGATTGCAGAAATGAAGAATAATGGATGTTCAACAGAAGAAATGGCACGAGCGGCGTGCGATTATCGTAATCAAACACGATTAAATTCATATCTTGATTCAGATGGCCATGTTATTGATCAGAACGGATATAATGCAGCACTTGAACGAATGCAAACACGGTCATATGATGCTTTAATTTCAAGTGGAAAAACACCAGAAGAAATCATAAACTCGTCAATGAGAACTAATCCAGCGATGGATGCTTGTGTTGGACTTTATGATCAAAATTTTGATATTTACTAAAGAGGTGCTATAATGTATACTATTGTAGAAAAAGAAAACTTCAATATATATGTGTTTGATAAAATACATATGAATATTAAAATAATCGACAATGGTGCATCAAAAAAGGTGTACATTGATTACAAAGGATATAACCCTGTATTTACTATGCTTATTGGAGGGTTTGAATCCGAGTGCGAAATGGACTCAATAAAATTTGATGTTGATAAAGAAAATGGAAACAATACTATGTATTTTATCGTAAATTCAAACGACTTAGAAAAATTCGTTAATGAAATTTACTTCTTCATTATGGAAAATAAAGTCGAAAATAAACTTAACGAACAAGATGTGGCAATTTGGGACTTTTCTTAAGAAGCGGTAAGCGATTGTTATGTTGATTTATCTGCATTAAAATCTAAAATTCTTGGAATCAACAGCAGTATTTGTGACAATGTTGTTAGCAGCATTTCTTCATCATCTCAGACGCAGGAACAACAGATCGCTGGTCTGGAAGCAACGCAAAAGCAAGTAAATGCATTCATAGACCTTACAATTAATCGTGATAACTCAGCAGCTGATGCTGTATCAAAAGCAAAAGATGAGTTTTATAAAGAATATTCTTACCTGAAACCGGAATGTGAAAAATCCGGTTGGGAAAAATTCTGCGATGGTTTGAAAAAGGTCGGAGATTGGTGTAAGGAACATTGGAAAGAAATATGCCTTGTTATTGAAATTGTTGCGGCAGTAGTTTGTTTATTGATACCTGGTCTTGAAGGAATAGGTATTGGAATACTTGCTGGAATGCTGATAGGTGGACTAAGCGGTGCTGCTATTGGTGGACTATCCGGATACGCACAATATGGTGTAGACGGTATACTACCCGGAATCATTAACGGAACTGAAGATGGAATGCTTATTGGAGGACTCTTTGGTGGATTGGGAGGAATAGGAGCAATAGCCGGAGAAGCATTTGGATGTAGTGCGTTGATGACAAATGTTTTTTCAATTTCAAGTAAGTTGGGATTGGGAATGATGGCATTTGATATGACTGCTCTTGCAAATGATTTTCAGAATAGATTTTTTCAAGATACAGGAATTAATCTTGGAATTATTGATCCGAATATCGGTGAATTCATATCAGATCTGAATCATAAAGCACATTCAAATCCAATTTATAACGCTTTTCAATATGCAGTCGCCGGAACAGCAGCATTCTCAGGCGGCTATGTAAAAACGGCAACTTGTTTTGTGGCTGGAACATTGGTAGCAACAGCGAATGGTTTAGCAGCGATCGAAACAATAAAAGCAGGAGATTATGTGCTTTCAACTGACTCTGATACAATGCAGACAACCTATAAGCCTGTTCTTGAAACTTATATTCGTAAAGTTGACAGATTGGTTCATCTCATCATCAGTGGTGAGGAGATAATCACAACAGTTGATCATCCATTTTATGTACAAGGCAGAGGCTTTATTGAGGCAGGAAATCTTCTTGTTGGTGATAAGCTTGTAAGTGCAATTGGCGAGGATTTGCTGATTGAAAATTATAACATTGAAGAAACAGAAAATCTTGTTGATGTTTATAATTTCCAGGTGGAGGATTTTCATACATACCATGTTGGTGATTGTGCTGTTTGGGTGCATAATGCGAACTACCTTACTGATAAAACGCCAAAGGATATTTCTGAGATGACAAGGAAACAGTTGAAAGAAAATACTCCTGAAGACTGGGATTTTCAAGAGCATAATGGAAGAATTCACATTAAAGATGATAATGGAAATTATAGAGTTCGTGTAGATGTACCAGATAAACACACACCTTATAATCACATACATATTCTTGATGAAAATGGTAATCCTTTGGATGCCAATGGCAATATTGTTTCTCCTAAAGATCCTGCAGGACATATACCGTATAATTATTAGAAAGGAAATTTATTAAAATGATGGTTAATAAAATGCAAGAATTGATAGATAAGACAGATTATTGGGATATGAGAGTACTGGACGTGAAAGCATCTTACTTTGGAGACGAAGTAGAAATTCTTATCGAAAATGATGAGGAAACATGCTGGAAAATATCATTTTTATCGTGTTATAAGGTATCTTATAACACGGATGCTAACAGAAGAAAAATTAGTAACGTGAAAAGTATGAGGAAAAGTCAACTTGGTTATTATGGACAGGATATTACTGTTTGTAAAAGTGATAAAGATAATTTTTATAAAGTTGATTTAGATTTGTCTATTATGGAAATGCAGATCGAATGTCAGGATATTTTGATTGAACAGATCGCAAGAGATAATTTTGAGTTGTTTTGGGACAATAATTAAATATATTTGATCTACCTGAAGATCTTAGAAAGGGTATAACATAAGTTTTTCTGAACCATAAAGCACATTCAAATCCAATTTATAATGCTTTTCAATATGCAGTAGCCGGAACATCGGCTTTCTCAGGCGGCTATGTAAAGGCGGCAGCTTGTTTTGTGGCTGGAACATTGGTAGCAACAGCGAATGATTTAGAAACAATAAAAGCAGGAGATTATGTGCTTTCAACTGACCCTGATACAATGCAGACAACCTGTAAGCCTGTTCTAGAAACTTATATTCGTAAAGTTGATAGATTGGTTCATCTCATTATCAGCGGTGAGAAGATAATCACAACTGTTGATCATTCGTTTTACAATTTCAAAGTTCGACTTCTAACTGTAAGTTTCTACGTAAATTGTATTTTTGTTTCATAATAAAGCATGATCTTTTAATTCGTTTATATATTGCATAAAACAATTAGTCGTTGCACAATATACAAGTATTCATAATAATTTTTAGTGTCGAAAATGATTATATTAAGAGACATTTAAAGCTTTGATTTTAGGCAAATATTCTTTATAATAGATAATTTGTATACTATTCAATTTTAACTTTTATCTTGTTTCTTGGATGTTTGACAGATAGAATTTCTTTTTGTTTAGACATAGCAACATAGGTATATATTTGAGTAGTGGTTATAGAACTATGACCTAAAAGTTTTTGTATATAGCGAATGTCAACATCTTCTTCAAGTAGTAAGGTGGCGAATGAGTGCCGGAACATATGTGGAGTGATATGTATGTCATATTCGGTCATAGCAGTATATTTACAAATGATTTCACGTACAGATTGTTCCATCAAACGATTATGAAGTTTGTTGACAAAGAAAAAACCACATGATTTTATATCTTCTTGAAACAGCGTATAATACTCTTGAAGTGCCTTTAAAACATCTGGATTTTCAATCTGAATCATGCGTTCTTTAGAGCCTTTACCGAAAATTTTGACTGTATGGTTGGTCAAATCTACGGATGAAGGTGTAAGATTGCAAATTTCAGATACTCTAGCTCCCGTTGCAAAAAGAATTTCAAGAACTGCAATGTCACGAGTAGTACTGCGTTTTTGGTAGTCTGTTTCAGCTTGAGAAAGAGAATTATAAGCGTGGGCAAGTATACTGTTAATTACATTAAGTGGAATTGTTTTAGGGAGTATGGATGGTTCCTTAAAGGAAATATCAATTTTATTGAATGGATTGATTTCAATCACATCTTCAATCAAAAGATAGTGGGTAAAGGCTTTCACAGAAGCAATTTTTCGCTTAACTGTCTTAGGTTTGAATTGTTTATGCAGAGTGTCAATATAATGGCAAATGATTTCTTTGGAAAACGTATTGTTTGTACACTCAGCAAATTGCCTAAGATCAATTGTGTAGGCTTTGATGGTTTTATCATTTAAAGCTTTTCTTGACTTGCAGTAGTTAAGAAATAGTTGAATTTGTAAAGTTAAGTTTAACATTGTAGTTACTCCTTTATTTGGGATAATCTTATTATATACTATGATCAACTTTTTGTCGAGTAGTGATGAGATGATTGGAAAAAGTGTTGATTTTTATCGGAGAATAGTGTATAATATTATTATAGCTCAACACAGGATAACTATAAATTATATGAGGTTATCCGCAAAGGATGTTTCAATATTATATAAGGTTGATTCTGAGGTGAATATATGTCTTTAGCTGAATTTGAACAGGAATTAGTAGACAAACTTTACAATAAACTAATTTTTGACGACAAAAATAAAGGTATCACATTGTATGGCGATGTAGGAAGCGGCAAATCTACTATTGCGCTCGGTTTAGCCAATCAACTGATCGAAGGATGGACTATCTTTTATCTTGAAGGGATTGATTCTAGGCACTATACCAAAGAACAGAGCTTATGTACATTCATTTCTTAGCAAATGTGGTATGAACATAAATCGTCCAATGAACATCATTAAGCTTTCAAAAGGACTGTCTGTAAATGACTGTTACTGGATTGTAGAGGACGGATTTGATGGTTTATATGATAAATACAATCTTTATGAAAATAATTTCAGCCGCATTCTGGCACTTATTGCTTTCACAGGCTACGGCAGTTCTATCAGAACCTCTTTGGCGTCCTGTCCGGAATTTACTACAAATGGAATGCTGCCAAAGTGCTGGCGAAGAATATCAGGAAAGATCATGCTTTATAAAGGCGGAACTAAAGGTGCATCCAACGCCGGTAATGAACCATACTCTGAATTTTATGCAGCGCAGATTGCAGAGAAGTTGGGGATCAATGCGATTCCATACGGATTGTCAAAATGGAAGGGTGAACTTTGCTCCACCTGTGAACTCTTCACAAGCAAGGAACTTTCCTTCATTCCAATTGGAAGAATTGTAACACGAGGTGGCATAGCTGCTGTCCGTGCATACTATGAAAGTCTCGGACAGGAGTTTGTTGACGCATTAAATGATATGATTGTTCTGGATGCAATTATTTGTAACTCAGATCGTCATTTTGGAAATTTAGGCGTTATGGTAGATAGTGATACAAATAAGATTGTTGCTCCTGCGCCATTGTTCGACCATGGAAATTCACTATTCAATTTTGCAGGCCGTGATGCATTGGAGTCTGAAGAAAGTTTTCAGGAATATGTGGATACTTTGCTGCCTTGTGTTTATGATGATTATATTGCAGAAGCAAAAGCCGTTCTGACTAATCGGCACAAGGCAGGTTTGCGGCATCTGCTTACATTTGAATTCAAGGCACATTCAACGTACAATCTTCCGGTAAAGAGACTAAAGTTAATTCAGAATCAAGTTCGTAAAAGAGCAGCACTTTTGCTGGATGCGTAATTATAAAAATATAGCTTTCTGCATTATGTGTGAAAGCTATATACGAGCTTCTCTTGGCTTTAATCAAAAAAAGTTAACAGTTAAACTGAAAACAATAATAGAAAAATTCTATGACCAAAAGAAAACGTACTAACCAAAAGAAAACGCACCCTAAATTGTATCAAAATAAGCGTTCTTTGGCAAATCTCAACGGAACGATTGATACAAAAGTCGTTCCGTTTTTTTATACCCATAAAATTCCGAAAATACGTACTTTTTGCTATGAAAAGAAGCATCTGAAAAATGGATTTCCGTTTCTTTGGAGAGCAGAAAATAAGCAAAGAAACGAATGAGTGAGAGCAACGAAACGGATGTCAAAAGGTTGCATTTTTTTGCTATGGTTGCATTTTTTTAGATTTGCCGTTTCTTTGGTCAAAAAAGCGTTTCTTTACAGAAAAAAGTCTGCCAATCGGAATATACCCGACAGCAGACTTTCAAATTTATATGCATTAAACCTTGATTTTTGAACCATCTTTAAAAGCAAAGATCATTTTGCCATCTGTGCAGACGGTTACCTGATCAACTGCTCTGAACCAAAGTGTTTCGGAAAATTCGATGATCAGATTTTCCTGTGATTTTAGAAATTCTATATAATCCATGATGAATTTCAGTTTGTTTTCCATTTCATCCTGTTTTTGAATAAGAGTATCTTGTTTGAATTTTAGTTTTCCAAACGATATAACAAGCCCATCATATTGTCTGTAGTAATCTTCACTTTTTATTGGCGTTATGCTTTGTTTTTGGATCAGCATTCTGATTTGTTTTGTCAGCTGTTCCATTTGCTTTTGAATATTTTCGATTTTCTCTTCAATCATAGCTGTGTTGGAAAATGTTTCTTTAAACAACAAGCAGTTTTCAATGATTTCAGTTTTGTTTGCAAGAACCTGATTCATTGCAGTTAAAAATTTTTCTTTGATGTGTGATTCATATAAATGCGGAGTCATACACTTTTTACCATTTTTAAACTTTCCGTTGCATTGCCATACTGTTCTGCGGTATTTACTTGTCGAATGCCATATTTTTGAACCAAAATATCCGCCACAGCATTCACATACCAGTTTGGCAGAGAAAATGCTTTTGCTGTTGTAGGCTCTTCCAATTCTTTTTCTGCGTGTATATTCTGCCTGAACAAGTTCAAATTCATCCGGTGGAATAATTGCTTCATGTGATTCGGGAATATAGTATTGCATCAGTTCGCCTTCGTTGATTTTCTTTTTCTTACTTAGAAAATCAACGGTAAAGCTTTTTTGTAACAATGCTGAACCACGATATTTTTCATTTGTCAGAATGCTTTCTATAGTGGATGGTGACCATATCTCTTTTCCTGCCGGAGTTGGTACATGTTTGAATGTCAGACATTCTGCAATATGGTTTGGTGTTTTTCCTTCCATAAAAGAACGGTAGATATATCGCACAATTTCAGCTTCTTCAGGAACAATTTCAGGAATACCGTCTTTTCCTTTTCGATAGCCAAGAAAATGCGAATAAGGAAGAGATACTTTGCCGTCAGCCATACGCTTTCGCTGACCCCAGGTAACATTTTCTGAAATAGACCGACTTTCTTCCTGAGATAAACTTGACATAATAGTAAGCAGTAATTCTCCTTTGGAGTCCAGCGTGTAAATATTCTCTTTTTGGAAAAATACTTCAACGCCTTTTTCTTTCAGTTTGCGAATCGTTGTAAGAGAATCTACAGTATTTCTGGCAAATCTGCTGACACTTTTTGTTACGATCAGATCAATTTTGCCGTTAAGAGCATCTGCAATCATTCTGTTGAATCCTTCTCTGTGCCTGGTGTTTGTTGCACTGATGCCTTCGTCTGTATAAACTCCGACAAATTCCCAATCGATCCGTTCTTTAATGAATTTCGTATAGTAATCCACTTGAGCAGTATAGGAAGTTTTTTGTTCTTCTGAATCAGTTGAAACTCTTGCATATCCTGCAACTTTTCGTTTTTCAACACTCTCCAAAGGTGCAAAAGTGGCAGGATTTAATCTTGGCGGAATTTTTGTTACTTTTGGCATTTTTTCCATCTCCTTGTTTTTGATGATTCAGCAGCGGCAGCCCGTTTTTCCTCTGTCCAGCTTTCAGAACGGGAACGGTCTTTCCATGTGGTATTTATGCATTTCCCGTTTGTTAATTGAAAAATCAATTTGTTTGGTGCGGGAACAAGAATTTTTTCAACCTGATTTTCAAAAATATTTGCATCAAATTCAGTAATGCTCAGTATCTCACAGCAAACAGAGATCAGCGTACTTTCAGGAATTTGTTTTGCTGTGGGACAATATTTTTTGCCTCTTGTATTGTAAGTTGCACAGATCCAAACATTACCAGTTGCAGTTATTTTATGCCGATAGTTTTTTCCACAACAGGTGCATTGTATTTTTCCTGTAAACGGATATGAGACAACAGATTTTGAAGTGGAAAATCGCTGATGCTGTTCTTCCAGTTTCTTTTGAACAGCATCAAAAATACTTTTTTCTATGATTGCTAGATGACTTTCTTCTACAAAATACTTTGGCAGCTGACCGTCATTTCTTATCATTCTCTTTGTCAAATGATTTTCCCGAAAGCGTTTCTGTAAAAGCATATTTCCGGCATATTTTTCATTCTGCAAAATCCTATGGATATCTGCAGTAGTCCACTCACAGCCGTTGATCGTAGCAATTCCCATTTCATTCAGCTTATTGGAAATCAATAGTTTTCCGTTTCCACTTAGATAGTTTAAAAAAATAAATCGGACGATTTCAGCTTCTGATTCCACTATTTCCAGACTGCCATTTGTCGTTCTGCGATAACCTAACATTCGTATATTGCAGATTTTGCCTTGTTCAAAATCTTTTCTGATTCTCCATTTTTGATTTTCACTGGCAGAAAAACTTTCTTCTTGTGCATAGGAAGATAAAATGGAAAGCATCAGTTCGCCATCAGCTGAAATGCTGTGAATATTTTGCTCCTGAAAATAAACATCAATCCCTAACATTTTTAATTCTCTTACAGTTTCGAGAACGGTTATGGTATTTCTTGCAAATCGACTGATAGACTTTGTAATGATAAGATCTATTTTACCTTTTCTGCATTCAGCAAGCATTTTTTGAAATTCAGGTCTTGACTCTTTCGTTCCTGTAATTGCTTCATCTGCAAATACGCCGCAGAATCTCCATTCCGGATTACTTTGAATCAGTTCGGAATAATATCCTACCTGAGCAGAAAGGGAATGCAGCATGGCGTCTTTACCACTTGATACTCGTGCATAAGCGGCAACGTTTCGTAATTTATGTGAAATATCAACAGAAGGTTCTATTTTTTGTATCAAACGTTCCATGTAAACCTCCTCCTTTCAGATACCATATTAGCATGGATTTTCAGATTTATCAACGAATATACCCGACAAAGATATGCCGTATTTTTCAGCCATTTTTGTGTTCATTTCCGCATAATCTTTTCTTGAGATCTTTCCTGAACGAAGCCAAGTTTTGATAATTTCAACCATAACCTGATAGATGATGATATTACGATTCATTTTTCCACCTTGCCTTTCCGGAACATTGTCTGGAACAATAAACTTGTTGCTTGCTCGGATAAGAAAGAAATATCTGATTACAAACAGGGCAAACTTTTTTTGTCATTTTCAGTGAAACTTCTTTGTTTTCACGCCACCATTTCATGCGGCATTTGTCACTGCAAAAACGTTTTATATGAGCACTTGTAATGGAAAGTGATTTTCCACAGCACTCACATTGTCGAAAAGATTTCCTGCGTGATAAGTACGATTTGATTGTTCCGACAGGCACATTTAATTCATTACTGATTTTCCGGATTGTACATCCTTGCTTTTTCATTGTTTCTATCTGAGCTTTTTGTCTGATATTCATGATCATTTCACCTCAACCATATAGTCTAAATAAATGCGTTGAATTCGTACCCTTTTGTGAAAAATAAAAAAGCCATTGCATCCGGGACAATTCGTCAAGGATACAATGGCTTTCTTTGAATCAAGAGATATTTTATTTCATGAGAGCATTGACACACTTCTGCACTTCATTGTAGTCATAACCTGCCTCGGTAAGACGTTTCTTACGTTCCGCACCATTACCCCATTTACCCTGAATGACTTCACGGGCAACCTCATCAACGGACTTCTTTGCAGGATACACCTGCTTGCCATTACTGTCAAAAACAGCATATCCCGCCTTGCAGGCTTTCTTTGCGTTTTCAAGAGAAGAGAAAGCACCAATCTGCGACTTAGCATCAGTCCATGACTTTCTTACTCGATAAAGCTGTTTTGCAGGTGCAGGGGTTGTCGGTGTAGAACCCGAATTGAGATAAGACTGCACCTTAGCTTTGAAAGCTGCCCAATGAGGCAGAATGTATGCGGGACACATCTTGTAGGGATTTCTTGCAGTATTAAGGTAGTCTACGCTGCCGGACTTTCCGTCACGGACATTTAACCAATGCGTGTGGGTATAAAGGTGATTGATGTCAAGATTGTATTTCTTTAGAAGTGCTGCGGCAAGTCTTGCACAGTTGTCCTCGGATTTCTTATCTCTGTCGTTATACGCAGATGACATAATGCACTCGATCGCAATTGTTCTGCGATTGCCGTTACCGCTTCCGTCAGCGGCGTGCCAGCCACTTAAGGATAGAGGCAGATTCTGCCATGCACAAGTATTGTCAACGTAATAATGCACTCTGACATCTTTCATATTTCCATTGACGGTTGCTCTTGTATACTGCTCCGCAGGGGTTGTTCCGCTTGCCACAGAAATCCAGTCGGTATTGTGGACTGTTACGCCGATAACTTTGCCCTCCATTGAAACAGAGGGCATATCGATTCTATTGGGGTTATGTTTTGTGAGTAAATACTCGTTGATTTTCACTCCGTTCAGAGTAGTTGATGTATCAGGTCTTAAAATAGCCATTTATTTGTCCTCCTTTTCATCTTCGGTTCTGCCTACCTTGGTTTGCAGAACATCAATTGCTTTTTTGAATGCAGGCGGGAAAGGGATTCCCATAAGTGTTGTATTCTCGATAATGGAAAGCAGTTCGTTCAGGCAAAAGCTGATGCAGACTGCATCTCTGATGTAGTTTGTGCCAATGAGAATATCGATTCTCACGCCGACCACTACCATAAGCAGAATACAAAACTTTTTCGCAAGACCAACCCAGCCTGCTGTGCTGTTGAGTGTGCCGCTTTCGCTGTGTTTGGATTTGCCCATTGCCGCAGTCACGATACCTGTCACAAAATCAATGCCCATGAATACTATAAGAGTTGCAAGAGCAGAATCCCAGCCACCGAGAAGCGTTGCGATAAATCCGCCGACAATGCCTGCAATCAGGCAAATGGTATCTTTCATAAAATCACTCCTTCATAAATTTAATAGACTTCACCATCGGATGTGAATTATCCGATGTGCCTTTGAAAGCAAGGTAGTATTCTCCATCCAATACGTTTTCCAACGACTGCATCACAGAAATGAAAGTATCGGAATAAAGCCATTTGAATGATAATTTCGAAGCATTTTCTGATTTGATTTCCTCGTAAATATACTGAGCAAGTTCAGAGCCTGTTTTATCTGTCTTTTTTACAAGATAAAATTCAGTGTCCTGTGATGCACCGACCAGATAGCTTAAAATCAGTTTCATTTTTGAAGTAATTGCAACAGGTGTCAGAAACATCACAAACACAGTTCCTGCCCAGCTGAAATCGTTCTGATTGAAATACAGAGCATAGTTGTTTTCAGCAGAACAAAAGTGAGGATAACTTTCTGCAAATCCAGCAAGAGAACGGTAGCCATCGTTGTAATAAGTGTAGATGCTGTCACCGTATTTCTGCAAGGCATCAGAACCGCTTTCAAATACAGAGATATAGCTGATACCGGATATTTGCCTGATTTGCTCCTGTAATTCTGCAATATCAGCTTTTGTTGCATAGTTTGACATATCAGGAATAATGCCGTCCCTGCCGTCAGCACCTTTCAGGCTTTGCAGCCATTCAGTTTCTGTACCTGTGAAACCATGTTCTACGGCAATAATATAGGCGGATTTTCCATCAGAACCATTGATTCCGTCACCCCCATTCTTCCCATCGGCACCATTATGACCGGGGACTCCGTCTGCACCATCCTTTCCATCTTTACCCGGTAAACCATCAACGCCATTTCTACCGTCACATCCGTCTTTGCCATTTACTCCATCCTTGCCATCAACACCTTTCAGGCTTTCAAGCCATTCAGCCTCTGTTCCAACAAATCCATGTTCTACAGCAATTTCAAATGCTGATTTGCCGTCAGTTCCTTTAGATGCAGACTGTATCTTCTGCAAAAGCTGCTGATATAAATCAGGAGTAGGCGGAACATTACTGTTTTCGCCCTCAAATCCCGATTGTCTGATGTGCAAAGTTTTTACAATCGTTGTTGCTCTGACTGTTTTAGTTGCTTCTGCATCATAACCAAACAATGACATTTTCACAGTCCCTGCAGTTAGTTCAGCAGGCAAAAAACAACTTGTATTTTCTGTTCCGAGAACCCTGTTATAGGTTATTTCGTCCTGCGTGAACTGCACCACCTTATGCAGTGGTTTCCAGTTATTATCGAACACAAAATGTATCTTTACAAAAGCGATCTGGTCAGCAGCAATGACTTCATGCTCCAAAGTTTCGATGTTCTGTCCTTTTACAAGAAATTTTATCATGACTTCACTTCTTTCCAAGTTTTTGTGTTTGCAACATATTCCATATATCCGTCAAGACATTGGATTTTTTTAAGCGGAGATTCGATATCAACTGCACGGCTGTCCCAGTTTGTATTTTTCTTCACAGCGTTCCAGTCGGTAAGAGAACCTTCATAAGTAATCGTATTCAAAGATTCACAGTAGTTGAAACAGCCGCCCACAATTTCCTTGACATTTCGGGTAAGCGTGAGGTTTTTCAGTTTTGTGCATCGTACAAACATTCTGTCACTAATGACTTTGCCGCCATATCTCACAGTTTCAAGATACTGACACTCGCTGAACGCCATTGCACCAATAGTTGTAACAGAGGATGGAACAGTTACAGATTTTATTGCCGTTCCTGCAAATGCATTCATGCCAAGTTCCGTAACACGTTCCGGAATCTTCAATTCTGTCAAACCATTTAGAGTCTGATGATAAATGTAACCGTCAATATGCGGCAGAAATGCAGCTTTTTTGATTGCTGTAAGCGTTGTCGGAAGTGATACTGTTTTTAAGTTATCACAATACTGAAAAAGCCGTTCTCCAATGCCGGTCACACCCTCTGAAACAATAACCGACTTGATATTTGCATTATTTTGCAATGGTGACGGATTGCCGTCAGTAGAATAATCGAATGTTGCCCCAGTACCTTTGAGGAGCAGTCTGCCGTCTGAATAAAGTACAAAATCCACGCTTTGACCGCATTTTCCGATAGAAACCACATCGCCTGTCATCTCGTCAATTTTCAACGTTAATTCGTTTATCTTTGTTGTCAGTTGACCGACTGTGATGTTGTAATCTTTTATCTGCGTCTGAATTTCAGAAAGCTGTGAAAGCATATCTGTGACTTTGCATTTGCCGAGAATACAGCGAACATATCCGCAATAGTTTGAATTTTCACGATAATCTGTAATGCTGAGTTCCGATGTGCCTGCATCAAGTCTGATGATGCAAAGGGTGAGATATTTCTTGTAATCTGTGTTCTGAAATCTCGGTATTGCAGGATTTGTAGCAGGTGTTCCGGCGAGAATTTCAAAGCTGACATTACGGGCGTTTTCAGAAGTGTTGCAACAAATTCCAACCGCCATATATCTCGGCAGGGATTCGTCTACATAGCGGGATAAGTCATAGGTATATGCAGTATCAGAAATAAAGTAATGCCCCTGAATCCAAGCCTTTCCGCTGCCGATTGTCAGTTTCAATTTGCTTGCAGACAGCTTGAAACACTGCCCGAAATTGTCCTGAATCCCGTCACAGATAATACTGCCGAGATAGTCATTGAAATTCTCCGCAGTATACATTCTGTCAAGATTCTTTGAATTGAAAAATCCGAATGAAAATGCCATAAATCATTCCTCCTTGAATGTCGGTGTTAAATTTCTGCCGTTGCGGTCAAAACTCTCAATCATTCCGACAAGCTGTATTTTATTCTGTCTGATTCCAAACCTGTGGTGTTCAACTGTAACAAAATCCCCAACAAAATAGTCCACACCGTATTGAAACTGTGTGGACTGTACTGCAATCTGTGATTCTGATTTCATTGTTATAGGAACAATATTTTGTTTACCTTTCTCTTTCAGAAGTTCCGCATATTCTTCCTCAGATAATGGTTTTGTTTCATTGTCAACCTGTTCTTCATCTGATATCTCCTTTGCATCAACATACACCTCATAGCGGTCGAGAGAAGAAGGTTCTGAATCCTCAAAATATGTGGTTCTCTTGCGTTTTTCACCTTCGCCTTTTCCTAAAACATAGGCGTAATTCTTTTTAACAGAAGTATCCGTAAAATAGGTGAAAGACAGCAGATTATTGTATCTGTCAGAGAAAATGATGTGCGGATTGATTTCCTGTAAAATACTTCTGTCAGTACCCTGCGAAAGTTCAAAAATCATTTCATACTGCTCATTATCTATTTTGGAAAGTCTGATATTTGCAGTTCCGCCGATTTTTTCACAAATGGTGTACACCCATTCCATCAGATTATCATAGCTTACCTGCAATTTTGTTTTTGCATCCCAACAAGTACCTGACGAACAGCCGACAACAAGTCCCGGAATTTTTCTGATACCCGATGTACAAGCATTATGCTGCACCACATTCATTGCAATCTGAGAATATGAAACAAGTTTTGTAAAGTTGAATGTGGGATAGATGATTCTGCGTTCAAGTAAGCACATCAGAAATCTGCCTTTGATGATGAGATAATCTCCATCTTCGGCATCAGTTTCAAGTTTTACAGATTCAATCAGTCCGAAATGTTCCTTATCATCATCACGGCCAACAATTCTCCCAGTCTGAAAAATCTCAATATTTCGAGGAGATGCAGCAATGTACACTTCAAAAGCACCACATTTGTAGTATTCAATATCCCATAAAAGAGAAGAAAAGCTGTCACAGACAGCTTCAAGTGAAATATTCAGTTTATCATTTAAGACAGTCATATTGTAAATTTCAATCTGCATTTCTCACACTCCTAAGTACGCATTGCGGTGTATCAGGCGAACTTTGATGTTGTTCAGCCCATCTGATGCACGGACATAGAATTTATTTTCGCCTGCTTTCAGATTTAGCCATGTTGAGCCTGAAACAAGCCGATTGATGATGTTTGTCACAACGCCCTCACGCTCCAGAAGAACGGTTTTATTGCCTGTTTTGGTAGTTATGGTAATCACATCGCCTTTTTGAATATCGCCTGAAATCTGCATATATTCGTCCGTCAGAGCGTTATAAATGGTCGGATTTTTCGCAGGTCCACCGCTGATTTCAAGAGTGAATCCGACCTCATCACCGCTGTTGTTGATGGTCATAATATCCTGCGTGTTGTACATACCAATCGGAAATGGTTCATCATTGTCAG
>OGOO01001808.1_pt1 | contig 17208 bp, 10 predicted proteins | sample 1552651 | NCBI WGS metagenome assembly OGOO01 (sample SAMEA2580118, study PRJEB22360) | human gut metagenome | biome: human gut; feature: human-associated habitat; material: faeces | place: Denmark | collected 2008/2010 | reverse complement strand
CTCGTAGTCGCCCCCCGCCAGGCCGGAGCCCGCCGATTGGCAGGACAAGTACGTGCGCCTGCACGCCGAGTGGGATACCTACCGCCGGCGCATGACCGAGCAGCGCGAGGCCGAGAAGGTCCGCGCCACGGAGAAGCTCATGGAGAGCCTTATCCCGGTGCTCGACGACTTCGCCCGTACGGTGGACTACGCCGAGACCAACGGCGAGACCGGTCTCCTCGGCGGCGTGAAGGCCGTGCAGACCAAGCTGTCCGATACGCTGGCCAAGGGAGGCCTGGTCATGATCAGCCCCGCCGGTGAGGCATTCGACGCCCTTGAGTGTCAGGCCGTGGGTACGGTGGACGATCCGAGCGTTCCCGATGAAACGGTCGCGCAGGTTTACCAACCCGGATACAAAATGGGTACCAAGGTAATCAGGCCTGCCATGGTGACGATCACCACGGGCGGCCCCAAGAGGGAAAAGCCCGAAGAAGAGTAAGACGAACGAGGGCGGCCGCAGCTTGGCCGCCCTCGTGCTTGAAAGAGCAATTCTAAGTAACTAACTAAGGTAATGGAGGTGGAACGAATGGCGTCTACGCCCGATTATTACAAAACGCTAGGCGTTCCGCGCACCGCCACGGCCGATGAGATAAAGAAGGCGTTTCGCAAGCTCGCTCGCAAGCATCATCCCGATGCCGGCGGCGACGAGGCCAAGTTCAAAGAGCTGAACGAGGCCTACGAAGTCTTAAGCGACGAGAAGAAGCGCGCGCTTTACGACCAGTACGGCACGGCGAACGAGAACCAGATCCCCCAGGGATGGGGCGGTGGCCAAGGCTTTAACGTCGAGGATATCTTCGGTGGCGGTGGGGCCGGCGGCTTCGGCGGCAGTTGGGCCGACATTCTGGAGAGCATTCGCCACGGTGAAGGTGCGTTTGGGGGCAACTGGGACTTCGGCGGCGGTTTTGGCGGCCAGCCTCAGCCCCGTCGCGGCCAGGATATGAACGTGACGTTGAACGTGACGTTCGACGAAGCGTTCAACGGCACGGAGAAGCGCATCACCGTGCGCATTCCCGGCAAGAGCGAGTCCGACACCCACACGGTGAAGGTGCCCGCCGGTGCTGTCGATGGCGGCCGCGTGCGCCTGAAGGGCCAGGGAGCTCCTGGCGAAAACGGTGGTGCGGCGGGCGACTTGCTCATCACCACTAAGATTGACGCGCATCCCTACTTCGGTCGCGATAAGGCCGACGTGACGGTTGATTTGCCGATCAATGCGGCGGAGGCAGCGCTCGGTGCTTCCATCGTGGTGCCCACGCCCGACGGCAAAAAGATCAAGGTGAAGGTGCCCGCTGGCACGCAAGACGGCAAGGTGCTCACCATTAAAGGCAAAGGAGCGCCCGATCTGAAGAACAAGGGGCAGTTCGGCAACTTGAAGATTCAGATTCACGTTGAAGTGCCCACGGACATGAACGACGAGCAGAAAAAGGCCATGGAGGACTTCCTCGCCGCGACGGGAGAGGAGAAGCGCCCATGGGCCTAGATGACAAGAACCGGCCGCTGTACATGATCAGCATTGCCGCGGAACTGGCGGGCGTGCACCCGCAGACCCTGCGCTCCTACGAGCAGAAAGGTCTGGTCACGCCGCGGCGAACCAGTGGCAACACGCGCATGTACTCCCAGGCCGATATCGATCGGCTCAACCTGATCAACGAGCTGACGAGTGAGGGCATCAACCTCGCCGGTGTCACGCGCATCCTTGATCTGCAGAGCCGGCTGGATGAGCGCGAGGAAGAAGTGGAAGACCTGCACGCGCGGGTGCGCCGCCTCGCCGATCGCGTTCGCGAATTGGAAACCCGCACCCCCGTCGGCGCCATCGTCCGCGTAACGCCGACGAGGCGTTTACCATAAAGGAGAACGTATATGAGACTAGATAAATTGGCGGTGACGGCGCAAGAGGCTTTCCAGAACGCGATGGGCGTTGCTGGTGAGGCCGATGCCGCCGTTATCGAGCCCATTCACTTGTTGAAGGCGCTGCTCGATTCCGACGAGAACAACCTCGCCGCCATCGTGAAGCGCATCGGCGCCGACCCGGTCTGGCTGTCCCAGAACGTGGCCGACGAAATCGCCAAGATGCCCAAGCAGACTGGCGCCACTTCTATGGCCATTCCCGGTCAGGACCTTATCAAGGTCATTGATAACTCGGTGAAGATCGCCGAGAAGCTCGGTGACAGCTACGCGACGAGCGAGCACCTGCTCATTGCCCTGTCCGAGGACAAGGGTGCCGCGGGTCGCATCCTCACGACGGCGGGCGTCACCCGCAAGAACATCGAGGCGGCCTACGAGAGCCTGCGCGGCGACACCCGCGTGACCTCGCAGACCGACAAGACCCAGTTCGAAGCGCTGGAGCAGTACGGCCAGAACCTCACCCAGCAGGCCCGCGAGGGCAAGCTCGATCCGGTCATCGGCCGTAACGAGGAAATTCGCCGCACCATTCAGGTGCTGTCGCGCCGTACGAAGAACAACCCGGTGCTCATTGGCGAGCCCGGCACCGGCAAAACCGCCATCGTCGAGGGTCTGGCCCAGCGCATCGTAGCCGGCGACGTTCCCTCGTCGCTGAAGGATCGCGAGATCGTCTCGCTCGATCTGGGTGCGATGATGGCCGGCGCGAAGTATCGCGGCGAGTTCGAGGATCGTTTGAAGAACGTGCTGCGTGAGGTGAAGGAAGCCGACGGCAACATCATCCTGTTCATCGACGAGCTGCACACCATCGTGGGTGCCGGCGCTGGCGGCGACTCTTCCCTGGACGCGGGCAACATGCTGAAGCCGGCTCTGGCTCGCGGCGAGCTGCGCGCCATCGGTGCCACCACGCTCGATGAGTACCGCAAGTACATCGAGAAGGACGCCGCCTTGGAGCGCCGCTTCCAAACGGTGCTTGTGAGCGAGCCGACGGTGGAGGACACCATCGCCATTCTGCGCGGCCTGAAGGAGAAGTACGAGATCCATCACGGCGTGCGCATCACCGACGGTGCCATCGTGAGCGCGGCGGAGCTGTCCGACCGCTACATCACCGACCGCTTCCTGCCCGATAAGGCTATCGACCTCATGGACGAGGCGGCCAGCCGTCTGCGCATCGAGATCGACTCCATGCCCGAGGAAGTGGATGCCGCCGAGCGCAAGCTCATCCAGATGCAGATCGAGGAACAGGCCCTCATGAAGGAGACCGACATGGCCTCCCAGGAACGCCTGGAGAAGCTGCGCCACGACATCGCGGCCGCCCAGGAATCCCTCGATTCCCAGAAGGCTGAGTGGCAGAATGAGAAGGACGCCATCGTCGACGTGCAGAACCTCAAGGCCGAGTTGGAAAGCGCTCAGCTTGATGAGGAGCGCGCCACCCGCGAGGGCAACCTGCAGCTCGCTTCCGAGATCCGCTACTCGCGCATTCCCCAGCTGCAGCAGCAGCTGCACGGAGCCGAGGAAGCCGTGAAGATGAAGCAGCAGGACGGCGCTATCCTGAAGGAAGAGGTTTCCGAAGAGGAGATCGCATCGGTCGTGGCTGCCTGGACGGGCATCCCCGTGGCCAAGATGATGCAGGGCGAGATGGAAAAGCTCGTCGATTTGGAAGAGGTTCTGAAGGGCCGCGTCATCGGCCAGGACGAGGCCGTGGGTGTCGTGGCCGGTGCCATCCGCCGCAACCGTGCGGGACTTTCCGACCCGAACCGTCCCATTGGCTCTTTCCTGTTCCTCGGCCCCACCGGCGTGGGCAAGACCGAGCTGGCCAAGACGCTGGCCGAGTACCTGTTCGATTCCGAGAAGGCCATGGTACGCATCGACATGTCCGAGTACATGGAGAAGTTCTCCGTGCAGCGCCTGATCGGAGCGCCTCCGGGATACGTGGGCTACGACGAGGGCGGCCAGCTCACCGAAGCCGTGCGCCGCAATCCCTACTGCGTGGTGCTGCTCGACGAGATGGAGAAGGCCCATCCCGACGTGTTCAACATCCTGTTGCAGGTGCTCGATGACGGACGGCTCACCGATGGCCAGGGCCGCGTGGTGAACTTCAAGAACTGCATCATCATCATGACCTCCAACGTGGGAAGCCAGATCATCCGCGAGCATGCAGCCGAGGGTCGCGCCTACGACGAGGCCCAGGCCACCGGTGGCGAGACCATGGGCGAGATGGCCGAGAAGATGATGTCCATGACGCCCGAGCAGGCCGCCAAGCGCATGCAGGAGTTCACGAACAAGATTCAGGATGCCCTTTCCACGACGTTCCGCCCCGAGTTCCTGAATCGTATCGACGACGTGATCACCTTCAACGAGCTGTCCATCTCGGCTATCGAGCCTATCGTGGATCTGCAGCTCGAGCAGGTGCGCGACCGCCTGCAGGCTCGTCATATCACCTTGGACGTGACGCCGGCGGCCATGGAGCACTTGGCCATCGACGGCTACGATCCGGTGTACGGCGCCCGTCCGCTGAAGCGCCTCATCCAGCGCGAGGTGGTCGACCGCATCGCCGAGAAGGTCATCTCCGGCGAGCTGCGCGACCGCAGCCACGTGCTGATCGACCTGGACGCCGAGGGCAACTACTGCTGTCGCGTGGAAGGCCCCATGGACTTGGACGGCCTGAACCTGGACGACCCCAGCTTCCTCACGGCCGGTGCCGACCCTAAGGAAACGTTGCAGGATCTGGATACTCTGAGCAACGGCGACCTCGGCGAGGATCCCATCGCCTAGTAAAAGGAGGGGCGACCTCGCCCCTCCGCGCACCGGTTTCCGGCATTATCGCCCGAACCCCCGCTCCGCTGTTCTCCTTCGGCTCAGGCGCCGCTCCTTCATGCTTTCATGGAGCGACTTGGGGTCGCGGATGGACAGCGTTCAGAGGTCTCGGTCAGCGACACCGGAAGCTGGCGCGCTACTCAACCGCATACCTCTTTCACAGCAAGCGCCCCGGGCAGCCAAGACCCGGGGCGCTTTTTGGTCACGAAGGTCCTTCCGTCCGTGTGGATAGCGACATCGTGACCGCGGTGACGATGAAAGCCTCCGTGCTGCGAAGCTGGGGGTTGGCGCTTACGACAGCGATTCGAGCATATCCAGGAGCTCCTCGCGTGAATGGACGCCCAGCTTCAGGTAGATGCTGCGCACTTGGGAGCGTACGGTGTGGAAGGAGACGGTGAATTGTTCTGCGATGGACTTCACCGTGTGCCCCTTGGCCAAGGGGACGAGAACGGCCGCTTCGCGCTCGGTGAGGTCGTGCTTCTTTGCGAGGTGAGCGCATTTGTCCTCAAGCGGCGAGGCGCTGGCGGCCGGCGATCGATGGGGGAGGCCAGTGTAGAAGAACCCGAATATCAGCACGAGCAGGGAGATCACGAGAAAGATCAGGGCGAGCACCAAAGCCGAGGGAGGGTCGAGGGCAAAGACCGTAACCAGAATCTCGCTTGCGAGGCGCGATGCGAAGAACAGGAATGCCGCCAGGCGAAAGCCGAGACAGGCAGGCTTTCCGACAGCGCTCGCCAACGTGCCCGGCAGGAAGAACATGAGTCCTCCCAGGAGGAACGCCGCCGTGTTGAGGAGGAAGGCGATGAGGTGTAAGCCGCTTTCGGGAAAAAGGATGACAAGCAGAGCGCTCAGGCAGATAAGGAGCACAAAGCCCGAGGCAAGCCAGAGGCCCGTGCGCAGCGCAAAGGGCCTTCTCTGGAAGTAGAGCGCGAAAGCCCCCGTGACTACGACGCCCGCAAACGATGTAGTGGCAATCGAAATACCCGCCGAAGGTGTGAACACGGTGCGGAAGGCGAAGCTGAGCAAGCTGTAGGCGCAGATAGCCAGGGGCACGAGCGCCGAGAATTCGGATCGATCTTCCGGCGACGCTGGAGCCTCCTCTTCTGGAGGCAATGGAGCAAGGAGAACGTCAAGGGCGACGGCGACGAGCATCAGCACGAGAAGCCCGAAGCGCGCGGGGACGGTCAGCGCCATGTAGAAGGTGAGCGCAAGCACGGCCACTATTCCCGCGCAAAGCATTTGGAAGGATCCGCGCCGGGCCGAAAGGGGTCGGGCCATGCGCGACCAGAGGCAGAGGAGTGAGGCGCAGGTCGCGCCCATGAGCACTTGGCGAAGAACAAGGTATTGGAGGAGCTCGCCGGAAGGAACGAGGGGCTGGGCAACCAAGAGCGTCGCAGTTGCAAGGCCGAACGCGAGAGAGGCGAACAGCGAGGGAGTGGGGCGGCCTTTTTTGGCGAGAGGGAGAGAGATGGCGAGCAGGGCGATAAAAGCTATCTGCCACGAGAAGGAGAGCATTGCCGGCGAAGCGTCCGATCCGGCTCCTGCGATTGCCGTCTGCCCCATGGCTATGAGCAGCCAACCCCAAATGAGGCCGGACAGCAAGGCGAGCCGAACCGTAGCGGGCAAGGTTGATCCCTTCGGATCGTCCTGTTCGCACACGTAGCCTTTTTCGCGTCGCGCCATCAAATAACCTGTCCCCACCTGCCATTTAACACAAAATGAACGAGTGAATCGCGGGCATTTAGCTCATCGGGGGCGATGAACTGCCACCCCTTTTCCCCGATTCTCTTCGCGGCGGAATTATACCGCTGCGTAAAGGAAAAGGAAACATGGAACAAGGAGGGTAAGAATGAAGGAAAATGTCACTGCCGAGGTTTTCCCCACGCTGCGCAACATCTCGCTTTCGCGTAGGACGTTTGTCGCCTGCGCGGCCATTGCGGCCGCCCAGGCTGCTCTCGTGTCTGCGGGGTGCGCTCCCGAGGTGCAACCATCGGGGGAGGGACTTGCCTCGACCGCGGCGTTTGCCCCGGGGACGTATACGGCGTCCGCGCCCGGCAAGAAGGGCCCGGTGACTGTCGAGGTGCGCATGTCCGAAAGCGCCATCGAGAGCGTCGAGATCGTGGAGTTCGAAGACACCGAGCGCATCAGCGCCCCGGCTCGCGAGCGGGTGCCGCAGCAGATCGTGGAGCTGCAGAGCTTGAACGTAGACACCGTGACGGGCGCCACGCTGACGAGTATGGCCATCATCGAGGGCGTGGCTGATTGCGTCAACCAGGCGAACGGAGACGCTTCGGCGCTGAAGAAGGCCGCATCGCCGGAGAAGTCGGATGAGACCAAGGAGATCCAGGCAGATCTCGTGGTGTGCGGCGCCGGCGGTGCCGGCATGGCCGCCGCCGTCGCCGCGGCCCAGCAGGGCTTGGATGTGGTGGTGTTCGAGAAAACCGCCTATGCTGGCGGCAACGCGCTGGTCAGCGGTGGCTGGCTCGAGGTGTTCGAAGGCGTCGACGACATGAAGCCCGATATGACGGACGGCAACCGCGACATGTTCCATGCGACGCTCCAGAAGAGTCTGGACAATGGCGTTCCCAAGGACTTCGTCGATGCCGTGCAGGCCGACTTCGATGCGTATTTCGCCGCGGGCAACACGAAGGTGTACGACTCCATGGAGTACTACGCCCTGGACTACGCCTCGCGCAATGGCGGCCCGGCGAAGGAGTACTGGCTCCCCTATGCCCACAAGGTGAACGATCTGAACAACTGGCTCTTCGATCAGGGCTACACCGTGAGTGGCACGCTGGTCGGCATCGTCGGGTTCCCGTGGCCGCGCAAGGCCCATGCGGTGGACAAGGAGAACGGCGAGGGCTTCTTCAGCGTGTTCGACAACACGGTGGAGACCCAGAACCTCCCGATCACCTTCCTCTTCGAGACGCCCGTTTCCGAGCTGATCGTGGACGGCAAGGCTGTGGTGGGAGCCTCTGGCCAGTGCGCTGACGGCACCACTTATCGTGTTATGGCGGATCGCGGCGTCATTCTGGCTACTGGCGGTTATTCCGGCAATCCCGATCTGCTGAAGAAGTACAACGAGATGTGGCCCTGGGATGAGTCCACGGTTATTCCGACGACCAACAGCTACGGCCACACGGGCGATGGTCACGTGCTTGCCGAGGGCCTGGGAGCCGAGCTGAAGAACATGGGGCGTCAGATGGTGTTCCCCATTGCTGACTCCATCGACTATTCGACGGAGACTATCGTCGGCAATGCCGGTCTGGGGCTCTTCGTCAACGTGAACGGCGAGCGCTTCATCAACGAGTCGCTCGATCGTTTCGCCCTGTCCGCCGCCGTAATGAAGCAGCCCGAGGAGAAGCTGTTCATCATCAGCGACGCGCTCAACTCCGGTCTTGTGAACGGCTACAACGAGCAGGGCTACAGTGCGGACAAGCTCATCGAGGAGAGCAAGCTCTTCCGGGCGGACAGCATTGAGGAGCTGGCCCAGATGATCGGCGCCGATCCCTCGGTGCTTGCGAAGGCGGTTGACGATTACAACGCCATCGCACGTGGAGACGTGGCGGACACGGTGTTCGGCCGCGAGAACATGAGCGAGAAAGACGCTATCGTCGAGGCTCCCTTCTACGCCTCCCCGCGTACCTGGGCCGCCCATGTGACCATCGGCGGCGTTGCCGTCGGTCCCGATTACCAGGCCCTCACGGCCGACGGTGCGGGTATTGAGGGCCTCTATGTCGTGGGCGAATGCTCCGACGGCAACAGCGGTGTCTCCAGCATGAGCACAGGCCTTTCCTGCGTCAACCAGATGCTCGCCTAATCAGCCCCTCCCCATGGACGAGGCCCTCGCCGAACGGTCGGGGGCCTCGTTTGTGCTTGGTGGCCCTATGCCGGTTACGCAGCCACCTTCTCGGCGTTGCGACCTTGATCCAGTCCGCCGAAACGACTTTGGAGCTGTGCCGGCTATGCCGCGGCCTTCTCGGCTTTGCGAGCCTTGCGGGCGGCGGCGCGCTTCTGCATGGCGTCGACGCAGGTGGCCACGGCCGCGTCGCCGGTGACGTTCACCGTGGTGCGCATCATGTCCAGGATGCGGTCCACGCCGGCCACGAGTGCCACGCCCTCCACCGGCAGACCCACCGACTGCAGCACCATGGCCAGCATGATCATGCCGCTCCCGGGCACGCCGGCGGTGCCGATGGAGGCCAGCACGGCGGTCATCACGATGGTCAGCTGCTGGCCGATAGAAAGGTCGATGCCGAACACCTGGGCGATGAAGATGGCGCACACGCCCTGGTAGATGGCGGTGCCGTCCATGTTGATGGTGGCGCCGAGCGGCAGCACGAACGAGGTGACCTCCTTCGACACACCCATCTTCTCGGTGCACTCCATATTAATGGGTAGCGTGCCCATAGATGATGCCGAGGCGAAGGCGAAGCCCATCACCGGCATTTCGCCGCGTAAGAACTTCAGCGGGTTCATGCGGGCGAAGATCTTAATGATGCCCGAGTACACCAGGATGATCTGCACGATCATGGCCACGTAGGCCACCACGATGAGCCACAAAAGCGGCCGCAGCACATCGATGCCGTTGTTGGCGATGACGGGGCAGATGAGCCCGAACACGCCGAAGGGCGCCACCAGAATGATGCCGCGCATGATGGCGATGCACACGTCCGACATGGCGTTGCAGATTTTGATGACCGGCTCGGCCTTCTTCCCCGCGGCGATCATGCCGAAGCCGAACACCACGGCGATGACGATGACCTGCAGCATGGTGGCGTCGGCCATGGGCTGGAAGAAGTTCGACGGGAACATGTTCACGATGGTGTCGATGAGCGACGGCGGCTCAGTGGCCTCATAAGAAAGCTCGCCCGAGGGCATGGTGTAGCCCGCGCCCACGTTCATCACGTTCGCGAAGATAAGGCCCAGCGTGACGGCACAGGCCGTGGTGGCCAGGTAGAACAGCACCGTTTTGCCGCCGATGGCGCCGACCTTCTTCACGTCGTCCAGGGATACGACGCCAGCGATGATGGAGAACAGCACCAAGGGCACGACGATCATCTTGATGAGGTTCAAGAAGATGGTGCCGAAGGGCTTGATGTAGGTGTCGGCAATCTCCGGCGCTCCTTGCAACGCCATGCCGACCAGCACGCCCAAAATGAGCGCGATGAAAATCCAGGTCGTCAGCGACAGGCGCTTGAACCACGGTTTCGGCTTGTCGTGGCCGTCCCCCTTGCTGCCGCCGTCAGGCGTCGATGGGGTTGCCTCGGCGGCGTCGGCAGGTGCCGAAATGATGGAGTCGTCGGCCATGGCAGTGCGTCCTTTCCCTTCGTGCATAAACCGCCCCTATTATAAGCATATCTGCAGGGAAATTAGGGCACGCGGCAAAGCGCTGCCAAGCGCAGCCAAGCGATCTAACGGCCCTGCAACAAATGGGGGAACGAGCCGCGCTGCTGTAGGGGAAGGGCCATAATGGCAACGAGGGGCGCCGGGGACGCTCCGGCGCGAGATGTGTGGAACGACATTTCTGCCCGAAGAAGATGGAGGCGACATGTTATGGTGTGCCGCACTTCAGGGGACGACATGCATGAAAGGAACGATGCTATGGATCGCAAGGAAATAGTTGCCGCCGCCGAGGCATACTGGGATGCTCATCGCGATGCCATCGTGGCCGATATCGCCAAGCTCGTGGAAATTCCCTCCACGGAGGATTTGGCCGCGGCCGCTCCCAGGGCTCCCTACGGGCCGGGCCCCGCTGCCGCGCTGGCGGCGGCGCTCGAGATTGCCGAGGGCATGGGCATGAGCGCCACCAACTGCGAGGGTCATATCGGGTTCGCCGATCTGCCCGGCGAGACCGACACCCAGCTGGGCATCATCGGGCACATGGACGTGGTGCCCGCTGGCCCGGGTTGGACGTTCGAGCCCTTCAAAGTGACGGAAAAGGACGGCTTCCTCATGGGCCGCGGCTGCTTGGACGACAAGGGCCCCTCGGTGGTGGCCCTGCACGCGGTGAAGTGCCTGGCGGGGCTCGATGTGGCGCGCCCCTACACCATCCGCTTTTTGTTCGGTGCCAACGAGGAAACCTCCATGGCTGACGTGGCGTGGTACCTCGAGAACTACGAGAGCCCGGCGTTCCTCTTCACGCCCGATGCCGACTTCCCCGTGTGCTACGGCGAGAAGGGCGGCTACGACGGGTGCATCACGAGCGCGCCCATCGCCGACCCGGTGATTCTGGACATCTCTGGCGGCGTGGTGACCAACGCGGTGCCCGGCGAGGCCTGGGCCGTCGTGCGCGCCGATGCCGCCGCGCTGCCCGCGGCCGAGCGCATTACCGTGGAAGACGCCGGCGACGGCACGGCGCGCATCGATGCTACGGGTGTGAATGCCCATGCCGCCTGGCCCGAGCGTGGCATCTCCGCCATCATGCTGTTGGCGAACTACCTGCTGGAGAACGGCCTGTGCAACCAGCAAGAACGCGAGTTCTTGGAACTCGTGCAAAGCCTCGTGTCCGACACCACCGGCGCCGGCGTGGGCATCGCCACGGCCGACGAGTACTTCGGACCGCTCACGGTAGTGGGCGGCACCATCCGCAAAGAGGGCGACCGCCTCGTGCAGACCATGGATAGCCGCTGGCCCACGTCCATCACGGCCGAGGAAATCACGGCCGCACTGACGAAGCTCACGGACAATATCGGTGCCACCTTCGAGAATACCCTGCTCATGGTGCCCTTCCTCGTGAAGCCCGACGATCCGGAGATTCAGGTGCTGCAGGACGCCTTCCAGTTCGTGACCGGCGACACCGAGCACAAGCCCTTCACCATCGGCGGCGGCACCTACGCCCGCGAGTTCAAGAAGGGCGCGTCTTTCGGCGTGAACATGCCCTGGGTCGAGAACCCCGATTGGGTCGGTGGCGAGCACGGCCCCGACGAGGGCGTCTCCGAAGAGCTGCTGAAGACCTCCTTCAAGATCTACGTGCTGGCTCTCGCCGAGCTGCAGGGGTTGAAGATCGTGTAGAGGCGCTTCTCCCTCGACCTTGTTTCCCGGGCCCTGCATTCGCTGCAGGGCCTTTTTTGCGATTGGGCGTCGGCGGAGGCGCGGGCATAGGCATTTTCGATACTCTCATCTGGAATTAACCCGTGATTTCCTGATGATCGGACATGACGGCCCGTCAGCTGTGCTATAGAATAGATTAAATGCAATCAGAGGTTTACTTTTTGGAGGACGACGTGCTTAACGCAATTATCGTTGACGACGAGGCGCCTGCCCGTTCTGAACTGCGCTTTCTTCTCGATGAGGTCGGCGGAGTTGAAGTGACAGCCGAAGCTGCCAACGTGCGCGAGGCTATCGAGAAGCTGAAAGAGTATCCCTGCGACGTTATGTTCATGGATGTGAACATGCCCGAGGCCACTGGCCTTCAGCTGGCAGAGGCCCTGCAGCATCTGAAGTTCCCTCCGGCGGTGGTGTTCGTGACGGCTTATTCCGAGCACGCGCTGGACGCCTTCAAGGTCAGCGCCATCGACTACTTGGTCAAGCCGGTGGAGACCGAGCGCTTGGCCCAGGCCATCGCCCGCGTGCGCGAGCAGGTGGCCCTGCACCTGCAGGCTCACAAGTCCGAGCGCATCCCCGTGGAAAAGGGCGGCAAGAAGATCCTCATCGGCATCGACAAGATCCGCTTCGTCATGGCCCGCGACGACTACGCCTACCTGCAGACCGATACCGACCGCTACTTCTCCACGGTGAGCCTGGCCCAGTTGGAGAAGCGCCTCGACGGCCACGGATTCTTCCGCGTGCACCGCGGCTATCTGGTGAACCTGTCTATGGTGGAGGAGATTGAGTCCGTCTCCGGCGGCACGCTGCTGCTTACGCTGAACGGCGTGGAGGAGAAGATCCCCGTGTCCCGCCGCCGTGTGAGCTCGCTCAAGAAGGCGCTGAACCTGTAGGACGCCTCGCTCTGAATGATGCGCTGACGAGCCCCGCCCAGGGGCTCGTTTCGTTCACAGAACCGCCATAGGGTTGTGGGGATGCGGGCGCGCTTCGGCGGCGTTTGCTAGAATATTTCCACTAGATTAACGAGGAGGGGCCCCGGTGCCAGGCGCAAGGGGCCCGTTTGCAATTCTGCTGGCTGGCGGAAATTGCCCAGAGAGAAGAGGAGCGCCATGCTCTCCGTTGACGTTGAGAAGCTGTATCCGGCGGCGAAAACCCTGGTGAAAGCCCGTGCGGCCAGTCGCATTCATGCCAAGGACGCCACGCTGTACGATTTCTCCCCCGAGGCGCAAGCGTGCGCGAGCGACTACATGGGATGGGTCGATCTGGCCACCAGCCCCTTGTGCGACATGGACGCTATCCAGGCTTTCGCCGACGAGGTGGTGGAAGCGGGTCTCGACACCATTCTGCTCATCGGCCAGGGCGGTTCCACTCAGGCGCCCATGACCATCACGAAATACAACAAACACGATTCCACTCGGGTGAAGTTCCGCACGCTGGATTCCGACTCGCCCGTGCGCGTGCGCGAGATGCTCACCATCTGCGATCCTCATCGCACGCTGGTCATCATCTCCTCGAAGAGCGGCGGTACCATCGAGCCGCGCATGCTGCTGGAGGCCGTGCGCGCCTCCTTCGAGAAGGAGCTCGGCGAGCACGTGGTGAAGCACCTGGTCGCCATCACCGACCCGGGTAGCGACCTCGATCGCCAAGCCCGCAAGGAGGGCTGGCGCGCCGTGTTCTCCGGTGAGCCCACGGTGGGAGGCCGTTTCTCGGCTCTCTCTGTATTCGGGTTGGTGCCGGCGGCGCTCACGGGTATCGATATGGAGGCCTTCATGGCCCACGCCCGCGAGGCCGAGGAGGCCTGTTCGGAAGACGCCATCGACAACCCGGCCATCAACCTTGCGGCGTTCCTCTACGACAACTACCTGAAGGGCCGCAACAAGTTCTCATTCCTTACCCCCAAGCGCGGGCGTGTGCTGGGCCTGTGGATCGAGCAGCTGGTGGCCGAGTCGCTGGGCAAGAACGGTGAGGGCATTCTGCCGAACATCGAGATCGACTCGCTGCTGCTCACGGAAGACCCGGGCGATCGGTCCATCATCATGTACCAGACCCAGACCGACCTGTGGGACGAGCGCCGCAACTTCGAGATGAGCCTCGCTTACATCGACCCGGCTATCCCGCGGCTGAACTACCGCATCGATACCGTGGAAGAGTTGGCCGAGCACTTCGTCATGTGGGAGTACGCCATCGCCATGTGCGGCTATCTCATGCAGGTGTGTCCTTTCGACCAGCCCGACGTGGCCTCCGCGAAGGCCGAGGTGCTCGACATCCTGAAGAATGGCCAGCCCGAGCCCGATTTCACTGAGGTGTTCACCGACGAGGTAGACATGGGTCGTGTGGAAGTCTCCTTCGCCCCCATGTTCGAGGGCTGTGAGGACTTGCACGAGACGCTGTATGCGCTGCTGTCCTCCATTCAGCCCGGCGATTTCTTCGCGTTGAACGCCTTCCTGCCGTTCACGGGCGAGGGCCGGCGCGAGGCTATCGAGCAGATTCGCCACGGGGTGGCCGAGTCCTTCGGCTGCGTGTCCTGCCTGGAAGTGGGGCCGCGCTACCTGCATTCCACAGGTCAGCTGCAGAAGGGTGGCCCGAACATGGGCGTCTTCCTCATTCTGTCGGCCGACGAGTTGAAGGATATTCCGCTTCCGGAAGGGGCATCTGCGTCCAGTCTCGGCGAGCTGGCGAAAGCCCAGGCCGCAGGCGACTTGGTGACGCTGGTCAAGCGCGGGCGTCGCTGCGTGCATCTGCATCTGCCGGACAACTCCGGCGTGACGCTGCGCCAGCTGGCTCAGGTGGTTGACGATGTGATTGCCGACATTCTGACCGATCGCGCCTTGGCCGAGGCCGCTGCCATGGCCGAGGACGAAGAGCTGGCCGAGGCTACCGTGGTCGTGGAGGCCGCCGAAGCGAGTGAAACTGCCGTGGAAGCCGAGTTCGCCGAAGCGTCCCAGGACGCCGATGCTGAGGCCGTGGCCGCAGAAGTTGCCGCCGCCGAGGGCGAGGCCAGCGAAGCGTAGGCGTTCCCCGCATCCTCTCAAATGGGCAATTCATCCTGATGAAGTGAGGTTGATTCCCGTTGAAAGTCGCGTTGTATTACACTACACTTGCGCGCACGGACGAGCGGACTGCTTCTTTCGTCGAAGGGAGCAGCTATGTACGTAAGCTGGATGGAACTCCTCACGTTTTGTTTGGTGATCGTAGCGGTGATTGATTTGACCGCGCGCTTGCGGCAGTAGCCGCGCGGGCGACAATGAAAAAGCCGCCCCTCGCATAGGAAGAACGGCTCTTCATCACATTAGAACAGGTAATGTGAAGCAGTCGTGCCCGAATGCAGCGGGCCTCCGCTTGTCCGTAGTATATCGCGCTAAAGGGCCCAAGGCAAGGGAGCGGTTTATGATTGATGCGGTCGATATTCATGTGAAGGGCATTGTGCAAGGAGTGGGGTTTCGCCCCTTCGTTTACCGGATGGCGAAGAAGTACCTCATCAACGGCTGGGTGCTGAACGCTGCCGACGGCGTGTACATTCATGCCGAGGGCGAGAGCAAGCTGGTGGACGAGTTCATCATGGAGCTCTCGGACAATCCTCCGGCCGCGTCCCGCGTAGAGGAGATCGACATCAAGGAAGTGCCCCTGGAGGACTTCGACAGCTTCGAGATCCGCTTTTCCGACGATGATGCCGTAGAAGAGACGACGCTCGTCTCGCCCGAGCTTGCCACGTGCGAGGACTGCGTGCGCGAGCTGTTCAACCCCAACGATCGCCGCTACCGGTATCCGTTCATCAACTGCACGAACTGCGGGCCGCGCTTCACCATCATCGACCACTTGCCCTATGACCGGGTGGCCACGTCCATGGCGGCCTTCCCCATGTGCGAGAAGTGCGCCGCCGAGTACGCCGATCCGCTCGACCGCCGCTTCCACGCCCAGCCCGATGCCTGCTTTGAATGTGGCCCTTCGGTGACGTGGAGCGTTGGGACTGACGATGATAAGCTCGTCGGTAAGACGCGCGAGGAGTCGGATGCCATTTTCGCGGCGGCGGTGGAGATGCTCATGGAAGGGAAGATTTTGTCCGTGAAGGGGCTGGGGGGCTTTCATCTTGTGTGCGACGCGAACAATGCCGAGGCGGTGGCCGAGCTGCGCCGGCGCAAGCGGCGCGACGGGAAGGCCTTCGCCGTCATGGCGCCGGCGGTGGCTGCAGTCCGGGCGCTGTGCTTCGTGAGCGAGGAGGAGGAAGCGGTGCTCACCGGGGCGTCGCGGCCCATCGTGCTCTTGCGCAAGCGCCCCGACGGGGCCATCGGGGCCGGCGTGGCCGACAGGCTTTCCGAGCTGGGTGTCATGGTTCCCTACACGCCGGTGCAGCATCTGCTTATGCACGATTTCGCGGAGGCTTGGGAGGCGGCGCATCCTGAAGAGGCGGCCGCGGCCTGCGCCCCCGGCACGCCTGTGCCGCTTTTGGTAATGACCTCGGGTAACGTGCATGACGAGCCCATCTGCATCGCCGACGAGGAGGCCCGCGAGAAGCTGGCCGGCATCGCCGATGCCTTTTTAGGGAACAATCGCCCCATCCTTACGCGCTTCGACGATTCGGTCGTGCGGCTGATCCAGGTGGATGAGGTCGACGGGAAGCCCGGGCACGCCATCCAGTTCCTGCGCCGGGCGCGGGGCTATGCGCCTGTGCCCGTGTCGGTGGCGGCCGAGGGCGCTGCGCCTGCCGAGGGCGTCATTTTCGCCGCCGGCCCTGAACAGAAGAACACCTTCACGCTGCTGCGCGGCACCGACGGCTTCGTATCCCAGCACATCGGAGACGTGGAAAACGCCGAGACCTACGACGCGTGGCTGGCCACGAAGGATCGCTTCGAGAGCCTCTTCGAAATGGAGCCTGCGGCGGTGGCATGCGACTTGCACCCCGAGTACCTGACGAGCAAATGGGCCCATCACCAGGGACTTCCTGTGACCGAAGTGCAGCATCACCATGCCCACATTGTGTCGGTCATGGCCGAGCACGGGCTGACCGACGCAGTCTGCGGCATCGCCTTCGACGGCACGGGCTATGGCGTGGATGGGGCCATCTGGGGAGGCGAGGTGCTGCTGGCCAACCGCTCCAATTTCGAGCGCTTCGCCAACTTCGCCTACGTGCCCATGCCTGGAGGAGCTGCGGCCATCAAGCATCCGCTGCGCATGGCCTATGGCGTGCTGTGGGCCTACGACCTGCTGGAACATCCAGCTGCCGCGGTGGCTTTGGCGCCTCTGGGCGATGAGGCCGAGGTGTGCGACACCATGATCGAGCGCGGGCTGAACACGCCCATGACGTCCTCGGTCGGGCGCCTGTTCGACGCGGCCAGCGCTCTGCTGGGCATTTGCACGGAGCCCAGCTACGAGGGCGAGGGGGCCATCCTTCTGGAGGCGGCTATGGAAGCC
>OGOO01001767.1_pt1 | contig 17557 bp, 8 predicted proteins | sample 1552651 | NCBI WGS metagenome assembly OGOO01 (sample SAMEA2580118, study PRJEB22360) | human gut metagenome | biome: human gut; feature: human-associated habitat; material: faeces | place: Denmark | collected 2008/2010 | reverse complement strand
GTTGTAGATATTGAAGAAATGTTCGGTAAGAAAGAGTGCTGCCAGCTTTGTTTTTATTTTGATGATGAAACAGAGAGAAAAGTGATGCCGCTTCTGCCCACTCTTTCCTCCTCTCGCTGGCATCCTTTATTTGCTGATATTAATGTTGCGGGAACAAGTAAGGCTGCCGGTCTTTCATTATTTGCTGATTATTATAAAATTGAACCTTTAGAAATAATGGCGTGTGGTGACGGTGGTAATGATATTCCTATGCTGAAAGCTGCCGGAATAGGAGTAGCTATGGGCAATGCATCCGAACAAGTCAAATCTGTTGCCGATTTTGTTACTGATACGGTAGATGATAATGGACTTTGTAAGGTGTTGAAGCGTTTTGGATTAATTTAATATTAATAATGGAGCTGATTGGAGGCTAACTTAAAAAGAGTAACTTGTGACAAGTTACTCTTTTTAAGTTGTGGAGCGTATCGGACTCGAACCGATCACCTCGACACTGCCAGTGTCGCGCTCTAGCCAGATGAGCTAACGCCCCTTTTCTATCTTATATGATAACGTTTGTAAACGAATCTTTTTTGTTGCCGCAAATATAATGCATTATTCTGAAATAATTGCTATGTTTGCGGTAAATAATAGTATGAAATTAAGATATGCTGATTTATAATACAACTTTTCAAGTGGACGATGACGTTCACGACAATTTCATGATTTGGATAAAAGAGAGTTATATTCCTGAAGTACAGAAACACGGTACGTTGAAGGCACCGCGCATTTGCAGGATATTAAGTCATCGGGAAGAAGGAAGTGCGTATTCTTTGCAATGGGAGGTGGAAAGCAGTGGATTACTACATCGCTGGCATCTGGAACAGGGAGTGCGGCTAAATGACGAACTGGCAAAAATATTTAAAGATAAAGTGATCGGGTTTCCGACCTTGATGGAGGTGATAGAGTGATTCAACCGGTAAAAGAAAAGATAATCCTGGGGATTGACCCCGGTACGACAATCATGGGATACGGTGTTCTAAGAGTGAAAGGAACCAAGCCCGAAATGATTGCGATGGGGATTATCGACTTGCGTAAATTTGCCAACCACTATCTGAAACTTCGCCATATCCATGAACGGGTATTGAGCATTATTGAAAGTTATCTGCCTGATGAGCTGGCTATTGAAGCGCCTTTCTTCGGTAAAAATGTACAATCGATGTTGAAGTTGGGCCGTGCACAGGGGGTAGCGATGGCAGTGGCGTTGAGTCGGGATATTCCGATTACGGAATATGCTCCTTTGAAGATAAAGATGGCTATTACCGGAAACGGGCAGGCATCCAAAGAACAGGTAGCGGATATGTTGCAGCGGATGTTGCGCTTTCCCAAAGAGGATATGCCTACTTTTATGGATGCAACAGACGGATTGGCAGCAGCCTATTGTCATTTCCTGCAAATGGGGCGGCCGACCATGGAAAAAGGTTATAATAGCTGGAAGGATTTTATAGCGAAGAATCCGGATAAGGTGAAGTAAAGCGACTGATTATAGGGATAGATATAAAGGAAATATCTAGGGGAGGTTTAAATGAAGATGGGAAGTAATTATTTAGCAATATTAGGGGTGACTACAGTGACAACAGTAATGAGCTGCTCCCCTGCGAAAAAGGAATATGCTTCTTTTGAGCTGTATCCGGTTCGTACGGGAAGTCTTACGGAAATGGAATATACGCCGTTGGCAACCAAATTTTATCTTTGGTCACCAACTGCAGAAGAAGTACGCCTGATGCTATATGATGCCGGTGAAGGCGGACATGCTTATGAAACAGTAAAGATGGAGCCCACAGAAGATGGAACCTGGACAACTTCAGTAGATGAGAACCTGCTTGGCAAATTCTATGCCTTCAATGTAAAAATCAATGATAAATGGCAGGGAGACACGCCGGGAATCAATGCCCATGCTGTCGGAGTGAATGGGAAACGTGCTGCCATTATTGACTGGAAGACTACAAATCCCGAGGGATGGGAGAGTGACAGGCGTCCTTCTCTGAAATCTCCTGCTGATATGATTATCTATGAAATGCATCATCGTGACTTCTCGGTTGATTCTACTTCGGGAATTAAGAATAAAGGTAAATACCTCGCATTGACTGAACACGGGACCATGAATTCAGATAAGTTATTGACCGGTATCGATCACTTGATAGAACTGGGAGTGACACATGTACATCTTCTTCCTTCCTCTGATTATGCTTCTATCGACGAAACAAAACTGGAAGAAAACCACTATAACTGGGGATATGATCCGGCGAATTATAATGTGCCGGATGGCTCTTATTCAACTGACCCTTATCAACCTGCCACTCGTGTGAAAGAGTTCAAACAAATGGTACAAGCACTGCATAGAGCTGGTATCCGTGTGATAATGGATATGGTTTATAATCATACTTTTAATACCGTTGAAAGTAATTTTGAACGTACTGTTCCCGGTTATTTTTATCGTCAGAAAGAAGACGGGACATTGGCAAATGGTTCCGGATGCGGTAATGAGACGGCAAGTGAACGCCCTATGATGCGCAAGTTTATGATAGAGTCCGTTCTTTATTGGATAAAAGAATATCATATTGACGGTTTCCGTTTTGACTTGATGGGAGTGCATGATATTGAAACCATGAATGAGATCCGGAAAGCGGTGAACAAGGTTGATCCTACCATTTGTATTTATGGAGAAGGTTGGGCAGCCGACACTCCCCAATATCCGGCAGATTCGTTGGCAATGAAAGGGAATGTTTCCCACATGCCGGGAATTGCCGTATTCTCGGATGAATTGCGTGATGGGCTTTGCGGACCTGTGTGGAAAAAGGAGAAAGGGGCTTTCCTCGCCGGAGTTCCGGGAGCAGAAATGAGTGTTAAATTCGGAATTGTGGGTGCTATTGAGCATCCGCAAGTACGGTGTGATTCTGTTAATTACAGTCAGAAACCGTGGGCGGAGCAGCCTACCCAGATGATTAGCTACGTTTCCTGCCATGACGGTTTGTGCCTTGTTGATCGCTTGAAAGCAAGTATGCCGGGAGCTACTCCCGAGCAACTGGTTCGACTTGATAAGCTTGCGCAGACGGTAGTCTTCACTTCGCAAGGTATTCCTTTTATCTATGCAGGAGAAGAAGTGATGCGCGATAAACAAGGAGTGGGCAATAGTTATAAGAGTCCGGATGCAGTCAATGCTATCGATTGGCGACGTAAAACGACGAACGGAGATGTTTTCATGTATTATAAGCGACTCATAGATCTGCGTAAGTCCCATCCCGCTTTCCGTATGGGAGATGCGGAAAGGGTTCGGAAACATCTGGAGTTTCTTCCGGTGGAAGGACAAAACCTGATTGCATTCCGCCTGAAGGATCATGCGAACGGAGATAGTTGGGAAGATATTATCGTGGCGTTTAATTCCCGTATGACTCCTGCGCGTTTGGAAGTGCCTGTTGGTAAATATACAGTGGTATGCAAAGATGGTGTGATAGATGTGCGTGGATTAGGTACGCAGATCGGACCGGAAGTAATTATTCCCGGACAGTCTGCATTGATTATGTATAAGTAGCTTTAGTCATTATTTGTCATATCAATAACGGCTTTCTTTCTAATTTAGATTCTTGTTTGTAACAAGTCTAATTCTGTTTGTTACATCTGTTGTTCTTTATATTCACTCGGTGAAATTCCGTAAAAGTCTCTGAATGTATTGGAAAAATGAGAGAGGTTGGAGAAGCCTGTAGCGTATGCAACTTCCGAAACGCTTAGATTCTTCTCACGTAGCAGATTGGCAGCTTGTTTCAGTCTGATAGAACGAATGAAATCTCGTGCTGACTGATTAGTCAACTCCTTTAATTTGCGGTGCATATGTACGCGGCTCATTCCAACGTTGGCTGCCAGCATCTCTACATTAAGGGTAGGGTCGGCAAGATGGTCATTGATGGTTTTCATTACTTTACTCATCAAGATCTCATCATTGGACTTCATTTCTATCTTTGTTATTTTTTCTTCTACTTGTTGTTCACCTACCAGTTTGCCACGCAGTCTTTCCCGATTGGCTATCAGATTACTGATAGTAGTTCGTAATAATTCAGTGTTGAATGGTTTTACGATATAAGCATCTGCTCCAATTTCAAGCCCTTCGATTTGGTCTTCGGCTTTCGATTTGGCGGTTAATAATATAATCGGTATATGATTGATATTGATATTCTGTTTTATTTTCCGGCAGAGAGTGATCCCATCCATTTCGGGCATCATAACATCACTGATGACGAGATCGGGTTTCTCCTTCAAAATGGTTTCCAGTCCTTCCCGTCCATTTGTACATTCATAGATACGGAAATCACTATCCAGTTCGCTACGTATGTAGCGGCGTATTTCTTCATCATCTTCTACGATTAAGACGCGATAACGTGTTTTTGCTTTGGGTTTCCTGTACTCGTTAGTTTTGTTTTCTTCTTCCGTTTCATAGATCGAATCTTTGGGAAGTTGGGAGATTGTTGGTTCGCTTCCGGTTTCTTCAGGATTTTCCAGTTCTTCTGCTTTCAAGTGATTACTACCTAACGGCAGGCGGATGATGAAACGGGTTCCTTGTCCGTCTTCGCGGTTTTCTGCTTTGATGATGCCGTGGTGCAGTTCCACTAACGACCGTGAAAGATGCAGTCCGATTCCTGTACCGAAATTAGATTGTGTCATGTCGTTGTCAATCTGATAGAAACGTTCGAATATTTGTTCTATTTTGTTTTTGTCAATACCGATTCCGTTATCGGTGATATCTATCTCGAAATAATCTTTCAAAGCACCCCGGTAGGCATCGTTGTGACCGGTTTTCAATAACACTTCGATATTTCCTCCCTCATGTGTATATTTGAAAGCATTGGAAAGGACATTCATCAATACTTTGTCAAAGTTATTTAGATCAATCCATACTTTCAGAGAATCAGCACCTTCCAGTTCTTTTTCGAAAGTAAATGTGATGTTCTTTTTTTGCGCTTGATAATTGAATGTTTGCATCAAGTCATTGATAAATCCTACGATGTCTGTTTCCCGGAATTTCAGATGCATTTGTCCTTTGTCCAGTTTTCGTATGTCCATCAGTTGATTGATCAGACGTAGAATACGTTGGGCATTCCGGTAAATCATGAGATAAACCGGTTGTTTCTCGGAATGTTCGGCTAACAGTTTCTCTAACGGGCTGATGATAAGAGTCATCGGGGTACGTATTTCATGTGAGATATTAATGAAGAATTGTAATTTGGCTTCGTTAATCTGTTCCATGTGTTTTTGTCGCATCACTTCTTGCCGGTGGCGGATACGTGACAGAATATACATGGTAAGAGCATAGATTAGTAATGCTCCGAGGCATCCCCAGATTACTTTTGCCCACCAGGTCTGGTACCAGGGTGGAGTGATGGCAATAGTAACTGTGCGGATATTAGAGAAATTATTATGGTCGCGTGCCTGTACGGAGAAAGTGTATTTCCCCGGTTTCAGACTGCTATAAGTCACCCGGTTTGTTCCCGGTTGCGTACTGATCCATTCATCGCCTAATTCTTTTATCTTATATTGATAACTAATCCGGTCGGGATTGCTGAATTCCAAAACAGAAAAATCAATGCTGAATGTATTTTCATTATATGCCAGTGTAAATTGCTCGGTATCCATGACAGCAGTATCAGTGATGACATTGTTGCCGGATTTATCCCCTTTTTTCACAGGGCGGTTAGCAACGTGAAAGCCGGTAATCAATACATTCATTTCTTTTTTGATTTCGGTGATATCCTGGGGGTAGAAAGCTGTTACTCCATTGGTACCTCCAAAAAATATCTTGCCGCGTTTATCTTTAAATACAGCAGTGCGCGTAAACTCATTTCCTTGCAGACCGTCGCCTGCATAATAGTTGATAAACTTCTTTTCCGGAGGATTCAGTTTGGAGATTCCCTGATGGGTACTGATCCATATATTTTTTTTCTCGTCTTCAGCCAGGCCGCAAATAATATCACTGGGGAGTCCATCGGCAGTAGTGAAAAGTACAGGTGTTAGTCTGTCTTTATTCAGGCAGACCAATCCTTCGGAAGTACCAGCCCAGATCTCTCCATTACTATTTTCCAATAAACTGTAAACGACATACCCGGGGAGGAGATTGTTTTGCTTTTTATAATTGATAAAATTGTCCGTTTGAGGATTGAGTACGGCCAGACCTTTATAAGTGCCGATCCATATCATTCCCTCTCTATCTTCCAGTAGGTAGCTGATCCAATCGTTTGGAAGTCGGTTGATGCTCCAGTCATCGTTTTCGTTGCGGGTAGATTCGTAATAGGTGACATGTTGAGTTGGTAAATTGATTTTGTATAAGCCCGAACCATAAGTACCCACCCAGAGATTCTTGTTTTTGTCTTCAATGATGCAGGAAACTTTGGGCTTGCCTGCGTTAAGATTTCCTTGTAAAAGCGAGGTGGCATCTTGACATGTTCCGGTTTGTTTGTTCATCCGTGCCAGACCATTGAAGTAAGATCCTAGCCAAAGTTCCTGATTGGAATCTTCATAGAGACATAGGATAGTGCCGGGGACAGATTGGGGATTACCTGCCTGATGGGTGTAATGGCGTAATTGTTTTCCCTGATCGTTTATGGCATATAATCCGTCGTTATCCGTACCTATCCAGATTGTAGCTTGTTCATCTGTATGAATAGCCATAACACAGCTGGAACCAATGGTGTTGTTGTGTATTGATTTGTAGCCGTAGTAGTCGAACTTATTTGAAATGCCGGGCACTAGTATCAAACCTTTCTGAAAAATGCCCAGCCATAAATTGTGATCTTTATCTTCGATTAACGAGTGAACCTTGGATTTGGAGAAGTCAAAGGGACCCGCATTAATCTCACTGTCCACAATAATATCTTGTTGAGGCTGATATTCTTTTACTCCTTCACCGTCTGTTCCTATGATAAGTTTTCCACGGGTATCAATGATGAGAGTCCGGATATTCAAATTCATCCGGTTTTGGTAGAGGACAGGTTCGAAGTTTCCTTCCTGCCGGGATGATAGTCTGAAAAGACCTTTTGTCAAGGTTCCTACGAAAATTTGTCCGTGTGCATTTTCACAAATGGCAGAAACGTCATCACCTGCTATATGATAAGGTGCTTTATAGCTTTTAAGCTCTTTACTTTCCGGAGAATAACGGTAAAGTCCTTTTTCTTCTGTAGCAATCCATAAATTTTGCCGGGAATCTTCGAAAATGACATTCAGGTAGTTACTACCTATCCGGTCTGTCAGTTCGGTTTCGATATGGAAGGAGGCGGGATTGCTGTTCTTTTTTAGGGATATGGCGCCTTGTCCGGAAGTTGCTATCCAAAGATCTCCGTTCCGGCGTTCAATAATGGAAGTGATATGAGGATTCTTTCGTCCGTCTTTCCGAGAGATGAATAATTCGTGAAAGTTGTCTGTGGCGCGGTCATATCGCTGTAAGCCATTGATGCATCCGATCCAGAAATTACCGCGACTGTCTTCGAATAATGTCCGTACATAGTTGTTTTTCAAACTGGTGCTATCCGTAGCATTATGTCGATAGATCGAGAAACGTGTCCCGTCGAATTTATTAAGTCCGTTTTCGGTAGCTATCCAGATAAATCCTTTCCGGTCCTGATATACGGCATTGATCAGACTGTTGGAAAGTTCTTTGTCTGTTGAATAGAATTTGCCGGTCTGTGCTTTCATAACAGGAGTGCTTCCTATCAGGAAACAGTATATGGAAAAAAGGAATAGGATTTGTGCTTTCATACTCATTAATATAAGCAGGGTTTATTGGTGCTTTTTATATAGACAAAGATACTATATTAAATTAAAATAGCATTAGCTTTGTTACTTTTCCTTTTACTGATGTTACGTGCAAACCCTTTAGGGATGCTTCTGGGAGGGGTATGTAACGGGTGTGCAATAGCTTGTAACGTACATGCAAGTGTATGTAACCGCCTGTCAATTGCTTGAAACAAAATCTCCACCTATGCTTGATATATTATCCATAAATTTGCATTAACCAAAAAAATGAATTGTCGGACACCTTAAAATAATAACTGCTTATGGAAACATGAATTCCTTACTCTATTCCTTATTATAAATAAGAAGAGAAAAACCTATAACTTGGATTAACCACTATCATTATTAATTAAAAAAATGATTTTATGGAAAGCACAAATCATTATTTTCGACCGTTAGGTCTTATCATTCTTTTCTGCCTCTTTCCTGTATGGGTATTGGCACAGACTGTTTCCGTGACGGGGATGGTCAAAGATGCATCGGGCGAACCGATTATCGGAGCCAGTGTAGTAGAAGCTGGCACTACCAATGGTATAGTTACCGATTTGGATGGTAATTTTAAGTTGAATGTATCAGCCAAAGGTAGCTTGAAGATTTCTTTTATCGGATATCAGACACAAACGATTCCTGTAGCCGGGAAAAAGCAGTTTGATATTACCCTCAAAGAAGATGCAAAAGTATTAGACGAAGTAGTTGTAGTTGGATATGGTCAGATGAAACGTAGTGACCTGACCGGTTCTGTTGTATCGGTCAACGATGAAGCCATTAAGAAATCTGTAGTGACTTCCGTTGACCAGGTACTGCAAGGACGTGCTGCTGGTGTGCAGGTACAGGCTAATAGCGGTATGCCCGGTGGTAGTTCTTCCATCCGTATTCGTGGTATCAACTCTTTGAATGCCTCCAATGAACCTATCTTTGTCATTGACGGTGTTATCATCGACGGTTCCACAGGTTCGGGAAGTGATAATGCACTGGCATCTATCAATCCTTCGGACATCGTCTCTATGGACGTATTAAAGGATGCTTCCGCCACTGCTATTTATGGTGCGCGAGCTGCAAACGGTGTGATTATGATTACTACCAAACGTGGACAGAAGGGTGAGGCGCAAATAACTTATGACGGATATATAGGATGGCAGGAAATGCCTAAAAAACTGGATATGCTGAATCTGCGTGAATATGCGGAGCATAAGAATGTTCGTTCAGGAAAAGACTATTCGGGAAATGATTGGGGAATAGTGAACAAGGATAATAACTTTGTTCGTCCGGATTTACTAGGTGAGGGTACAGACTGGCAGGATGAGATGTTCTCTAAAGCTATGATGACCAGTCATAATCTTTCTGTGACCGGAGGTACTGATAAAAGTAACTATGCATTGGGAGCAGGTTACCTCAATCAGGATGGTATTGCTGTTGGTTCAGGGTTCAGGCGTCTGAACTTACGAGGTAGTTTTGATGCCCAGGTGAAGAGCTATTTAAAAATGGGTATTAACTTTGCGTTTAGTAATTCCCGTCAGAAATTGACTGTATCTGACGAGTCGTTGATTAGAACTGCTTTATTGCAGAGTCCGAGTGTGGCTGTTCGTAATGCTGAAGGCACATTTGACGGACCGGATACGGACGAATGGGTACAAACGAATCCGGTGGGTCTTGCCATGATTAAGGATAACCGCAATGAGAAAATGGGTATTCGGGCAAACACCTATGCTGAAGCTACTATCATTGACGGACTGACGTTTAAAACGGAATTGTCTTTCGATTATGGGGTAACTAATACTTATAAATTTGATCCCTCATATACTTTTGGTGCGATTGAAAATACGGACCGTCAGGGGACTTTCTCCAAATCATATAATAAGTTCTGGAGTTGGAGAAATATCGTGAATTACATGAAAACTTTTGGAGTGCACAATGTGAATGCAATGATTGGCCAGGAAATGCAGGAGAGCAAATGGGAATATCTGATGGGAAGCCGTATGGGATATTTGTCCAATGCTGCAACCGATCTGACATTGGGAGATGCCGCAACAGCCAAGAATAATGGTAATAGTGGAGAAAGTTCGATTTTATCTTATTTCGGCCGTCTGTTCTATTCATACGATGACAAATATCTGTTGACATTTACTCTTCGTCGCGACGGTTCTTCCAAATTCTACAAAGATAATCGTTGGGGATGGTTCCCGTCGGCTGCTTTGGCTTGGAAGGTTTCCAATGAATCTTTTTTGAAAGACAACAATATTATTAATAATCTGAAATTGCGTTTAGGATGGGGTGTTGTAGGTAATCAGAATGTGCCTAATAATGCATATAAAGCCATTTATTCATCTGTTGCTACCGTTTGGGGAACAGGATTGCTGGCTGGCAATACTCCGAATCCCGAATTGAAATGGGAGTCTACTTATTCAAGTAATCTGGGACTTGATATTAATCTTTTCCAGAACAGGATTGAATTGATAGCCGATATTTATTATAAGAAAACAAATGATTTGTTGTTGCAAGTGCCTCTTCCTGCTTACGTGGGAACTTCAGGTCAGGGCTCTACTTCCGCACCCTGGAAGAATGTGGGTTCTTTGGAGAATAAAGGACTTGAGTTGACTTTAAATACAGTGAATATTGATAAAGGCGGATTTCAATGGAGAAGTAACGTGGTATTCTCTATGAACCGTAATAAAGTAAAATCGCTGGATACGGCAACCAGCCTGATAGATAAGAGTAATCAGACAGGCGAAACAATAACCGTACTGACACGTACATCAGTAGGAAACCCTATCGGACAGTTTTATGGTTATAAAGTGATTGGCCGCTTTGAAAAGGCTACTGACTTTTACTATAAAGATGCTTCCGGAGCAATTAAGCCGGTAGCATTGCCTGAAGGTATGTCGATTTCCAAGAATAGTATCTGGATTGGTGATTATATTTTTGAAGATGTAAACAAAGACGGTGTTATCAATGAACAGGACCGTACTTATATCGGTAATCCTGAACCGGACTTTACTTTCGGCTTCGGTAACTCTTTCTCTTATAAAGGCTTCGACTTGAGCATTAACCTGACCGGATCGGTGGGAAATGAAGTTGTAAACTGGGGGCGTCGTGAACTTGAAAATCCACGGGGCAATAATAATATCCTGAAATCGGCGTTGGATTATGCACAACTGGCTTTGATTGATCCGAATGGTCCGGATGATTATCGGAATATACAGATTGTAGGCGGTGACCCTTATGCTTGCCGTATGGCTATTGCCAAAGGGACAGATGATTCCAATTATCGTTTCAGTGACCGCTTTGTGGAAGATGGTTCTTTCCTGCGTATTCAGTCTATCTCTTTCGGCTATACGTTCCCGCGTAAATGGTTGGCACCGATTGGTATTCAGAATCTGAAACTTTATTGTAACCTGCAGAATGTATATACATTCACAAAATACAAAGGGATGGACCCGGAAATAGGTTCTGCCAATCAGGACGCTTTGCTTACAGGCTTTGATAACTATCGTTATCCTTCTCCGCGAATTTATACATTCGGTCTGAATTTAACCTTTTAATCATTTAAAGTGACTAAATATGAAAACAAGTAAATATATATACTCTTTCATGTTGGCTGTAGCTTTGGCGTTTGCAGGATGCAGTGACTTCCTCGATTCTGAAGATAACTCCAATATCGCAGGAGATAACTTTTATCAAACGGAAGATGATTTCCGGGCAGCAACAGCTCCTTTGTATAATAAGGTGTGGTTCGACTTTAACGATAAGTTCTATTATGGACTGGGTGATGGACGCGGATTCAACCTTTGTGCGACAACCTCTAATTATATCTATCCTTTTGCCGATTTGACCGAAACCGGATTGACGGGGCCGTTAGTTTCGGCTTGGGGCTCATTATACAATATAGTACAGCAAACTAATAAGATTATTAACGGGATCAAAGGTAACTCATCCAATAGCGAAGAAGTGAAGAACCCATATATTGCTGAAGCACGGTTCATGCGTGGAGTTGCTTATTCCTATCTGGCGATGTTATGGGGAAATGTTATTATAAATGAGGATACGGATGAACTGGTGGCTAATCCAATTGTCAATACTAGCCCGGTAAGTGATGTCTATGAATTTGCGATGCGTGACTTGGAATTTGCGGCAAAATATTTGCCGGAGGTTTCTTCTGCTGCCGGACGTGTCAATAAATACAGTGCCTTTGGCATGTTGTCGCGTGTTTATCTGACGTATGCCGGTTATAGTAGTAACCCTAATAGTGCGACCCGTAATCAGGACTATCTGGATTTGGCAAAGAAAGCGGCTTTAAAAGTGATAGAAAACAGAAATTTTGAACTGATGACTGAGTATGCCGATTTGTTTATGATTGATAAAAATAACAACTCGGAAACACTATTTGCTTTACAATGGGTTAGTAATGGTACGTATGGGGAATGTAATACGATACAGGACTATTTTGCTTGTGAGTCGGCTATTACCGGTAATGACCGTGCATGGGGCGGTTATGTTTTTGCACAACCGGACGTGATTTGGGAGTATGAAAAAGGAGATAAACGGCGTCAGCCGACTTGGATGGCTTATGGCGATCATTATCCTGAAATACAGAAAGCAAACGGAGGATATACTTGTGAGAAGAAAGCATCGGGTACTGTTTCCGGAATTTATTGTAAGAAATATGTTTGTGGTTCTAGCAAAGATAATGCGAAGATCACTTCCGGAAGTACTCCTATCAATACTTACATGTTGCGTCTGGCAGAAGTATATCTGATTTATGCAGAAGCTATATTGGGAAATAATCCTTCAACAGATGATGCCGATGCAATGGAATACTTTAACAAAGTGCGCAAGCGTGCCGGTTTGGAACCCCAAAATTCGATTACTTACGAAGATATTCGTCGTGAGCGTAGACTGGAACTTTGTCTGGAAGGACAGTATTGGTATGACTTGGTACGTAGAGCTTATTATAAACAACAGGAAGTACTCAATTATATCACCGGACAGGATAGGGGTACTGCTATTCCTGTAGTATGGGATGCGGATACACAGACTTTGAAGAGAGACGAGGATTCGGATGAAACGAAGCGTGCCATAGGTGACGTCGATTCCAGTATATTCCTTCTTCCTTATCCGGAATCGGAGACTGTGCAAAATCCTTTGTTGAAAGCGGATCCTATGCCTTATGCATTTAAGGAAGACAGAATAACCGATTTGTTTAACTAAAAACGAGAATACGAATGAAAAGCTTGATATATAAAAATAGTATGAAAGCATTTGGCTTATTGGTGAGTCTGCTCATCTGCTCTTGTTCATTTGTTTCGTGTGACGACGATGACGATAATGGCGGAAGTTCTGTGATGAACATAACAGGGATCTATCTGGAAGACGCGAAGTCGAATGTTCCTGACCGTTTGGTTGATTTTGCCCGTTTGGGACAACTGATCCGAATTGAAGGTGAAGGATTCAACGGATTGAAGAAAGTGTATATTAATGGATATAACTGTTATTTTAATCCGGTATTTGTTTCGAATAAATCTTTTCTGGTTAGTGTGAACAGTAAAGTTCCGACTACAGAAGCAGACGAGAATGTACGTAATACAATTCGTTTGGTAAAAGATGGCGGTGAATACGTTTATGATTTCCAGATTCGTGCTGCTGCACCGTCTATAACGAAAATCTCCAACTGTATGCCGAATATAGGTGAACCTATCATTGTTTACGGAAGTGGATTGACGGAAATAGCAAAAGTCGTTTTCCCCGGAAATGTGGTGGTGACAGAAGGTATTATTTCTGATCTTGACGGTGAATATTTTATGGTGGATATGCCTGCCGGAGTTTCTGAAGAGGGCGGTTCTATTTTCGTAGAAGGTTCGAATGGTGGTGCTTATTCTCCTGCCTATTTCAATTATAAGAAAGGCTTGTTGTTGAACTTCGACGGAGTGGGTGCACAAGGGGCATGGGGCGATTCTGAAAGTATGATTCAAACAACCGAACTGGAATCTGCTTCGATTGGTGAAGGTAATGTGTCGCAAGGTGCTTACTGTCGTTTGCCATTAGAAAGACAGTTGCCGGTGGCAGCAGCGAAGAATCGTTGTGCTGAAGTTTGGACAGCTGGTAATGGCACTGATCCTGACTGGTTGACGCTGGGTGTCCCTGCTGAAACTCCTGTTGCCGAATGTGCTATTCAGTTTGAAATTTATGTGCCCGAACCTTGGTCTGAATCCGGATTCCTGAAGATTTGTGGTCAGAACGGATTCAACGGTGGAGAATGGGAGAGAGACTGTTATAATTACGTACCGTGGCTTGTAGACGGAAAGATTGTTCCTTTCCAGACAACCGGTTGGCAGACTGTAACTGTTCCGTTTAGTGAATTCTACAAATCGAAAGCATCCAGCGGAGCTTGGACCACTTTTGCCGATGTGGCCGCTACCCGTGCATCTGCTTCTTATGCCAACTTCGGTTTCTATTTTGAGAACTCTGATATTACATTGGATAAGATCACAGGTGCGAGCTCGGATAAAGAAACAGAGTTTCTATCCAAAGCAACTTCCGTGAAGATTTATATTGATAACTGGCGTGTCGTACCTTTGACGAAGCCGGAATATACCGATTTCCCGGACGAAGAAGAGGATGCAGAATAATAATGACTTTAAATTGAAAAGATTATGAAATACAGAAATATGCTTCCGTTTGTTGCCTTGTCGGTGCTGATATTGACATCGTGTGACGATAATAAGATGGAGTGGTATAAAGACCCTACACATGGAGCGGTTACTTCTTCCGAACTGCCTTTACAGTTGGCTGAAAAGATTTCCCGTTACAAGCCGTTGAAAGAATATTTATCCGATCCCAACTTTAAGTTGGGTATCGGAGTGGGGATGGATGAATATCTTGGTGACGAGACAACGACTACCATTGTGAATGAGAACTTTAATGATCTGACGATAGGATATGCCATGAAGCACGGTCCTATGGTCGATTCTAAAGGGAATTTGAAATTTGATAAGGTAGATCAATTGTTTACAAAGACTACAGAAGCGGGTATAAGCATTTATGGACACTGTCTGATTTGGCACACTAATCAGAATGCGAGTTATCTGAATAGTCTGATTGCACCGGAAGTTATTCCGGGACCGGCGGGCAGTAATTTGTTGGATCTGTCAGGCATTGAAGATGGAACCTTTGATGGCTGGAATCGTAAAAATGGAAGTGATGCGATGTCCATTGTGGAAGGGGAAGGACTGACAGCTACTTCCAAAGCATTGAAATTTGCAGTAGGATCTTCTGTAACGGCTGCTCATTCAGTGCAATTATATACTCCTGACATTTCAGCAGTAAGTGGGCATAATTATGAAATTTCATTTTTTGTCCGTTCGGATAATCCCGGTAAAGCCCGGTTGACTTTTGATGGGTTAGGAAATAATTATCCATATAAAGACTGGTATGCTACAGGTGGCAGTTGGACGGAAGCTTTTGAGACAACGTCTCAATGGCAGCAGGTGAAGATCACAGTGAATGATTTTGTTAGTACTACATTTCAGATTGCATTTGAATTTGGTTATTTGCCGGATGTGACTTATTATGTAGATAATATTGTTGTGACAGACAAAGATGCCGATCCTACTGTGGTTAATCTGATTTCTAACGGAGATTTTGAAAGCAAAGCTATTACTCCTTGGGGAGCTTGGAGTAGTGGAAAGGCCGCGATTTCGGAAGAAGGTGAAGGATATGGAAGTTCATATTCGATGAAGCTGACTAGTTCTGTTGACGGAGGGGCGGGCAATGCATATAAGGCACAGGCTGGATATGGCTTTGATACTCCTTTGGAAGTCGGCAAGACCTATGAGTTCTCTGCTATGATTAAAGCAAGTGTCTCAACTACTTTCCAAATTCAAATTCAGAACTCAACGAGTTATGCAGGTGAATGCTATGTAGATGGAAATGTGAGTACGACTTGGACAGAATTTAAGAAAGAATTTACAGTGTCTAAAGAGGATATGAATCGATTCTGTATCAATTTCGGAGTTAGTGCAGGCGATTATTATATAGATAATATCGTATTGTCGGAGAAAGTGGTGGAGACACGTGCTGTCACTCGTGCTTCCGGTCCTACTATCATTGAGAAGACCGACGAAGAAAAAGCCGAGATTATCAGAGATGCTATGGAAGACTGGATTTCAAAGATGGTTACCCATTGCAAACCTTATGTTCATGCATGGGACGTAGTCAATGAACCAATGGATGACGGAAAAATATCAGACATTAAGACTGGTAAAGGCAAAACTGATCTGGCTTCTGATGAATTCTACTGGCAAGATTATTTCCTGACTCCGAAAGACTATGCAGTAGAAGCTTTCAAACTTGCCCGTCAGTATGGAAATCCGGATGATAAACTATTCATCAATGATTATAATCTGGAATATAACCTCAATAAGTGTGACGGTCTGATTAAATATGTGGAATACATCGAAAGCAAAGGGGCCACAGTGGATGGTATTGGTACACAAATGCATATTGCTATTGATTCCAATAAAGACAATATTGCTCAAATGTTCCAGAAACTGGGTGCTACCGGCAAGTTGATTAAAGTATCCGAGTTGGATATTAAGGTTAACACCTCGTCGCCTACTACTGAAAATCTGGCACAACAGGCAGAAATGTATCAGTATGTCATTGATATGTACAAGAAGTATATCCCAGCGGACAAACAATATGGTATTACCATCTGGGGAGTATCGGACAATGAAAAAGAACATGTGAATTGGATACCGAATGACGCTCCGAACCTTTGGGATGCTAATTATGCACGTAAACATGCTTATAAGGGAGTGGCCGATGGTTTGGCTGGTAAAGATGTCAGCGGAGACTTTACCGGAGATTTGGAATTATAATAATTAAAGAGGGGGAGAGTGAGGGTTACAGTAGTTGTTATCATCCTGGAGCGGATCGAATGAATAACAATAACTACTGTAATCCGCTCGTTCTAAAACTTTCCCTTTCCTCTTGTTTATCGGTGGTTTCAGCTTGAATGTAACATTGCAACAAGTTTTTGTAACATACGTAAACGATGATGTAACAAGCGAGTAATGATTTGAATCAGAATTTCTGGGTAAGTGGGAAGAAACTTCCTAAGTTTGCAAAGTGGAATCCCGATGGATTTCTTCTCTTGCTAAATTATCATGAAATAAAGACATATAAAAGAAAAGACAGAATGAATAAGTATTGGTTTTATAAGGTAGGGTTAGTAGTTGTGTTCCTTTGCTTCGCCTTGTTGGGTGGAGCAAAGGTTAAACTTCCGACTCTTGTTTCCGACGGAATGGTACTTCAGCGTGGGGAACCTGTCAATATCTGGGGAACGGCTGATCCTGATGAAACCGTTGATATAACTTTCCTGAAAAAGAAATATAAGACTGTTGCTGATGTACAAGGTAACTGGAAAGTGACTTTGCCTATATTGAAAGCTGGCGGACCTTATACGATGGCCATTAATGATATCGAATTAAAGGATATTCTTATTGGTGATGTTTGGGTATGTTCGGGACAGTCGAATATGGAATTGCCTGTTTCACGGGTTACAGATCGTTTTCGCGATGAAATATCTACGGACAGTAACTATCCGATGGTACGCTATATAAAAACACCTCTGCTCTATAATTTTCATGCTCCGCAGGCAGATATTCCGGGAATTTCCTGGCAAGCGATGACTCCTGAAAATGTGATGCCTTTCTCTGCTTTAGCCTATTTCTTCGCTAAAGATGTCTAT
>OGOO01001762.1_pt1 | contig 17581 bp, 15 predicted proteins | sample 1552651 | NCBI WGS metagenome assembly OGOO01 (sample SAMEA2580118, study PRJEB22360) | human gut metagenome | biome: human gut; feature: human-associated habitat; material: faeces | place: Denmark | collected 2008/2010 | reverse complement strand
TGGCTACAGAACTATGATTGAAAAGTTCCATCAGTTTTACTAATGCCAGCTCTGAATTCTCACTGTTCATATTATAAACCTGTCTGCCAAAAGTCTTTCTAAGTGAATGGCAGGAAATGTTCTTAATCTTTAGCTTGTATTTCTTCTTCACTTCTTTAAGAATGATATTTATTCTCTGGACTGAAAAGACTGTACCTTTCTGACTTACTAAGATAGGTGCATTTATTCCAACTGGGTTTATATGTTCGTAACATTCTCTGATATGTTCCTGTAATTGGAGATTCAGCCTTATGGTTCTTACTTTACCAGTCTTTTTCTCAATTATAGTAAATTCGTCAGTGTCTAATATTTGCTTCCATCGTAAAGATAGAATATCAGAAATTCTTAATCCTGTGAAACACCCTAAAGCTATAAGAAGTGATATTTTATAATTATCATCTTTTGCCAGTTTCCTAATAAGATTCATTGCATCTGACCAAACAAGATAGTCTGCTGTTGTGCTTGAATATTTAAGTGACATAATGTTCTGTTTTATAAGTTAATGAATAAGAGTGAATATTAATTTTGAGTTGGATTTACTAACTCGTTGATTTATAAGGGAACATTCACTAATAGCAGAAGTGAATATTAATAAGAGGTGGCAATATTTCTCCACCTCTTATATGCCTTGCTTAGAATGGTCTGTTCCCATGTTTGTAGTCCAGTATAGAATTACAGATTCTATCATAAAAAGAGAATCCGCAGCCTGTATAGAAATATCTATGATAGGTTGCTTGGTATTTACGCTGCAATTTGATGTTATTTCTAAGCATATCATCCAATTTATCTAAAGAATGTTTCAATGCCTGTACTACCTTTATATATCTGAGGTTATTGTCCACTTCACCCAAACGGTTTTCTAAATCTCTGATATGGTCTATAAGCTTATCTATCTGTTTATCCATGATTTTAATTTTTGAGTATTGGTAGAAATAAAAAAGGACAACTAACTTAATAGCTGCCCTTTCCTAAATAAAGCTCATTTAATCAATGAACCATTTATATTTCTCATCACCATGTAAAGCTGAATTGATTCCTAAAGCCATTTCTGTAGCATTCAAGGAACGGTCTAGGAATGAATCAATATAGCTTGACTTGTTAGCTCCAGTCAATAGGTTGTAGAATTTCCACATATTAAGCTCACTTCCAAAGCTGCCAAAGTTTTCATCGTTGATGTATGCTTTTGCCACACTGTTTATCTGTGTATCAGTAAGCAACATTTTGGGTAGTGCTTTCTGGTAGCCTGTTGGCAAGCATTGGTAAAGTCTCATTCTACCTATTATCTGGCAGAACTGGTGTTCACTCATTGAAGTGTTACCTAACTGCTGCATCAGATAAATATGTCTGGCTGGATTGTAGTTACTGAAAAGTTCCAGTGCTGCACGATAAAGCTCTGTAGTATTGCTTACTTTCAAATCATCTTTGTAACCATCTGTAAAGATGCACATGTTACAGCAAACTTGATTCTTGAATCCGATAGCCAAACGGAAAAGTTCAGGAACTTTCTTTGAATATAGATTCATCTGGTTGTAAGCTCTTACTCCTACGATGGAAAGATTCAGCTTGTTTCCTCCTACAGTTTCATAGATGGTAGGAATGTCAATGCTGAAAGCTGCCCTTTCATAATAGATAGTCTTGTCAGATTCTAACAGTTGATTGGCTGGTTTATGGATAGCTTCTGGGATTCTTCCCTTAATGATGTGGCTTGTCCTGATTGTGGCTTGTTCCACCTTTTCACCACTAAAGAAAGATTGTGTTGCATCCTGTATTGTTTCCACAAACTGAGCATGATTGATTGTAAGTTCATTGTCTTTAGAGAACACTGGAGTAATGCAATCATTCTTCAAATGATTCAATGTCACTTCCTGTGTGTTGGCTTCGATAAAATGATTGACTGGCTTTACTGGCTCATCCATGATAATGGTAGCTTCTTCTGCATATTCACCCAGATTCATTCTCTCACGGTTGTTTGCCATAGCTGGCATGATAACTAAATTTCTCATATTGATAAAAATTAAAATGTTTATAATCATATTACTATATTAATATTCATGACTATACTGGCTATTTTACATTTATCTATGAGAGGGGGACTAAAAGGGTTGTGTACCGCCTTTCCAGTCACTCAATAATATTGGGACTATTGACAGAACGGGAGGGGGAATTTCATATAAGACACCCCATACCCGTTTCTTTGACTTTCAGATAAACTGAATATGTGAGATTCATGTATCAGACTACTTTCCTTATGTTTATGTATATATGTGGTATATTATAAAGTATGTGTTATATAATCTGTATTAGAACTGAATTTGTCTGGAATTTATAATCTGAGAAATAGGTAGCTAAAAGTTCAGCACCGCATCTGCCAGAAACAGATATAATTATGCTATTACTATATTTAATGGCTTGGTTTCAGTCTTTTGTATAGTTGCATTTAATGCTTTAGCTATGTATTCCAGAGTAATATCTTTGGAAACTATTCTTTTAGTTAGCAGACTGCGGATTTCATCATCGGACATATTGACTGTCTTGCACAGGATGGCATTCAACACAGGATTGTTTCTCTTTGTTTGTCCGTTTGCAGACTGGGTAATCTTATCGTTTCTGTCCGGTGGGATAATGTCATTATCCAGACACCAACCATATATAATATGGTACAGTCTGCTTAACTGGTCATTACTTTTAAAGTCTGGAATTATGGATTTGTTGAGAATCAGAAGTCCTTTAGGTATCATTTTTATCTGTCCCTCTTTAATTGCTTTCTCCAGATATTTATCTAGCGTCTTGACATCTATTCCTAATTTGCTGGCAAGTTCAGAATGGTTAAGCGCTCCTTTATAAGGTTTCTCACTTATATATTTGTTCGTTTCCTGTTTGCATACGGACTTTATAAGTAGTAGCAATCCTTTAATTTTGGTATCTGTAGCTTCACTGAAAAAGCTGTTTAAGACGAAGAAATAATTCTCTTCATCCTTTTTAAAATAGTATCTGTTCGGGGATTTGATTCTGGTTTCTATCTTGTCAAATATGAAATCTGCATTTTCCATCAGTCTGGGAACAATTGATTTTATTGTGCGGAAGGATATTCCTGTTTTTTCGGCAATGTATTCCCTTGTGGTTTCTGTTATATTGGTTTTATAGTTTCCTGTGGATTTTATGCCAGCTATAGCCAGTATTGTTTCCAGCTTGTTGTTCCCCTTGATTTTATGAATGTCTTTTGTCAGTGTTATATATGATTCCATTGTGCGCAAAGGATTGGTTGTTCATTTCTTCTAGGTATATGTTGTAAATATCTCCGTTCTTTAATGCTTTGTTGTATCTGCCTGTTCCGCCTAAATATTGTTTCAGCTCCTTTCTTGAACCGAACAGTTTGTTGTGTGGTTTGTAAATCATCATAGTCTTATTAGTTAGTTAATTAATGTAGGTTGAATCTGATAATGAAGTGAAACGAATTATCTGTTATGTAATGTAAGTAATGTATGTAATGATATGTGGACGCTTTTTCCGTGACTTATAGGACATCTTTTCCCTAAGTTATGGGACGTTTTTTCCGTATATTTTTGAAAGGATTTCTGACCTGTTTTCAGAAAGGTCTGGATGGACTTTCCCTCGGTGTTTGCTATCTTATTCATAGCATTGGAAAGTTCCAAGTAAAATTGGCTCTAATATCTGCTATAACGAAAATCGTCTTGTTTCATTAGTTACCAAGGTTATGACCAACATTTTCTCAAATTTCTGTATCGGGTATAGAAAGACAGAAAAATGAAGTTTTGTTGGTAGCACTTAGATTAGTTCAGTAATTAATTGATAACCTCTGTTTTTACCTACCCAGCAGGGAACGGCTTGATAATAGGAATTGATAAGTTTAGGCTCTATCTTTTCTTCGGGATGAATGTTCAGCATCTTAAATATCCTCGTCAACTCATTAACTATATTCTCATTAGAATATCTATTGCCAACTTTAAATATATTCTTAATCAGTCGGATAACCTTATTCCCTTTGCGCTGTATAAGAATCATCTTTTCTCTGATTTTTCTTTCGTTGTATTTAAGTTCTTCTATATTCTCTTTACCCAGTATCTCAAAGGCTTCCACAATGAACGGGTCTATCTTTCTCATATCATTTATGTAGTCCAAAGCATATTCAGAATAGGGAACTTCCATTTCACTGAGCTGCTGTACCATAATTCTGCGCTTCTCTTTTACAGAGCGTGCACTTTTGATTATTTTCAATTTCTCATCATTTGGGTTATATTCACAATTGCCAAATGTAGGATTGAAGAAATGACAGTCATCATACCATTTAGTTACCGATTCTACAGATTGGTATCTGTTCCTTATCAGAACCTCGTTTATCTCATTATCTATGGCAAACCAGTTTTTGGTAAAATCGGGATATAGGAACTTACGGAACGGCATGGTTTCAAGAACGGCACTGAAAGCAAATCTGCTCTCCTTGTTGTCAGCACTGTTATATAAAGTCTGTACTATTTGATAGGCAAACTCATGGGCGGATATTTCCCATTCAATCCGTTCTCTATCTTTGATAATGATTGCTGGATTTACCCTGTAGATGTGTGTGGCGGATTTTATCCCGTTGCGGAACCTTCCACAAATCTGTATGCAGTCAGTATCAATATCAAGCATGGTATATTCAGAAATATAAGGGTCTGTCACCATTACCAAGTCCGGTTTATAGGGCAAATCCAAGTCAAATGCAGTAAAGAATCTTCCGGTGAAGAAGTTGTATTTCTTCATGGTCTCTGCGCTCCAGTCCTTATAAGCATTGTCAAAGGAATATTCATTTCTGAGTTTCATTCGGCTTTTGGGTGCACAATAGACAGCTGAATCTTCCAGTATGTTCAGCTGTTTCATTATGGCATAGATTTCTACTACAGAATTAATGAAGAAACAGATTGTGTCATCATGGTTTTTCAGATAATCGTTTACCGCTTTCTGTATGTTATAAGTATGGGTGACTGTAATCTCCTGCCTGTAGTCATAATCGGCATTCACTTCTATTGTCTCAAATTCTTTTAGCCGTGGGTCACTGAATCCGATTGGAGTAGCCGAAACCAGTGCTTTTCCTTTGAAGCGGAAAAAGTCGGTCATGGGCAAGACTATATCTTCTCTATAGTCTACATCTTTAATTAACTGGTGACATTCATCCATCAGTAAAAAGAAATGGGAATAAAGGTCAATTCCGCATCTTTCACACGCTGTTTTTACCTTGCCGAAACTTTCGGGAGTAATCATAATCTTATGTAACGTGTTACTTGTCAGATAATTGCATATCTTATCTGCTGTCACATTTTCATAAACACCCAGCAGGTTGTCATATTTGCTACATTTACTTTTAATTACAGGAACATTGGGAACTATAATAATAGAGTTTCTTTGGGTATCAAGTTCCAAAGTAGTAGCTCCACAGCCGGGTATCTTTTTGGAAAGAATGCAGTCGGATGGAATTTCATTCATTACGTCTGACAGGTATTGACCTTTATGTAGTGCAATCATAAACCTTTGCTGTTTAAATAGTCTATAAATTCATCACTTCTCTTTATGCTAAAGTATAGCTTGCCAAATCGGAACAGTCCTCTGAGCCTTATATAGGCTTCTGTTTCTCTTAGAAACGGTATTCTTGCGATGTTGCATTTCTGCTCGATAAGCTCTTTCAGACAGGTTGTTTGAGTGTCCTCAATTGTTTTAGTAATATCGGATGGGAAGATACCGAAGTCTTCATAATCGCCTGTTTGTAGGTAGTTGAGAATCCAGTGCCAGCTTTGTCTGTTAAAAATATATCTTATTCCAGTTGTTCCTTGACTACTTATCCAAGCTTCTCCATTTATTTGAATATGGAGCTGTTTGTGTTGCATCATTAACTGCTTCACTTGTCGGTGAGCTCTTTCGTTGTCGTATGTTTGAGAGAACTGTATCTGTTTCATCTGATTGTTGTATTGGAAAGGATGGCCGAGAAGTGCTGTCCTCTCGACCTCCTTTCTGGTTGACTGTTTAAGCCACCTTATTGGGTTCGGTTGTTTCCTGCTTCGCTTCTTCCTCCTTCATCCATTCTGGCTTGCAGGCTTCACTGATAAGCTCGTTCACTTCATCTGTTGCTTTTAGACAGAATCTTATATAGCCGTTGAAAGTATTGGTGAATCTCATGCAGCGATAACGCTCTCCCTTGTTGCTGTACCAGTCTGTCTCAATATAGCCTCTCATGGGTGATTTGATGTACTGCTTGAATAATTCTAACACCAAATTCTCTCCATCTTTGGCAACTTCGACCTCGTGCTCCTCTGCTTTATAGGCACTCAAATCATTTATGATTTTAGCCATGCCTTTGTGTATGGCTGATATAAGTTCTGTATCTCCAGCACCTTCAAAATGCTGTACTGTACCAGTCCAGTAAGTAACCGTAACAGATATGATTAACTGTCCACTATTTGATTGCTTGAAACGCATGTCTGTTTTGGTTGGAAACATAAGGAATGCTTCTTTCAATGCTTGCACGAATTCAGCACTTACTTTAGTGTTGTTTACTACGTTTGTTGAAGCATTCTCTGACAAAATATTAAAATTTATCATTCTCATATAATTAAATGTTTTTATTCTACTCCTTAGAGCAGAGATTATAAATAAATTTATTACACCAATCGGTAACTACTGAAGCTATGCGCACTTGCTCGTTTGTTTCCTTTTGACATTGCAAAGGTCGTGGTTTTCATGTCTTGTTATCGGGAATAAAAAATGATGGATTTCTATTCCCCTTCAACCGTTTCATGGAACTCTTTTCCTTTGACAGCGCAAAAGTAGAGAGGATAGCGTTACGTTATGGGGAATAAAAATCCCGCTATTCTATTCCTCTTAAATGGAAATTGAATAACGGGATATATTAAATAATAAGTAATCTGTCAGATGGAAAACTCTGGATAGACATTACTTATGTTATGTGGATATTTATAATCTTTGTATTGTTTAAGAAAAGCTTTAAGTGTTTCATTTTCAATGTCAGTCCATGTCTCTTTATTTTTAGACAGTTTGATAAAATAAACTAATCGACTGACCATCTCCATTTCTTTGATAGAATGGTTTGCTCCTGTTCTTCTTTTGGCTCTGATTTGTTGCTGGGTATTGAAGAAAGTAAGAAGCATTTTAGCAAAGTAAGCGATAAACGGTGAGTCTTTCAATATCGTAGAAGTTTCTTCTTCCTGCCTTCTGCTTAGATATTTAAACATGTCAATATCAGCTTCACTTATATATTTATTTATAGCTTCATATATTGCTTTAATTGTTCTTATATCTTCCAGAACTATTTTCTGCTTGCCTGCCTTGAAAGTAAGACTGGCTGTATCTCCAACATTACTGATAGCTGATTGCAGTTGCTCCAATTGTTCTAAAGGGGTAGGCTGCATTGTTATGCCTTGATAGAACATGCTTTCACAATAATCACAAACAAAGAGAATCAGTAGCCAGAATTTATCTGCATCAAGTTCAAGATAGCTAATGAGTTCTTGGATTTCATGCTCAGTCAAATATTGGTTATATAAGTTTTGTTTACTCAATAATCTTTGGTTGAATCTGCTTTTAAATATGACCATACAGTCTGTAGCACCAAAAGGAGTGTTTTTTGCTTCCTCTATAGCTTCTGCTGATGCTTCACATCTGGTTACGTTTATTCTATAATCATAATCTTCTAAGTCTGGAATATAGATAGACTCAATTATTCCGATATATTCCATTAGAGATAATGCGTTATTGTTCCATTCCAGTTTATCCATGTTCTTACTCATTAGTTATAGTGACAAATTTAATGAGAAAATCCCACTCACAATAGCTGCAAGTGGGATAATCATAAATTTACTTACCAAGCACATACCTCACAACTTTAGCATTAGCTTTATTTTCATTCACAAAGTCACGTTCAATATAAATATCTGTCACTTTCATGGAATCGTCTATATGATTCAAGGCAGCATGAACAATGTATTTATCTATGCCAACTTTATTCAATGCTATGGTTGCCCAAGAATGTCTGGCTGCATAATATTCTAAATCTTCAATATTTAAAATAGTACCGATTTCTTTCAAGCCATAATTGATAGCCTTATTGAATGCTTTTTCATTACAGTAATATTGATAGAAGTTGAATAATCGTTTACCTGTTTTATCCCTATATTTATCAATTATAGGTTGAACTATATTGGGTATATCTACCATCATTTTTGCGCCATCAAGTCTGCGGTCTTTGGTCTTAGTTCTATTATATATGATAGTGCTGTCTTTCATTTCTGTCGCATTATAAAGGTCTGCAGAATTAATGCCCATAAGACAGAATGATATAATGAAGCAATCTTTAGCTAGATTATATCTACAGGTAGACTTATATCCTTTCTTCATGTCCTTGTAAGGTAGTTTCCAGACTTTCTTTATTATATCAGCAGGAATAGCTCTTTTGCGTGTTGCTTCTTGCTTTGGAATTTCGAAATTTTCAAATGGCGAATGAGGTATAAGTATAAGATTCTTATCTGGTTTATTGTATTTCTTTTTAGCTTCATTAAATAGCTTCTTTATGCTTATTAAATAAAGAGAAAGAGTACGATTAGAAGTGACACGTTTACCTTGTTGCTTTAATTTTTTGATTCTTGCATCACGTTCTTTGTTAAGAAATAATTTGAACTGTTCTAGGAAATCAGAAGTAACCAAATTAATATCCAATTCTTCTTTGCCGATAAAACGCACCAAAGCATTAATTGCTGTTGCGTAATTGGGCGCACCTTTTATTGTTGTTGAGGCTATCCATTCACGACTGAACTTTATAAAATCTATTGTTTGCTGTTTTTGATGTTCTCCATCCAAGTAATCCATTACTTCATCAATAGTATAGTGATTTAACTCTATTTGTAGTTTGGCACATCTTTCCTGATAACTTCTGATAAGAGAATCTATCTCTTGTTTAATTGGGGAATTTTGTTTGATTTTAAGCTCTTTAGTAAGGTCTTTACTTGTTACAAAAAGACTTGTTGAAAGCCTTCTCATCTTTCTGTCTAGCGTAAATCTTAATTTTACGTTGTAAGTTCCATCAGACCGTAGTCCGTCCTTCTTAATTTCAGCATTGATTGTCAGCATATTACGATTGTGTTTAGCGGTAAACAAGCGGTAAACAAATGCTGCAAATGAAGTGTAATTCTCTTGATTTGAATTGAACAGAACTCATGAGAAATAAAAAAAGAGAAGCGCTAACTGCTTGATTTTCTGCAATTAACGCTTCTTTTTTGAGTGGACCAGCCAGGGCTTGAACCTGGGACCTCCAGATTATGAGTCTGTTGCTCTAACCAACTGAGCTACAAGTCCGGTATTCCAAAAGAATTAGTTTGGAAATGCGTTGCAAAAGTAATGGTTTGAGTTGAAATCTGCAATATCTAGCTAGAAAAAAATGATAAAAAAAACTAATGGGACAGATGCTTGCAATATATGTTGTATTTTTGTCGACATTAATAATTAATTATCAGACGTATGTCACACAACACACAAGATTCTCGTTTTAAGGGGTTAACTGATCAAGAAGTTCTTCAAAGTCGTCAAAAATATGGGGTGAATCTGCTGACTCCTCCCAAGCGTCCCTCAATCTGGAAACTGTATCTGGAGAAATTTCAGGACCCGGTTATTAAAGTGCTACTTGTTGCAGCAGCCTTTTCTTTGCTAATTTCAATTATTGAAAGTGAATATGCAGAGACAATCGGTATATTTTTTGCTATTTTCTTGGCTACCGGCATTGGATTCTATTTTGAATATGATGCCAATAAGAAATTTGATTTGTTGAATGCCGTAGGAGAGGAAACTCCGGTAATGGTAATTCGTAATGGTAAAGTACATGAGATTCCTAAAAAAGATATTGTCGTAGGGGATGTGGTGATATTGAATACCGGTGATGAAATTCCGGCAGACGGGGTATTACTGGAAGCAGTGTCATTACAAGTAAATGAATCAAGCCTAACCGGTGAATTGATGGTGAATAAAACCACGGATGAGGCTCATTTTGATGAAGAAGCTACTTATCCGTCCAATTCCGTAATGCGTGGAACGACAGTAACGGATGGTCACGGAGTGATGTGCGTAGAAAGAGTGGGAGATGCTACCGAAATTGGTAAGGTGGCTCGGCAGGCTACAGAACAAAGCCAGGAACAGACTCCGTTGAATTTACAATTGACTAAATTGGCTAATCTGATAGGAAAGGTTGGTTTTACAATTGCCATATTGACTTTCGTAATCTTTACAGCGAAAGATTTGTATGCGTATTTGAGTGTGACGGCTGTGACCGACTGGCATCAGTGGCTTGAAATAGCACGTATCGTGTTGAAGTATTTTATGATGGCTGTCACCTTGATTGTGGTAGCGGTACCGGAAGGATTGCCTATGAGTGTGACCTTGAGTCTGGCATTGAACATGCGCCGTATGCTGAAAACGAACAATCTGGTTCGTAAGATGCATGCATGCGAAACAATGGGAGCCATTACGGTGATTTGTACAGATAAGACAGGTACACTGACACAGAACCTGATGCAGGTGTATGATGCGCAGTTGGATGAATCTCAGAAGAACCTGATAGCAGAAGGCATAGCGACAAACTCTACCGCTTTCCTGGAAGAGAAAGAAGGAGAAGGTAAGCCGTCCGGAGTAGGAAACCCTACGGAGGTGGCTCTTTTGCTTTGGCTGAATGAACAGGGAGTGGATTACATTTCATTGAGAAATCAGGCAAAGACGGTAAATCAGCTTACTTTTTCTACGGAAAGAAAATACATGGCTACGCTGGTCGAGTCTTCTGTCTTGAACGCACGTGTACTTTATGTGAAGGGGGCTCCTGAGATAGTGATGGGAAAATGTAATCTGGAAGGAAGCCGGATTAAGCAATATAATGAACAGCTTTTGGCTTACCAAAATCAGGCTATGCGTACATTGGGAGTGGCTTATAAGGTGATACCAGAAAATAGCAATACGGATTGTGCGGAACTGGTGAAAGAAGGCGGATTGACATTTATGGGAATTTTCGCTATTAGTGACCCGATTCGTCCGGATGTGCCTGATGCGGTGAAGAAATGTCAGTCGGCTGGTATCCGTGTGAAGATTGTAACGGGAGATACTCCGGGCACAGCAACTGAAATCGCACGACAAATCGGGCTGTGGACATCGGAAGATACGGAACGGAACCGCATTACCGGAGTGGAGTTTGCTGCCTTGAGCGATGAAGAAGCTTTGGAAAGAGTGGTCGATTTGAAGGTGATGAGCCGTGCACGTCCGATGGATAAGCAACGTCTGGTACAGTTGCTTCAGCAAAAAGGTGAAGTAGTAGCAGTGACTGGTGACGGAACAAATGACGCACCGGCATTGAATCATGCACAGGTGGGTTTGTCAATGGGAACAGGTACTTCTGTGGCGAAAGAGGCCAGTGATATTACGTTGTTGGATGACTCCTTCCATAGCATTGCTACTGCAGTGATGTGGGGACGTTCGTTGTATAAGAATATCCAGCGCTTTATTGTGTTCCAGCTGACCATCAATGTAGTAGCTTTGCTGAGCGTGTTGCTGGGTGCCTTTTTAGGTACGGAACTTCCGCTGACGGTTACTCAAATGCTGTGGGTGAACCTGATTATGGATACGTTTGCAGCGATGGCGTTGGCGTCTATTGCGCCGAGCATGGATGTAATGAATGAAAAGCCTCGCAAGCGTACTGATTTTATCATATCTCCTGCCATGCGGAACAATATATTCGGTGTGGGTGCCGGATTCTTGATTGTACTGATGGGGCTGCTGGCTTTCTTTAAGAACATGCCTGGCGGTATGGATGTGCATCATCTGACTGTCTTCTTTACGATTTTTGTCATGCTGCAGTTCTGGAACCTGTTTAATGCCAGCGTATTTGGTACGAATCATTCTATCTTTAAAGATGCCGGTCATGCGATGGGTATGTTAGGAGTGGCATTGATTATTCTGGTTGGTCAGTTCATTATTGTTACTTTTGGTGGCAAGGTCTTCCGTACAGAGCCTTTGCCTGCATTGGAATGGGCTTATATTATAGCCGGCACTTCTGTGGTACTTTGGATTGGTGAGATTTGGCGAGGAGTTAAACGGATGATGAAAAAATGAACCGGATTAAAAATATTATATTTGATTTAGGCGGTGTGCTCCTTGACTTGGATGTTAACCGTTGTATGGAACGTTTGGAGGAGGTTGGACTGCGTGAAGTGCGTCAGTGGATGACCGGAACGAATGAAAAAGGATTCTTTAAGGAGTATGAGTGCGGCACACTGACTACGGACCAGTTTCGGGATCGTATTTGCAAAGAAGTGGGTCGTGAACTTCCGGGTGAGGAGATAGATCAGATATGGAATGCTATGTTGAAAGATATTCCAGATTATAAGTTCGAATTGTTATTGAAACTTCAAGAGAACTATAAATTGTATTTATTAAGTAATACAAATGATTTGCATTGGGAGCATTGTGCTGATAAGTTCGTTTATAAAGGAATGCAGATGCTTGGTTGCTTTACGCGAGTGTTTCTTTCATATCAGATGCATTTAGCAAAGCCTGATGCTGAAATTTTTCGGACCGTATTGAAAGAGGCAGGGATTAAAGCAGAAGAAACTCTTTTTGTAGATGATTCCAAAGATAATTGTCTGGCAGCTTCTTTATTAGGGATTAAAGTTTTTCACTATGTTCCAGGAGATAATCTGGAAATTCAACTTCAAAATTTCATAAGTAAATAAATGGAAATAGTTACAGGTTCTGCAAGTATAAGTCTTCCCCCATGTGTAGCGACGATAGGCTGTTTTGATGGAGTACATAGAGGACATCAATATTTGCTTGAGCAAGTTCATAATATTGCCAAGGCAGAAGGTATCGCTTCTTGTTTGATAACTTTTGCTAATCATCCTCGGCAGGTTTTGGATACTAGTTTTCGTCCTCGGCTGCTCACGTGTCTTTCTCAGAAAATAGAACGTTTTGAACAATCGCCGATAGAGTATTGCGTGTTGTTGCCTTTCACAAAGGAGTTGTCACTGCTATCTGCTCGTGAATTTATGAAGGTTCTGCATGAAGAATATCAAGTGCAGACTCTTTTTGTAGGCCATGATCATCATTTTGGTCATAGTAAGGATGAAGGTTTTCAGGAGTATTGCCAATATGGGAAAGAATTTGGTATGCGAGTGATGCAATCTAAGGCCTTAACGGAAGATGGAGTTTCTGTCAGTTCTACCTTGATTCGTTCTTGCTTGTGTGAGGGAAAGATAGAATTGGCAAATTCTTATTTAGGTTATTATTATTATTTGACCGGAAGGGTGGTTGACGGTCGTAAGGTAGGGCGTACTTTGGGCTTCCCTACAGCCAATATTCAGCCTTTGTGCGCAGATAAACTATTACCTGCATTGGGAGTGTATGCGGTATATGTCTATTTAGGAGGAAAACGGTACGAGGGAATGCTGAACATTGGAAGTTGTCCGACTGTACACGATGGAGACAAGTCAATAACAGTGGAGGTGCATATCCTGGATTTTGAAAAGGATATTTATCAGGAAACCATAAAAGTAGAGTTTATAGACTATATACGTCCTGAAGTAAAATTTGAAAATGTGGAAGAGTTGACGTTGCAATTGCAAAAAGATAAGATTGTTGCAAAAAAACTTTTAGACCAAAAGGAATAAACTATTTGGCAGCATTTGAATTGTCTGTATCTTTGCAGCAAATTAGATATTTGAATTGAATGAAAACATTTGAAGAACTTGGCGTTTCGCAAGAAATACGCAAGGCAATTGAGGAAATGGGATATGAAAATCCCATGCCCGTGCAGGAAGAAGTAATCCCGTATTTGTTGGGAAACGGCAATGATGTAGTGGCTCTGGCACAAACCGGAACCGGAAAAACAGCCGCATTTGGTCTGCCGCTGATTCAGAAGATTGATGTGAAAAATTGTGTGCCGCAGGCATTGGTGCTTTGCCCGACACGTGAACTTTGTCTGCAAATTGCAGGTGACTTGACTGACTACTCTAAGTATATTACAGATTTGAAGATTTTGCCGGTCTATGGCGGGTCTTCCATCGATAGTCAAATCCGTAGTATGAAAAGAGGTGTGCACATTATTGTAGCAACTCCTGGCCGTTTGATTGACTTGATGGAACGTAAAGTAGCCCGTTTGGAAACTGTCCGCGACGTCGTGATGGACGAGGCTGATGAGATGCTGAACATGGGTTTTACGGATAGTATAAATACAATTCTTGAGAATGTCCCGAAAGATAGAAATACATTGATGTTTTCCGCAACGATGAGTCCGGAAATTGCTCGTATTGCTAAAACCTATTTGCACGATGCGAAGGAAATTACTATCGGAACGAAGAATGAAGGGAGCAAGAATGTAAATCATGTAGCATATATCGTACATGCGAAGGATAAATATTTGGCTCTGAAGCGTGTGGTTGATTTTTATCCTCAAATTTATGGCATTGTTTTTTGTCGTACACGAAAAGAAACTCAAGAGATTGCTGATAAACTTATACAAGATGGATATAGTGCAGATTCTTTACACGGAGAATTGAGTCAGGCTCAACGTGATTTGGTAATGCAGAAGTTCCGTCAACGCCATTTGCAGCTTCTTGTTGCAACGGATGTGGCAGCCCGTGGGTTAGATGTGGACAGCTTGACTCATGTGATTAATTACGGTTTGCCGGATGATATTGAAAGCTATACGCATCGGAGTGGTCGTACAGGACGTGCCGGAAAAACAGGAATTTCGATTGCCATTATTAATTTGCGCGAAAAGGGTAAAATGCGCGAGATTGAGCGTATTATCAAGAAAAAACTTGAAGTTAGCGAGTTGCCTACCGGAAAGGAAATTTGCGAACAGCAGTTGATAAAGGTTATTGATGATATTGAAAAGGTAAAGGTAAGTGAGGATGAAATCGAGACTTTCCTTCCAGGAATTTATCGTAAACTTGATTGGCTGAGTAAAGAGGATTTGATTAAACGTGTTGTTTCTTTGGAGTTTAACCGTTTCTTGGATTATTATAAGAATGCACCTGAGATAGAGCAACCTAAGGCTAATGATAAAAAAGCGGAAACGAAAGAATCTCGTAAAGGAGATAAAGAAAAAGTTGGCCGTAAAGCTGAGAAAGGATATACGCGTTTATTCTTGAATTTGGGAAAAACAGATGGATTTTATACGAATCAGATTATAGATTTGGTAAATCGCAACCTGAAAAAAGAACGAATCCAGATTGGTCGTATTGATTTGATGCAGAATTTCTCGTTTTTTGAAGTGATTCAAGAACAGGCTCCTCAGGTGATAAAGGCTTTGAATAAAGTTGTATTGAGCGGGGGACGTAAAGTTTGTGTAGAGATTGCGGGTGAGAATACAGGGAAAAGCGATAAGAGTGGAAAGAAAAAGAAAGTAGCGATTGAAAAGAAAGCTGATAAGCCTTCAAAAGTAGAGAAGGCGAAGAAACCAAGCCGGGAAGAAAGAGGGTATACCAGTCCTCGCGGTCCGAAAAAAAAGGATGATTGGAAACAGTTTTTCCAGCAGGATAATCAACCGCTTCGTGGAGAGGAACCTGATTTCTCAGAAGAAGGTTGGGCTAAACGCAGCAAACGTAAAAAATAAATAAAAAGCCGGAAGGGAGTTGTTCCCTTCCGGCTTTTTATTTATTTGAAGATGCCTTCTGTTGTCATTTGTATACGTTTGATACTTCCGTCTTTCTGGTAAAAAAGTGAGTCAATACAGATGGATCTTCTGAATCCGCAGCCATCAGTATTTATGCTTCCGTTATGGTAGATGAAGTAGGATTTCCCTTTAAAATCGATGATGGCCTGATGGTTGGTATTGGAGTTTCCGGCTATTTCATTGAGGATACCTTTATAGATCCAGGGCCCATTGATGTTCTTGCTCATGGCATAGCATATTTTTTCTGGGAATTCTGAAGCGAAAGACAGGTAGTACCAGTCTCCATGTTTGTGAACCCAAGGTGCTTCTGTGTATCTGGGAAGGCTGATGGGATGGATGGGACCGTCCAGTTCTGTCATATTGTCTTTTAGTTTTGCATAGTAACATTGTGTGTTTCCCCAGAAAAGATAAGCTTGACCGTCATCGTCGATAAAGACCGTTGGGTCAATATCGTCCCATGCAATGGAAGTGTATTGGGTCGTCATGTTGTTGGTAATCAGTGCACTGCCGCGTGCATCTTTAAAAGGTCCTATTGGAGAGTCAGATATGGCAACTCCAATTGACTTCCCGGGAATAGTGGCATGTTCGACGGTGACATACCAGTAGAATTTCCCGTTACGTTCAATTACCTGACTGGCCCACGCTTCTCCTTTTGCCCACTTGAAATCGGTAGCTTTCAACGTATAGGCATGTTCGGTAAAGGTTTTCATGTCTTTGGTAGAGAAAATGCACCATTCGTTCATCAGATAATATTGCTGAGGTGCGGGACATTCATCGTGGCCGGCATAAATATATACTGTGCCGTCGTGGACTAATGCGGCTGGATCACCTAGATATTTATAGGAAACCACCGGGTTTTGAGTCGCTACAAATGTAGTATCTTTTTGTGCGGCTTGTAGGATAGATGAATGTGTGCTAAGAATGGAAAGTGTAATAATCCCTAGGTTAATTAATGGATGTTTCATTATATGTTAATTTGATAATGGTTCTGCTGCAAAGATAACCGTCTTATGCTGTGTAATGGTGGACAAAAAGCTTTTTGAAGTGGATTATGGGCGTGTAAGCTAGAAAAAGAATGTGATTTATTAGTTTACTCCAACTTTTTTCCTACATTTGCCGTATAAATTCATTAAACAGTTTAATCATTATGGAAAACGAAAACAAAAATCAGCTTCAGATAGAATTAAAAGAAGAAGTGGCACAGGGAACTTATGCGAATCTTGCAATTATTACTCATTCAAGTTCTGAATTTATCCTTGACTTTGTACGTGTGATGCCGGGTTTGCCGAAAGCAGGCGTTCAATCTCGTATTGTAATGACTCCGGAACATGCAAAGCGTCTGATGTTTGCATTGCAGGACAATGTCACTAAGTATGAACAGAATTTTGGTCAGATTCGGATGCCGGAACAGCAAGCACAAGGTGGAAAAACTTTCGTTCCACCGTTGAGCGATTTCAAAGGAGAAGCTTAAAAAAATATAAATAGCGGATTCAAAAGGCTCATTTCCCGTTTTTTTCGGGAAATGAGCTTTTTTCTTTTTAAAAACAGTTTGTCTATTAAAAAGTTATTTGTAATTTTGCAGCCCGAAATGTAGTATTTCGACAAGGATTGTAGAAACAATAAGAAACAAATATATAACAATTAAAAATCAAACAAAATGCCTACTATTCAACAGTTAGTAAGAAAAGGAAGAACGGTTTTGGTTGAGAAGAGTAAATCACCTGCATTGGACTCATGCCCTCAGAGACGTGGCGTTTGTGTACGTGTTTATACTACAACTCCGAAAAAGCCGAACTCAGCAATGCGTAAAGTTGCTCGTGTGCGTTTGACAAA
>OGOO01001752.1_pt1 | contig 17689 bp, 16 predicted proteins | sample 1552651 | NCBI WGS metagenome assembly OGOO01 (sample SAMEA2580118, study PRJEB22360) | human gut metagenome | biome: human gut; feature: human-associated habitat; material: faeces | place: Denmark | collected 2008/2010 | reverse complement strand
GTTGTCATCAGCCGAGCGGAAGGGCGGAAATCCGGGCAACCGGGCGCCCGTACCGCGTGGTCCTTGACAACCAATTCGAGCTTTCCGTCGCACCGTCTCCTGCGTGAACCCTCCTCTCTCCTCTCTCAAAACCCTCGCGGCGGAAACGATTTCCATGCGCACGTTATCCCCTTCTCCTCCGTGCGTACTGAGCAAAGCTCCTCCGGTTCCCCTGCCGGAGGAGCTTTTTTATGGGCATCTCTTTGCGGCCGCGCCTCGTTTTCCCCTTGTCGTATGCCGTTTTCGCCTTGCAGTTTCCCCTCTGATGACGTACTGTTAAGCAAGCAAATTTCGAAGGGGAAGGGTGCGCCGCCGCTATGAAGACGACCGAGAACGCCGTCCGGGATCGGAAGGGCTTCGCGCGCCTGACCTTGGTCATCGTGCTCATCTTTGCGGTCATGGGGGCCTCTATCTGGGCCGTCTCGAAGAAGACCTCCGACGACATGGCCGATGCCGCCATTCTGAACCTCAACGAGAACTTGAACCTCATGGAAAGCACCGTGGAGGCCATTCAGGACAGCGAGGCGCAGTTCCAACGGCTTTTGGCCACCGAGCTGGCCGCTGCGGGCGATCCCGCCGCTGTGGAGCGCTTGGGCAAAAGCGATGCCGCCGCGCTCATCTCCGTCGTGCCCCAGGGGGCCGACGTCGGCGTCTCCAACGACGGCGCCCCCTTCGATCCGGCGTCGCTCGATTTCAGCGGCGGGGGAGCCATCGGGGGGCTGCCCGTCTCCCAGGCCTATGTGAACGCCGAGGGCAGCTGGGCCTACACGGTGAAGTGTCCCATCGAGCGCGACGGCGTCCCCATCGCCGAGCTGTACACCGAGTACACCTTCGATGCCATCGACCAGTCGCTGCCCCAGGGCTTCTACGGCCAGCGGGCCGTGCTCTATCTCATGGACGCCGCCACGGAGCGCTTCGTGCTGAAGCCCGAGGGCATGGGCGAGCGTGATGCGGGGCATGTGAATCTGGAGGACTTCTACCGGGCCAACAACATCACCGATCCGGTCATCCTCTCCATGGTGGCGGACGGTGTCGCAAACCGCGAGAACGTCATGTTCGCCCATAAGGTGAAGGGCACCGAGGCCCTGTGCTATTTGTGGTCCATCGGAGATGGCACCACCTATCTGGTGGGCTATGTGCCCATGGAGGCCATCCAGCGCGAGGCCCAGGCGGTGAACGTCGCCCTGATCATGGTGGCCTCCATCACCATCGCGGCCTTCTGCCTGTGCGTCATCCTCTACGGCTTCAACCGGCGCAAGCAGGCCCGGGCCCAGCGGGCACGGGAGGAGGAACGCGCGCTGCACGCCGAGCAGCTCGCCCAGGCGCTTCGGGCGGCCGAGGTGGCCAACGAGTCGAAGTCGGCCTTCCTCGCCAACATGTCCCACGACATCCGCACCCCTATGAACGCCGTGCTTGGCTTCACCACCATCATCGAGAAGGAGGCCGACAACCCCGCGAAGGTGCGCGACTGCGCCGGCAAGATCATGGCCTCGGGGCGCCATCTGCTCGACCTCATCAACGACGTGCTGGACATCTCGAAGATCGAGAGCGGCAAAGCGTCGCTCACCTTGGCGGAGTTCGATTTGGGCGACTCTCTGGCGGCGGCGGAATCCATCATCGCGCCCATGGCCCGGGACAAGGGGCAGACGTTCTGCGCGGAGATCCGCTCCGTCCGCCACGAGCGCCTCATCGGCGACGAGACGCACCTCAACCAGATTTTGCTGACTCCTGGAATCGATCTGATTCTTAACGCTGTCGAACTGGAAAAAGAATTAGAAGATACAGATATCACTGTTACCGGCGAGGGACGCCTCGATCACCAGACCGCTATGGGAAAAGCTCCTGTCGGTGTGGCAAGACTTGCAAAAAAATACGGCTCCAAAGTCGTTGCTTTTGCCGGAAGCGTCACCCCGGAAGCAACAGCCTGCAATGCAGCCGGAATCGATGCATTCTTCCCGATCGTCCGTGGAATCACAACACTAGCCGAAGCAATGGATCCCCAAAATGCAAAATCAAATATGGCAGCAGCTGTGGAACAGGTATTCCATCTGTTATAGTTTTAACATTTTTTATAAATTTCAGAGAGTGTTTTTGTATAGTTTTTACATAAATACTCTCTTTTCTTTATGATTTTCTTCTTTTCCTACACTGATCATCTGTGTGGTCGCAGCCATGTTTATCGGACTAACCGTCCTTGCCTGTGGAAAAACAACCGGCACAGATCTGTCCAGTCAGCCAAAAACACTCACCATCAACAACACAACGATCTACGACCTGACAGATCTTCATTTCATCTGTAACAATGATTCTTCATCAAATGAAAAGCTGTCACTTGTGAAGACCGGTTCTTCTGTTACCATTTCTCTGGATGACTCTGCAAACCTCTCAGTGATCGCAAATATTGCAGATTAAGTTTTGCCGTAAACAATCCGCCTATGTAGTTTTAAGCAATGACAAATATGCAGGCAACTTCCATAACGCAAATTGCCTACATATTATCCATAAAGGAACACTTTCCAAACCGAATTGCAAGTGCCCATTCTTCTTTCTTTTTACCGATTGCCAGTCCCAGCATTATTCTAGTTGATTCGCTCATATTTGGTTACATCTTTACTAATCTTTCCTCTACTCGTCCATTATGTCAGCGCGCTGTCATTTATCTGACAATGCTATTGTACGAAAAAAAGACACAAATTCTATTGACGCTTTCATCAATACCTATGTACTTTTTTTATGTATTCTTTACAATTTTTCATATACCGTAATGAAGTTTTCAAAATCATTTCATTTTCATTTCAACATGATATTTTTCTGTCAATCTATACTTTTTCCTCTCTCCAAATAATGCTACAATTCTTAAATAAGTGGTAATGATACCGTTCTCTTTATCCTGTTAAATGCAGGATAAGCATCTGCATCATTCCCGCAACTTCTTTTCCAGAATCGGAGGATGTTTAAAATGAAGTTAGACAAATCACTTGCCTTTCAGGTAGTAAACACGATCAAAGACACCTGCGGACAGGATATCAATTTTATCGATAAGCAGGGAATGATTTTTGCAAGTACCAACGCCGACCGGATTGGTACGTTTCATGCCATCGGTCACAAAGCCGCCCAGACAGAACAGACAATCGAAGTTTTTTCAGATGATGATTTTCCCGGAACACAAAAAGGGATCAATATGCCACTCTATTATCACGGCAGTTTTCTTGCAGTGATCGGAATTACCGGAGAACTGGACCAGATCCGCCAGTACGTCCATCTTGCCGACCGGATTACCCATCTGCTGATCCGTGAAAAAGAGCTGAACCGACTGAGCCGCTCTCTGGAAGATAAAAAACACTTTGTTATCGATGCCCTGATCCGGAATGAGATTGCTGATCCGGATTATCTGGACACCTGCCTTTCAGATCTTCAGGTAAATCCAGGGACAAAGAAACGGCTTCTGATCATCCAGTCATCACCGGATGGACACAACAACTCTTCTTCCCTTGAACAGAAGATCATCGGACTTTTCGGCACGCTTGGTATTACTCTTTATACCTTTTATTATCCAAATGAATATCTTGCCGTGCTGGAAAACTCCGGCAAAGCCGCTCTCTATCAGATACTGGCTGATTTTACCGCAGACTGTGGAGCTTTGCTCTCCATTGCAGTCGGAAAGAAATGTCAGCTTTTCCAGCTTTCTCTTTCTTACCAGTCTGCACTCACTGCGCTGAAATACTGCCGGAGTTCGGAAAACGGGATTGCTTTTTTCGATGATATGACACTGGAAATTCTGCTCTCTTCCATCTCGGAGCAGGAAAAAAATGCTTATCTGCAAAAAACGATCTCTGCACTTTCTGATGAAGAAAGAAATCTGCTTCAGACTTACTTTGAAGCAAATATGTCTCTTCTCGGAACCAGCCAGAAGTTGTTTCTTCACAAAAACACAGTGCAGTACAAGCTGAATCATATTTATCAGAAATGCAGGCTGAATCCGCGTGTTTGGTGTGCTACCCGTCAAGTAGACAAATTAAATAACGAAAATTTTTTCTTCCCCGGTACAGTTTATGTACCGGGTTGTTTATGCAACGTTTTCTAGTTTTTGTTCATGGAATTCCAGTGGTGTAAGCACCCCAAGATTTCGTTGAACTCTTTTGTTTGTGTAATAATCTATGTATTTCTCTATGGCAAGCATTAATTCTTCTTTTGTTTTATACTTTTTGCCATAATACATTTCTTGCTTCATTAGTCCCCAGAATCCTTCCATAGGACCATTATCGATACATCTTGCCACGCGAGACATACTTTGTGTCATTCCAGCAGCTAAAATTCGCCGCCTAAATGCTTTCGAAGTATACTGATAGCCTCGATCACTATGAAATAGTGGTGTAGCTCCTGGATTCGCTGCCACAGCTTTGTCAAATGTATCAAAAACAAGAGGGTTATCATTTCTGGTGCTATATACAAAAGCGACAGGTCTCCTATCGCATAAATCAAGTATTACGCTTAAATATAGTTTACCTTTTTTATCGTCTTCTCCAACACCATATTTGAATTCTGATACATCTGTTACCCATTTCTGATTTATCATGTCCGATTTAAATTCTCTATTAAGGATATTTTCGGCAACATAAGCTGGATCAGATGCAGGTTTAGTACAACAATTATACCGATGCTTTATATATGACTGGATTTTCTTTTTGCGGCAAATCCTTAAAACACGTTTGTCATTAACAGCTATTTTATAATCATGTGCTAGAGTATCCCTTATACGTCTATAACCCATATCTGGATGTTCATCATGAATCTTTGTAATGGTATCGGCTATGCGTTCATTAAGATTATCATTATCACTATTTACATGATCTAGCCATTTATAATAGGCTGATCTAGCTATTCCAGCAAACTCGCATAACGCCGATATTGAGTATGTCTTATTTTCATCAGATAATTCTTTGATTGCAAGGTATTTTGTTGTATTGCGTGTCTTGGTCAGGTTCACCTCCTCTCTATTTCGTCGAGTTTTTTAAGAAATCAATCTCCATTTGTTGCTGCTGTGTTTGAGCTTTTAGTAGTCGGTTTTCAGCTTTCAACTTCTCAATATCTGATAATTGAGAAATCGCTTTGTTCTTACCTCGTCGATCATATAATCCTTCGATTCCTTTATCTTTATATTTTCTAACCCATGCATAAACTTGTCCGTAGGAGCAACCATATTTATTCGCTGTAGAAGAATAATTACATCCCGTGTTCAAGGCTTTGCGGTATTTTTTTGGATTTCAATGTGTCAAACTCCCGTGTTTATGAAAGTTGTGTTTTTCTTGGCAATATGTTACAATTAATCCATATAAATTTATAACTTTTCTAGACAGAAAGTAAAAGGGGAACGTCATGAAGTGTATTAAAACAACGGACGCGGTAGGACATGTACTGTGCCATGATATTACCAGAATTGTGAAGGATGTGGTAAAAGATACAGCCTTTCGTAAAGGACATATTGTACAGGAAGAAGATATTCCGGTTTTGCTATCTCTGGGAAAAGACCATCTTTATGTGTGGGAGAAGGATGAAAATACTTTGCATGAAAATGAAGCAGCGCAGATTCTGTGTGATGTGTGCATCAATGAGAATATGCATCCAACGGATGTAAAAGAAGGAAAAATTGAGTTGATTGCAGATTGTGACGGAGTATTTCAGGTGGATGTGCCGAGGCTGGATGCTATTAATGAGATCGATGAGATTATGATTGCCACCCGTCATACAAATTTCCCGGTAAAAAAAGGTGACCGTCTTTTAGGAACCCGTGTGATTCCGCTGGTGATTGCAAAAGAAAAAATGGATTTGGTGAAAAAAACAGCAGGAGAAAAACCGCTGGTATCGCTGGCACCTTATAAGAAACGGAAGGTAGGAATTGTAACCACCGGAAATGAAGTATTTTATGGAAGAATTAAGGATACTTTCACACCGGTAATCATCGAAAAAATGAAATCTTACGGTGCTGAAATTCACGGACATATTCTGTGCAATGATGATATGGAAAAAATCACTGCCGCTATTATGAAATTAAAAGAAGAAGGGGCAGATCTGATTGTCTGTACCGGTGGTATGAGCGTGGATCCAGATGATAAGACACCGGGCGCGATCAAAAATACAGGAGCGAGAATCGTATCTTATGGTGCTCCGGTACTTCCGGGAGCGATGTTCCTGTTATCCTATCTGGAAGATGGCACACCGGTAATGGGACTGCCGGGATGTGTGATGTATGCAAAAGCCACCGTATTTGATCTTGTTCTGCCACGTATTATCGCAGGTATAGAAGTGACAAAAAAAGATCTGGCACATATGGGAAATGGCGGATTCTGTCTTGGCTGCAAAGAATGTCATTATCCGAACTGCAGCTTTGGAAAGGGCGTATAAGAGCAGGACAGGAGGAATAAGCATGGAAAAGCTTACGGTAGAGTAGGCACTGGAAGCACTGCTGGAACATACAAAAGTAATAGAGGAAACGGAAACTGTACCACTTTTGCAGGCATGTGGAAGAGTGTTGGCAAAGGATATGATTGCAGGATTTGATAACCCGCCGTTTGACAGATCACCTGTGGATGGTTATGCCTGCAAAGCGGAGGATATAACGGATGCATCAGAAAGTCATCCGGTACAGTTGACGGTATTGGAAGAGATTGATGCGGGGCAGTATTCCAGAGTCACAGTGGAAAAGGGGCAGGCGGCTCGCATGAAAGAATTTGGTGCAGAACTGGTGGAAGTGGCAGCCATAGAGGATCGCCCGCAGGCTATGACAGCAGCAGGCGAAGTCATGGCTCTGGACTGGGGAATTACATTGCAGTGTGATACCACAGGAAAAGAAGACGCCAGCAGTGTAGGAGTGCGAAGTCACTTTATACATCCGGTACTACCGGAAGCAGATGGCACAACGAAAAACGTATTTCCATGTAAAGTGGAAAGAGTGATTGAGGACGTGTTTTCGTATATCTTGATCGTATCTACGAAAGAAGAAGCCAGGATTCGCGTAGATGTGACGAAAGAACAATGGCAGCAGTACCAAAAGCATATTTCTGGAAATAAGATATGGATTGGGATAGATGAAAAAGATGTGATGTTATTAAAATAAATGAAAGAATCACCGTATCAAGGTTGAGGTAATCTATGATACGGTGATTCTTTCGTGAAAAATGCGAAAAAGCTTTCAATATCCAGTTCCGGTGGTTTAATATGCGGTTGTCAAACATTATTTCGTAAATACTTTCATTCGATCCCTTCTGGCTGCACAGATCAGGGTCAGGTGATATTTTTTTGCAAGATCAATTGCTTCAGAAGTAGGAGAAGCCTTGCTGGAGAGAATTGGAATCCCTGCATGGATGACCTTTAAAGTCATATCAGTTGGTATTCTGCCGCTGGAATATACCATACATTGATGCAGGTCAATATTGTGCCGCAGAGCGTAGCCGATCACTTTATCCAAAGCATTGTGCCGTCCGATATCTTCGCAGGAAAACAGAATGTGATCTTTTTGAGCGAGAATGCAGCTATGTGTGGCAAAGGTAATGCCATGGAGAGGAGAACCATCCGCAAAGGCATCCGCCATATGAAAGATCCATTCTGGTTTCCAGAAAATCGGTGTAAGTGACTGCGGCTCTTTGGATGTAACAAAGTAATCATTTAAAATATGATTGCCGGTACAGCAGGTAGGAGTTACTTCTACAAAGGCATCCGATGAGGATTGTGTGCTGCGTGCCGAATTTTTTAAATAGACTTTTGCACGTTTTCCATATTCACAGATATAGATATGATCTACATCTTCGGAAGACGTGATGATTTGTTCTGTCAGCAATCTTCCAAGAACCAGTTCAGTCAGATGCTGGGGCAGGCAAACAAGTTTCATAGTCAGATGATCATTTATATAGACATCCATCATATGTTCGTTCAATACTTCTTCTTGTTCCGTACGGGATTCTCCATTTCTTCCGATATATTGATATGTTTTTGTCTCTAGCAGAGACAGATTTTGTTATTGTTCGTTAATATACATAATTTCTCCAATTGAAAAAACAATTCTTTTATCATGTTTACTATGTGTTATACTAGATTTAGTATAACAGACATCTCTTTATTTCGAAAGAGTGAATTGAGGGATGAAGGAGGAAATAAAATGGGAAAGATTATGGCGGTAAATATCAGTGAGAAGAAAGGTACACAGAAAAAGAATGTACATAGTGCCAGACTGATGGAAGAATTTGGAATCGAGAAGGACGCCCATGCCGGCAAGTGGCATCGCCAGGTGAGTCTTCTTTCTTATGAAAAAATAGAAGAATTCAAGGCAAAGGGAGCACCGATCGAAGACGGAGCATTTGGAGAAAACCTGATTGTAAGTGGATACGATCTGAAGGCATTGCCGGTTGGCACCAGACTTCGCAGCGGAGAGGTATTATTAGAAGTGACACAGATCGGGAAAAAATGTCATAGTGGATGTGAGATTTATAAAATTATGGGTGACTGTATTATGCCAAGAGAAGGTATCTTTACCAGAGTACTTCATGGTGGCGTATTGACAGAAGGCGATGAAATTGTGATAGAGAAGGCAGCAGGTGAGGCAGCTGGAGGCGCTTACTGGTGTGAATGTGGCACTTTTGACAATTTATGACATGTGTAAGGCAATTGACAAGTCCATGGAGCTGACGGACATTCATCTGGTAGAAAAAAGCGGAGGAAAAAGCGGGTTATATCGAAACCCGAAAGAATAGTATGAAGGATAGATTTGGAAGAGAGATTGACTATCTGCGGATATCCATTACAGATCGATGTAATCTCAGGTGCGTCTATTGTATGCCGGAAAATGGAGTTGTGCAGATCCCGCATGAAGAAATTCTGACTTATGATGAGATTACCAGAATCAGCAGATGTATGACTGGTTTAGGTATACGTAAGATCAAACTGACCGGAGGAGAACCGTTAATTAGAAAGAATTGTGCCACACTGGTTCGAATGTTAAAAGAACTTCCTGGCATCGAAAAAGTGACATTAACGACCAATGGTGTATTGCTCGAAGAACAGATAGCAGATCTGGCAGAAGCGGGGCTTGATGATATAAATATCAGTCTGGATACTTTAAATGCAGCAGAGTTTGCAAAGGTAACCAGGAGAGAAAGTCTGGATCGGGTGCTGGAGGGAATCCAGGCGGCATTACAGTATCCGCAGATTGGATTGAAGATTAATTGTGTGCCGGTAGTGGAAGAGCAGGAAAATCTGGTATCGATAGCGAGACTTGCAAAGCAATATCCGATTCATGTTCGTTTCATTGAAATGATGCCGATTGGATATGGAAAGGATTTTCAGTTTCGGGGAGAAAGTGAAATATGCGAAATATTAGAGAAAGCATATGGAAGAATGACTCCAATAAAAGAACGATATGGGAATGGACCGTGTCATTATTATAAAATAGAAGAATTTCAGGGTAAAATAGGATTTATCAGTGCGATGACGCATAAGTTTTGCGACCAGTGTAATCGTGTGCGTATGACAGCAGAAGGATTTTTAAAAGCCTGTCTGCAATATCAGACTGGAACGGATTTGAAGAATTTGATGCGTTCAGGATGCACAGATGATGAACTGACAGAGGCAATACAGAAAGTAATATGGGAAAAACCGGTCAGTCATCATTTTACATCGGAAGAGATTGAGACAGATGAATGTAAATTAATGTCCCAGATAGGAGGATAAGGAATTATGAAAGCTGCGATTATCACATCCAGTGATTCTGGATATGCAGGAGAGAGAGAAGATAAAAGTGGCTCGGTAATCCAGGAAATTTTGGAAGCGAACGATTACGAAGTGGTGCATACCATTCTTTTGCCGGATGACAGAAAGATGCTGGCAGATGAGATGGCTCGTATAGCAGATGAGGGAATAGCAGAGCTGATTGTAACTACGGGTGGAACCGGATTTTCGCCGAGAGACTGTATGCCGGAGGCAACAAAGGATATTATAGAACGTGAAGTGCCGGGGATTCCGGAAGCAATGAGAGCATATAGTATGACGATTACACCAAGAGCTATGCTCAGTCGTGCAGCAGCAGGTATTCGAAAAGGAACACTGATCGTGAATCTGCCGGGAAGCCCGAAAGCAGTCAGAGAAAGTCTGGAATATATTATTCCAGCGCTGGAACATGGATTACAGATCCTGACCGGGGAGGCAACGAACTGTGCCAGAAAATAATCGGAAAATGCAGACTGATATATCTGAATTAGAAAACGGTCAGTTGGCAGAACAGCAATTGCCATCAGATTTTACGCTGGTAGTCCTGGCAGGTGGTGCCAGCAGCCATATGGGAAGGGAGAAGTCAGATCTGCTTTTAGATGGACAGACATTTTTGGAGATACAGATCGGAAAAGGATGTCAGTTGGGAGCAAAACAGATCTTAATTTCTGGATATCGTGGAACACAGTGTGGGGAAGAGATTGTGCCGGATCGAATTTCCGGTCAGGGTCCACTTGGCGGTCTGGAGAGCTGTTTTCGAAGGGCAAAGACAGAAAAATGCCTGGTGCTGGGGGTAGATACGCCGCTGGTACCTGTGGAAGAACTTCAAAATCTGTTGAAGTTCGCAATGGAAAAAGCCGACCAACCGGTGACTATGCTGTGTCATAATGGAAAAGAAGAATCGCTGATAGCGGTATATGATGCCAGACTTTATAAAGAGATCACAGATTTTCTGGCATCAGATGCATCCGACTATCTCAACGGAGCAATCATTCCGGTGGATGGAGGGTATCTCGTAAAATAGCATAATACAGAAGGCGTATAGGATTATGAAAGGCTTTCGATTAGGTTTTAAATGATTTTTCGGATAATAGCACTTCCATGCAGATCGCATACAGGATCTGCAAACAGGTGGTGTTTCAGGCAGAATTCGTCTACAGCTTTGTTACATCCGGAAAACTGGGTACTGTATACGTCATGGATCAGGAGAACTCCGCCGATAGACAGACGTTCATAAAACAGAGGTAATGCAGCAGCAGTTGGAGCATAGAGATCTGCATCTAATGATACGAAACAGAAAGTTTCATCGGTAATATCGGAAAAAGTATCCGGAAACCATCCTTTATGGATGATCACATGTGATGGATCAGGCATGATGCGAAGAACAGAGTCTACATCTGTAGAAGAAAAGTCACCTGTTTTAGCGCGAGACAGATGCCTGGAGGTTTCTACGGCAATATCTTTTTCTGAAAAGCCTTCAAAAGTATCAAAAAGATGTATTTTTCGATCTGGAAAGGCTGTACTGATCAGGCAAGAAAAATCACCCTGGAAAACACCAAGTTCTGCCACATCTCCAGGGATATTTTGTTGATGCATCTGTTCGGCTAAAAGGCGCATAACCGCAACCCGTGCATCGAACATGCGAAGTGCAGAAGGATCACAAAATGAACCGTGATAGCCCAAGTGCTCCATCTGCTGCATCATAGAACCACGCCGCTCTTCATCCAATACACCAAGAATAATCAGATCAGGAAGAAGAGCAGCGGCCTTTGATGGAGAACAGATTGGGATATTACCAATAAATTGTCCATGTTTGCGCGGATCATTATCGGCAAAGCACATGATCTGATAGGAATTTCCAAGAAGTCGGGCAGTCATCTGCCCAATTTGTCCGGCACCGAATATAATAGTTTTGTAGACATGTTTTGTCATCATTTCATAGCAGCCTTTCTTTCAGCTCGAACCTGAATCATTTGTCCTGTGATAGATATTGCGATTTCAGCAGGTGTTTCTGCTTTAATATTAAGTCCCACAGGCGTGATAATACGGTCTAATTCTCGCTCATCGATTCCATACTCTTCTACGAGACGATGAAATACACCAGCTCTTTTGGCAAGACTTCCAATGACGCCGATATAGCATGCAGGTGTGGCAAGAAGTTGTGCCTGCACAATCGTATCATAGGCATGACCTCGTGTCATGACACAGCAATAATCAGCATCTGTGATAGAAATGCTCTGATCCAGATGATCAAAATCGCAAAGGATTGTCTCTGCTGCATCCGGGAAAAGAGCAGGATCTGTAAATTCCGGACGGTCATCCAGAACGATGCAGTGAAAGTCAACACTTGCAAGTATTGGTACCAGCTTTTGTGAAACATGCCCGCCTCCAAATACATAGACAGTTCCGGATGTACCGATTTGTTCTGTAAACAGGTCACAGGTTTCATTGCGATGACGGCATGGTCTTGCAGATAAGGAAGATAAGATGGAAGAAGGAACATCAGCATTTCCAGTCAATCCATAGGATGCACTGTAAAGACTCATACCGGATGTAGCATGAAGATCACAGATCAGCCAGAAATCTTTTCGTTCTTTATATAATGTTTCAGCAGTTACTGCAAGTTCCATAATAATAGGGTCATTATGGTCCAGATACTGGAAAAATACGGTAACATCACCACCACAAATCATACCGATATTCTCAACATCTTTGCGATTCAACCGGAATTCATGTTCACAGGATTCTTTCTTTTCAAGAATATCAAGTGCCATAAGCTCTGCACGATATTCGACAGAACCTCCGCCTATGGTTCCGGCAATTCGGCCTTTTTTTCCAACCAACATACGGGAACCGGCACCTCTTGGCGTTGATCCTGAGGAAGCAACGATGGATGCAAGCACAAGGTCGTTTCCTTTTTGAAATTCTTGTTGTATGATCTGAAATAAAGTTCTCATATATAAAACACCTCCTGTAATTTTCTATAAGTCATATCGTCATGTGACAGATGGTCTGTATCATATTTTGCAGATCAAGAGCCTGTTTAAGCTGTCGTTCATGAGATTTCAAAGCTTCGGGACTGTTACACTTACACAGACTGTCCGCAAATCGTTTTTCGATGGTTACACGTTCGGTTTCCTGAATCAGTTTATCTGATAAAAAGACGATAGCCGCTTCATTCAGAAGTGTCTTCTGTAAACCATGATGTTGTGAAATAATCTGACTGATTTCAGTATAGCCTAATTGTAAGAAAAGATCACCACCTGTTTTGGTGTGATGTTTTTGAAGTCTGGCAATATCGTGAAGGAGTGCTCCGGAGCGAATCAGTTTTTTATTAAAAAAGTAACCATGAGATTCCAGCAGATCGCAGAAATGGCAAGCCAATTCAGTCACTGCATCACTGTGCGCTTGTACATGATGAGGAAGAGACACCGAATCGCGAAGCATCCGGCATAGTTCGTCATGCAAGTCAGGATGAGGCAGCAGGTAAGTCGAATCAGATAAGCCAACATGATCGTTATCGTCTGCGTTCAGATGATAATAGGAACCACATGGAAGACGAAAATACTGTCTGGCATGCTGTTTTGAATCAAGCAAATACAGATAAGAAGAAATTACATCTGTATGAGCAACAATCGCAATATCACCCTCAGAAGAACGAAGAATCTCATAAATTGCCTGCGAAAAACGCATGCCAGATGCGAAAGGAGTTTCTGCTCCTGGAATCGGGTAATCAGGATTCATTCCACGTGCTTCATATATGTCCGGCCATCTTTTGCGTATCTCATCAAATGAAAGACCATCCCATTCTCCCAGATTTCGTTCTGTTAAATCTGAGATAGTGATATGTGGAAGATCAGGTGTGATATGTGCAGCCGTTTCCATAGCTCTTGACAAAGGACTGCAGTAAACAGCAGTTATTTTATCATCCAGTTCTCCGTGAAGAAGGACTGACTGCAGATGTCCAAGCATAGATAAAGAAAAATCAGTCTGACCGATACAGTAAGAATGTTCATCTGGATATTGTGGTTTTCCGTGTCGAATAAGATAAAGATTACGCATTGAAAAATCCTCTGAAACACTTTTCAAATATTGCTTCGGAACAGGTACGTGTTTCCTCTGAAAAACGGGCATATCGCTTCAAAAATTCTTCTCCGTATGGTGTCAGCTCACTGTGACTGCCCTTTACACCGCCCTGACTTCGAATAATCAGCGGTTCATGAAGCTGAGATTCTAATGTATGGATCAGATTCCAGCTGGTGGAGTAGGAAATGTGCATGCGTTCGCAGGCATCACGAACAGATCCTGTTTCATGAATCAGTGTAAGCAGCGAATAAAGCTGTTCATCAAAGAAGACCTTTTCCCGTGCCAGCTGAATCTGAATCTCTGAACGGATCAGACTTTGATTGTGTGCACGAAGAAGTTCTACATAATCCTCTGGTGTATCCGCATCATGAATGATTCCAGGATCTTCTACATTTAAACAATACATGGGAGTTCCACAATGTTCTACAGCACCCTTCAGACCAGTGTTTCCATCATTGCTTAAAATGGACTCAATTAATGAGGAACGAATCAGGATCGGATGACCTGGAGTTCCGTTACAGACCGGAGTGACAAGAGGCTGTCCAAGAGAAAGCATTTGTGTAACGGTATGTGCTGTGAATAGTGGAACATCTACAGGTGTAAAGAGTACCGTATCCACTTTGTCTTTTAAATATTCCAGTCCAATCCTGACAGAATCAAACATATGAGTAGTTTCATAGTCCTCATTTCGAAGAAAAATAACATGATTGGAAGCAAGGTGGCGTTCCAGAGCATCCGCATTGTATCCGGTTACCACCACTATTTTAGAGATTCCGGCCTGCCGGAAGTTATTAATCACACGCTGCGCGATGGAAATGGATCCAAGCTGAAGCATGGGCTTGAAGTCTCCCATTCGTGACGATTTCCCTGCAGCTACGATGAGAGCACCTGTCTGCATCATAGATACCTCCTAAAAATAACATTGTACAAATTTGATATTATTATAGCATGAAAAGTGAGGATAAATAGTAAAATTTTTAAATAAAGTAATAAAAACAATATAAAAAAATGCGAAAATAGCCAACTAATAATTATTTACAATTTGTAAAACTGTACAAAATTATGATAACATGAAATTATACAAAATAATGTAAACAGGAGAACGTTTCCATGGATAAGATTTTTGAAATTACCGCAAAAGAAGTTACGATACAGGTAAAAGATGAGCGCACAGGAGAGCAATACAGTCGGACACTTCCGATTGATTATTATGAGAATGCGAATGTTTTAAAACTCAGCGGTGAGAATCTGGACGGAAGCAGCTCTTCCATTGTTTTCTATTCTGTCAGAGGAATGGAAAGACTTAAAGATCTGACGGGTAAGGGAGTCGATCATGATCCATGCGGAACACATAAGTCAGAAGATTTGTAACATCGGAACGTGTATTTTTTAAAGGAGGAATGAAACATGATTAAAAAGACATTGAAGATCAATGGTGTGGAGCGAATCCTTATTCTTGATAAGGATGAGACACTGGCTCAGGTACTTCGTGAGCATCTTCTTCTTACAGGATGTAAGATCGGTTGTGGAGAAGGTCATTGCGGAGCATGTAATGTTATTATGAACGGAAAAGTTACAAGATCCTGTATTTACAAGATGAGCCGTGTTCCGGACAATGCAGAGATCACAACAATCGAGGGTGTGGGAACAATTTCTGATATGCATCCGATACAGGTTGCATGGATGGCATATGGATGTGCACAGTGTGGTTTCTGTTCACCAGGTTTTATTATTTCAGCAAAGGTTCTTCTCGATAATAATCCGAGCCCTACCCGTGAAGAAGTGAGGGACTGGTTTAACAAGCAGCGTAATCTCTGTCGTTGTACAGGTTACAAGCCGCTTATCGATGCGACCATGGCGGCAGCAGCAGTTATGCGTGGCGAGATGACTAAAGAAGACCTCGTATTCAAGCAGACAGGTGATTCTATCGTCGGTACAAACTATATCCGTCCATCAGCAGCACAGAAGGTAACAGGTACCTGGGATTTCGGTGCAGATGATGCATTAAAGATGCCGGAGGGAACTCTTCGTCTTGCACTTACACAGGCCAAGGTTTCTCACGCAAATATTCTCAGTATCGATACAACAGAAGCAGAGAGTATGCCGGGAGTTGTTCGTGTTATTACAGCGAAGGACATTAAGGCAGCAGGCGGAACCAACAAGATCAATGGTCTTGTAATGCTTCCGAAACACAATAAGACAGACGGATTTGAGCGTCCTGTACTCTGCGACGAAAAGATCTTTCAGTTTGGTGATGCGATTGCGATCGTAGCTGCCGACACAGAAGAGCATGCACGTGCAGCAGCAGATGCAGTTAAGGTGGAGATCGAAGAACTTCCTGCATATATGAACGCAATGGATGCAATCGCACCGGATGCAGCAGAGATCCATCCTGGTACTCCAAACGCATTTTTTGAGACAAACTGTATCAAGGGACCGGACTTTGACTGGGACAGCATTCCGGATTCACAGCAGGTTGAGATCGAGTCCTACTGTTCACGCCAGCCTCATCTTCACCTTGAGCCGGACTGTGGCTATGGATATATTGATGAAGACGGTATGATAACAGTGCATTCCAAATCTATCGGTATACATCTTCATATGCCTATGATCGCAGATGGTATCGGTGTACCAATGGAAAACTTAAGACTTGTTCAGAACCATGCAGGCGGAACATTTGGTTACAAGTTCTCACCGACAAATGAGGCTCTGATTGGTGCAGCTGTTAAGATTCTGGAACGTCCGGTATCGCTGGTATTTAATCAGTTCCAGAACATTACTTATACAGGAAAGAGATCTCCTGCATTTATGAATATTAAGCTTGCAGCAGATGAAAATGGTAAACTCTTAGCACTTTGGGGTAACAACTATGTAGATCACGGTCCATATTCAGAATTTGGCGATCTGCTTACCATGAGACTTTCTCAGTTTACAGGCGCAGGTTATGGAATTAATTCTATTCGTAATAAATCAACAACCGTATTTACAAACCATGCATGGGGCTCCGCATTCCGTGCTTATGGTTCACCACAGTCTTATATGGGATCTGAGATTGCGATTGACGTGCTGGCAGCTAAGATGGGAATCGATCCGTTTGATATCCGTGAAATGAACTGCTATAAAGAATCAGAGGGCACTACCATCCCGACAGGTTATCCACCGGAGGTATATTGTGAGGAAGATTTGTTTAAGAAAGCACGTCCATTGTATGAAGCGGCGAAAAAACGTGTTGCCGAAAAGAATGCAGCTTCTGACGGAAAGATGAAATATGGTATCGGTGTATCTCTTGGAGTATACGGTTGTGGTCTTGATGGTGTTGATACATCAAATGCATTTGCAGAATTAAATCCGGATGGAACCGTTACGATGTATGCTGCATGGGAAGATCATGGACAGGGGGCTGATATGGGTGTTCTTGTATCATCTCATGAAACACTGCGTCAGGCAGGAATCAGACCGGAACAGATTAAACTGGTTATGAATGATACGAAGACATGTCCGAATGCAGGACCTGCAGGAGGATCACGCTCACAGGTTATGTCAGGTAATGCATGTCGTCTGGCTGCAGAAAATCTTGTAGCAGCAATGAAGAAAGAAGACGGAACATTCCGTACTTATGATGAGATGGTAGCAGAAGGGCTTGCAACAAAATATGAAGGTAACTGGGTAACTACATTCTGTGCAGATCATCCGATCGATCAGGATACCGCACAGGGCGATCCATTTGCAACTTATATGTATACTATCTTCCTGCCGGAAGTTGCTGTTAATACAGAAACAGGTAAAGTTACCGTTGAGAAATTTACTT